>JAABUX010005680.1_pt1 | contig 15227 bp, 18 predicted proteins | sample 5561851 | NCBI WGS metagenome assembly JAABUX01 (sample SAMN10711883, study PRJNA513361) | rock metagenome | isolation source: Antarctica rocks | place: Antarctica: Victoria Land, Richard Nunatak red sandstone | collected 2016-01-03 | reverse complement strand
CGCTGACCGTTTGCTCGGTCAGCCCTCGCGTCTGGCTTTTACGCTGACGCCGCAACCTAACACTTGGCCTTGATACACGGCTTCCGGCGAAAGCCAGGGCGCCGTGCTGCTGTGTGCCCCGTCCTCACCCTTCTGTGCCGTCCGGCTTTGCCGCGTGGGCCGCACTGATTCCGGAGCCCCTCATGGAGTTGACCATCCAACGCCTCTCCCAGGCTGGCGTCCTCGACGCGACCCGTCAGTGGCGCAACGCCGCGACGAACCTGCGCCACGCCGCCACCGGCGGTCACCTCAATCCGAGCCAACAAGCCACCTCGATGCGGGAAGCCGAAGCTGCCGATCGGCAGGCCGACTGGTGGTCGGACTGCCATGCACAGGAATACCCCGCATGCAGCACTTCGCCGGCGCTTGCGCCTCATCCTTGACGCGGACGCCGGCACCCGGCGTCCGCGCTTTGTCATCCCGCTTGATCACGAGGCCGCCCCGCATCCTCTGTTCACGCCGCGCGCCTTGTCTGAACGCCGCGCATAGCCGGCCCGACGTTGGCTCCGTGCTCGTACAACATAGGCGGACATGGTGCGAATAAGTAAAGTCATTCGCATCAAAGTATAAGTAAGTAGTGATTCACGCTCAGGCTTTGCTTACCGCAATCCACATTTAACATAGAATTATGCCTTGTACATTTGCGCCAACTAATTAGAATAATACTTGCTCCACACCAAGCACCAAGGCGCAACCGATGCACCGGCTCCCAACACAATGCCGCTTAACAAAGACCAAACCCCGTCAACCTAGAACAGCCACGCGCACGCCCGTGGCCGAACCGGAGACCGCCCCAATGCCGATCTTCACGATCAGGCTCGTCGAGCAAACGACCCAGCAAGGCTCCGCCGACTTCAGGGTGGAAGCAGCAACCGCAGCCGACGCCGCCAACCTGATCGCCAATGCCCACGATCGTTCCCTCGAGAGCGGAACCGGATGGGTGACACTTCCGGACGGGCAAATCCAGGTCGTCGAAGCGGAAACTGTGATTGCCAGGGCGCGCAGCCTTCTGCTGCTTGATGATCAGGGAGGGGAAATCATGGAAATCCCCGTGCTCGAAGCACCAAGCCGTCCACAGTAGCCACCACCCGGTGTATACTGCGCCGATCAAGGAGAACGTGATGGATCAGGTTGCACCCTCCGCCCACCTCATCTCGGACGACGAGCGTCGCCGTCGCCAAAAGGCGATCGACTACGCCCGCGGTAGTGTCCGCCTCGAGGGGTTCACCCTCGACCCGGACATCGAGGCGCTCAACCAACACTACGTCGCGGGCGAACTGACCCGCGCCGAGCTGACCGCCGCGATCAAGCACGCCGTCGGCTAAATGGCGACGGATCCTGCCGTCGAGCGGCGCGAGGGCGCACTCACCGCCAACCGCATCGCCGAGCTCGCGGAAAATCCGATTCAAGGCAAGTTCGACGTGGACCACCTCAAGGCGGTCCATGCCTATATCTTCCAGGACCTTCCCCATCATCGCCCGGGCGAGATGCGCAGCGACACCTCTGGCTGGAGCAAGTTCCGAGCGTTGGAGGGCCAGGTCAGCGTTCATGAAGTCCACTACGCGCACGACCACATCGAGCAACGCGCAGCAACCATCCTGCGCGACCTTGGCGGCCCGGCCGCCATCTCCGGCTTGCCGCCAGACGCCTCCGCTTCACGCATCGCGCGACTCTATGGCGACCTCGATCACGTTCATTCGTTCCATGAAGGAAACAGCCGCACGCTTCGGGAGCTGACGCGCTCACTCGCGGAAGCTGCTGGCTACGATCTCAACTGGACATCGAGCAGCGTCGACGCCGCAGAGCGGAACCGGCTGTACGTGGCGCGGGATATCGCTGTCCTCGAACGCGCGTTTCCAGGTCTCACGCCGCAACGCGGCATGGAGACGAACGACCGCGCGGAATTCGAAGCCTCGCTTGCACTGCCGGCGCTCCGGCGAGCATCAGGCGCGTCGCTGGAGGCCATCATCCGTGAGGGTCTGACGCAAACAGCACCCGTGCTGCAAGAGTCCACACCAGCGATAGATGGTTCGGCCGCACAACCTGCCAAAAGACGGTTAGGCATTGCCGAAATGGCCCTCGCTGCCCTTTCACGCCAGCAGGCAGTCACCGACAGCCCCACCATACCCGCGCAGCACACGCCGATCGCCGAGCGGACGCATCTTGCGCCACAAACGGCAACGCCGCTTCCGCCAGCCTCTGATCCAAAGCCTGGCACCGAAGCTGCGCCTGGAAAAAGGTCGGCGGACTATCGCCCCAGCCAAGACCCAAGCCCCTGATCCAGGCGGGGTTAGCGCCAGGTGGTGCATCGCTGGGCGTCGGCGCTTCAGACGTTTGGAGTGGTGCCAGCAGGTCGGGGCCGTTGTTGCGGACCGCGTTCACGGCTGTGCTGATCGGCCACAGCTTCAGCACATCCTCGTCCGCCGAACGCAAAAGCGTGGCAGGATCGCCTTCGGTCTCTCCCAGCCACAGCGGCCAGTCGGCTGGTTGCAACATCACAGGCATCCGATCATGCACCGTTTGCATGACCCGGTTGCTTGACGTGGTGAGGATGCAGAACGTCCGTGTCACCTCTCCGGTCGCCCCCTTAAATCCTTCCTACAACTGGCCAGGGCAAGCGGCGAGCCGTCGGCTCGCGCAATTGTAAACGGCTGCTTTGGCTGTCCTTCCGGTCGTCGCAACTCGTAAAATACCTTGATCACCATGATTGCACGCCGCTTTGCAAAGGCGCCCCGAAAGGTCGGCAACTGGGCCACCGTCTCGGCGCGGGCGTTGATCGGCCGCTTCGCGCCCGCTGAATCCTTGGTCCAATCCGGCAGCAGGCCCAATTTCAACGTATCAAAGTGGCGCTCCGCGATTTTGGGATATCGCCGTAGAACCAGAAGCCTCTTGTGTCGTCGCAGTGTTCCAGTTCGTGTCAAGGTTCGGCGACGCGTTGCGGGTCGCAAACAACCGTGCGACCAGTTCCGGCGGCAAGGGTGCTGGCAAACCTGCCACACATCGCTTAGTGGCCGTCCTGCGCCAGCGTCACTTCGACACCATCAGGCTGACCGACGATCGCCGAAGAACAGCACGTCGGCCGCTGCCTGCAGATCGAATGGCGCCCACGTTTCGTCCCGCAGGGCGATCCCGACCGCCCGTGCCGTACCCTCGGCTTCCTCAACACGCAGATGCGCCTCGACCAGCAAACGTGCCGCATCCGTTGTCAGGCGTTCCGCCCGCTCTTCCATCGGCGACAGCCAGTAGCCACCGTCCGTCTGGGCGTTGACCACACGCTGCTGCGCCTCGCTCGCCAGAAGAGCCGCCTCATGCGCAACTCGGCACGCCTCGACGCCACGCACCACCATCGGACCCAGCAATCCTTCCAACTCAGCCCGGCGCTCAAACCCGGGCTCCGGCCTGACATGGTTCAGCACGTAGTCAGCCATTTCGGCGTCGGCCACATGCCGCACGTCATGGCCCGGATAAGCCAGGTCGAAACTCTCGACCAACTGCAGCACCTCGCGAACGTCCGGTGCGATGTCACGCAGAAGATCAAGCGTCGGACAAGCGCGACGCTCGACCGGGAACCGGACCACATTGCTTGTGCCAGCCACCAATTCGATGCGCATCTTTACTCTCCTCATCTTCGAGGCACGCTACGCGCTAATTTGAACGACAACAAGCTACGTCATTGATAACAAACGTTCTTACGCCTGAAGCGCGCACTATCGTGTAGACGCCTCGACCTGGCGGCGTCGAGGCGTCTGACCGTGGCGACGTGCCACTGATCGAGCGGCACCTGCGTTGCTCGTGCGAGAGCCGTGCGGTCGATATTTGGCTTGGAGGCTGACGGGGATAAGCGATGTTCGAGGATGTGGATCAATTCGAGGCGGTGGTCGCTGCCGATTGGACCATCGTCTTGCCGAGGCTGCTCATGGAACGGCAAGGATGGCAGCCCGGCGCGCGGTTGCTGATCGAGGAAACCGACGAAGGCATCCTGATCACGACCGGCTCAGCTTAGTCGCGACGCACGGCTTCGCGCAGGCGGTCAAGCCGCCGCTGCGCTTTGTCTCTCCGGTAGGCGTTTGCTTCCAGGTGCGCCGCATACTGCTGGTCCAGCACACCGCATCCATAAGCGAGCTGAGCCAGATTGAGATCACCGCCCCAGTTCACCTCGAGCAACACCGGCCCGCCATCCGTCAGGGCCACGTCCCAGGACTGCGTCCGGACTCCCGGGAAGGTTCTGGCAGCACGCCGCACTACATCGAGCAACGCGGGCCAATCGGGCAAAACAGCCCCTACCATCCGCTTGCCCGTCTCCGGATGGTCGAAATCAACGTCCATCTCCATGCCGGTTCCCCGCACCACGCGCTCGATCGTGCCCGTCTCCAGATTCAGGGCGGCAATCATGTTGCCGGAGCGCCAGAAATTGTCGGCCACGTTGCCGGGAGCCGGGATTTTGGCGACTGCGCGTGTGATCTTCGGCCCGTCCTCCGCCAGGAGGACGAGCAGCCGAATCGACCAGAGTCGATTGCCGAAGTCTCGCGCAATACCCGCCGCCGGACTCAACCGCCGTTGGATCAGCATGCCGCCCTTGTCGGCGGTCAGATCGGCCGCAAGATCCGCGGTGCTGCTGTCCGAACCATCTGCAAGGTAGACCGTGGCGCGTGCATCCAGTCGGTCGGCACTGATCGCGCCCAGGCTGTAGATGCCGGCGATCGGCTTGGCAAAGAATGGGTAGAGCGCCGGATCGCTAAGCAGGCCTGCCGTCGCTGCGGCCGTCGCCAAAGCTGGCTTGCCAACCGCTTCCCGGCTGGAATGAACCACGGCCAGCAGTTCAGGCACCGGCAGGCCGGCGCCCGTTGCTGCCGCATGGAACAACAGCTTGTCCTGGGTCACGCCGTACCAAGCATGGTCATTGCAGGCCAGGTGCATCCCGTGCAGGGCCTTCTTGCCCACATACCGGGTCTTCTCCTCCAGGGAGAGAGGCCGGTCCCACAGGCGATAGTAGAAATACTCGGCCATGGTCAGCTGACCGGGACCGCGCCGCAGGACCATGATTTCCCGCATCATGGTGGTGAAGCGTTTGCCAGCGAACAACGCGGCGCGAACATTGCCGGCGACATCGACCCAGGGCACCGCATCGAGCGATGCCCGGCTCGGCGGTGGAACCGCCACGATAACGGATGCGGACATGACGGACCTCCTGGTTGGCTGTCCCGGTCCTAGCGGCCGGCGGTGCGAACGAAGGCCGGTTTTTTCCCAGCCTCGCCAAATGTCTGGAATCTCCGGATTCCCTCCAGACGGCGAGGGTGCCACTTCGCCATCGGACCACAGACGATACGATGATAGTTGGCAAGGCTCCGAGAAGGTTCCTATTGTGTTCTCATCAACCGGCTTTCAGCCATCAAGGTGATCAAACTGCCGGAAGCAGCCTCGATTGGTGCGCTGCGCGCCCGTATCACCCGGCTTGAATGCCATCGAAGTGCCGCCAGCGAAGCGGGGCAGTTGGTGCTGACCTAGGGCTCGCCCGACATAGACGAGGCGCTTCCCGGCAATGGCCTGATGGTGGCCGCGCTGCACGAAGTCAGCGGCGCAGGACCGGACACGGAATTCGAGGCACTTCAGGCGCAGCTCATAGCGTCGGCTGCCTCACGCCGGCCCGGACCGGTGTTGTGGGTCGTCGACCGAAGCCCACCCTTTGCCCCCGGCCCGGCAGCCTGCGGGCTTTGCCCAGACCGCATCATCTTTGCCGACGCCGGCAAAGCGGTGCTTGGCATGATGGAAGATAGCCTGCGTCATGGCGGCTTGGCGGCTGTCGTCGGCGAGGTATCCAGCTGGTTCAATCCACGCACCAGCGAGCCGGAAGGTCAAGGCCGGCAAGATTGTCCGCTTCAAAGCCAGCCCATCTCTCAAAGGCCGTATGACCATGGATTCTGTCATCCAACCGATGCCGCCCTACACCTGCTTTGTATGCGGCACCGATGCCGTCTTTGGCTTCACCACCCGGACGGGTGACATCTGGATATGAAGCGGCTTGTTGCTCCAAACATGGCCCGGCCCGATCGCGTCAAGTCTAACCCAGGGCCAATCAGGGCTATCGCGTTTGCGTTTTGCCGAACTGGGCAAGGAGGTGTGCAATGCTGTGCTGAGCAGATAGTAGGCGGTTTCGGTGCTGGTCTGGGTGCCGGTCTCGCGGGTGCGGACGACCTTACCGATAGCCGTCAAGCCCGGTCAGTATGGTGCAGAGCCCGCGATCAGCAGCAGTTCATGCAGATCGTGGCAGGCATTGTCCTGCCGAGGATCAACGACCTCGGCAAAGTAGGCGACGAACTCTTCCATGGCAGGGCCTCAACGCTGATCCCCGCGTTTAGAGGCCAGCCACGGCTCTGCCAGCAACCTTCCCTCACTGGTCATATGCGATAGCCCTGGGGCGAGCGCTGATAAATCCGTCCGTCGATCCCTGCAACACGGTCACGACGAGTGACAAATGACCTACGCGGCGGTGAACGCCTTCGCCACCATCGCGAACAGTTCCAAATCCCTCGCCGCATCGCGCAGGCTGGTCTTTGGTGTGGCGCCCGTCTGGATACAGGTGTGAAACGCGTCCAGCTCGATGCGGAACGGGTCCTCATAGACCGGGCCGACGATGTCGGTCCTCGTTTCTTCATCGGTGGAATCAGTGATTTCAAGCTGTGTCGGCAGGTTGCGGATGTAAGGAGTGTCGTAGTTCATGGCGAAGCGCCGGCGATCGGTTAGGATCTCGATACCGGCGTCGAACCGCGCCACGTTGTGGATGACCGCCTCGTAGACCGTGGTGAAATGGCCATAGTCGAACAGGGCGACCACTCGTTCGCCCCCGTGCTGCACCGCGGCTACCACCCGCAGCGGCATTCCCAGCAACTCGCGCATCGCCGCAAAGCTGTGCGACGAGAGGCCGGTCAGCACCTGGTAGGCCCGCAACTGCTCGCGCGTCGCGTCGGCACCCACGACCGAGCGCAGCAGCCGTTCGGTCTCACGCCGTCCCTCCGCCACGACCGTGGCCGGCACGTCGGTTGGCGCGAACACTAGGCGAGTCTGGCGGATGAAGAACGGCGCCTCGCAGATCAGGTCGCGGAAGCGCGCGTGAATGATCTCACCCGCAGGCGGAAGCCGCCGTTGCAGCTCCAGGAAGGGACGTGAGAAGCGGCGCATGTAGCCGACGAACACGGTCTGGGCGTAGCCGGCCGCGCGCGGCAGCAGTGGCGCCAGCTCGGCTGCGGTCAGGCAGACCGGCTTTTCGATGAAGACGTGCTTCCCGGCATCCATCGCCTGCGCCAGCAGGATAGCGTGCAGGTGGTCGGGTGTCAGGATGAATACCGCGTCGATGGTGGGATCGGCCAGCAGCGCTTGGGCGCTCTCGTAGCGGCGAGCGACGCCGTACCGCTTCCCCACGAACGCCAGCAGCGACGGCGACACGTCCATGATTGCGTCGACGCTGAAGCGAGGGTCGTCCGCCAGCAACGGCAGGTGCATCAGTTGCGCGACCTCACCCAATCCGATCAGGCCAACCCGAATTGGCATTCACCCCTCCTATGACGCGGACTGCGCAGGCGCTCCCGGTGCGCTAGAGAGTGCCGTAAGCTCCCGTTTAATTCAACACACTGGATTAAAACTGCCGTGCCTGATCCGAGCCTCGGCAAGAACCACAGTTTCACCAAGCGGCTGAACCGGCAAACGGTGCTGGGCCTGCTGCGCGGCGACGTCCCGCTCAGCCGTGCCGAGATCAGCCGGCTGGTGCGGCTGAGCCCGCAGGCGGTGTCGAACATCATCGAGGACCTCGCCTTGGCCGGCCTCGTGGCGCCGATCGGCAAGGCCTACAGCGGCGGGGCCGGCCAGCCGCCGACGCATTTTCGGGTGGTGGCGGATTGTGGGTTCGGCGTTGGTTTCCACCTCGACCAAACTTCGGTGCGTGGGACGCTGATCGACCTGGCCTATGCCGAGCGGGCGCAACTGCGCGCGCCTCTCGCCAACCGCTCGGCCGACGGCGTGCGCCGGGCGCTGGTCGCGATGCTGGAGGAGTTGGTTGCGCAAGCGGCGGTGCCGCGCTCACGCGTTTGGGGCGTCGGCATCGCCTCGCCCCGGCTGCGAAACGTGCAGGCGTTGGACGTCCTGCAACTCGAAGGCGAGTTCTGGAGCACGCTGCACGCCTCCGAGCTCGACCGGCACTTGGCGCAGGATACCGGCCTGCCGGTGATCGCGGAGAACGACGCCAACGCCGGCGCGCTAGGCGAGGCGACCTTTGGCCACGGCCAGGGTGTGCCGCATTTCTGCTACCTGTTCCTCGGCCACGGCCTCGGCTGCGGACTGATCCAGAACGGCGCGATCTATCGCGGCGGCTGGGGCAACGCTGGCGAGGTCGGGCGCATCCTGATCCAGTGCGGCGGCGGCTACGACACTCTGGAGTCTGTCTTGTCGGTCGATAACCTGCTGGCGCGCATTGCGATAGCCGGAACCGAGGACGAGATCGGACACGCCGCGGAGTGCCTGCGCTGGCTGGTGTCCACGCTGGAGAACACGCTCGATCCGCGCACCATCCTGATCGGCAGTGTCCTGCCAGCGGCGGTCCTGGAGCGGCTGATCGCGCGCGCGCACCCGCTGCACCAGACTGTCGCCAGCCGCAGCGACCGCCGGTTGCCTCGGCTGCAGGCCGGGGTTCTGGACCGCGACATGATCGCGCTGGGCGCCGCCACCACGCCGCTGATGGCCACGCTGGAGCCCGACCCGGCCATCATGTGGACCATTCGCGGCGACGTCATCGACGTCTACCGGCGCACCGTCGTCACCCTTTGATGGCGCCAGCGGTGAGGCCGCTCACGATGCGCCGCTGGCATAGCAGCACCAAGGCGATCAGCGGCAGCGTCACAATGATCGATGCCGCCATGATCGGCCCGAACGGGTACTCGTAGCGGCTGCTGCCGGAGATCAGCCCGATGGCGACCGGGACGGTGCGGTGCTCGTCGGTCAGGATGAAGGTCAGCGCGAACAGGAACTCATTCCACGCCAGGATGAACGCCAGCAGCCCGGTACTGGCCAATGCGGGCGCCATCAACGGCAGCAGGATGCGGGTCAGGATGCGCCAGTGCGAGCAGCCGTCCATGATCGCCGCCTCCTCCAGCTCACGCGGGAACTCGCGCATGAAGCTGGTCAGCACCCAGACCGTGAATGGCACGGTGAAGATCAGGTAGGCCAGGACCAGCGCCCCGATCCGGTTGTACAGGCCGAGCCAGCGGACCAGCTCGAACATCCCCGACATTACAGCGATCTGCGGGAAGATCGACACCATCAGAATGACCATTAGAATCGCTCGGCCACCCGCGAAAGTCAGCCGGCCGAGCGCGTAGGCGGCGCCGGTCGCCAGTGCCAGCGAGAGCAACGTGGTGCAGCCGGCGACGATCAGCGAGTTGAGGATGCTGCCGGTGAACACCGGGTCGTTCAGCAGGGCGCGGTAATGGGTAAAGTCCAGGGTCGGCACCAAGCTGGTGCTGAATAGTTGCGCGCCCGAACGCAGCGAGGAGACGAACGCCCAGTAGTATGGGAATAGCGTGTAGAACAGCGCCAGCAACCCGGCGAACGTCATCGCCGCCAGGCGCGCTAGGCGCTGCCAGCGGTAGCTCATCGGGCAGTCGCGCGGTCAAGCCGCAGCGCGCCGATAATCGCGATCGCCATCAGGGCAATGACGAAGAACACCCAGGTCGACGCCGCCGAGCCGTGTCCCAAGTCCTGGAAGCTGATGAGCTGGTTGCGGGCGTAGATCGACATCGTCATCGTGCGCTCGCCGTTGCCGGCCATGATGTAGCTGAGGTCAAACATCCGCATCGCATCGAGCGCTCGGAACAGCACCGCGACACCGATTGCCGGCCGCAACATCGGCAGGGTGATCGACCAGAACCGCTTCCACCACGGCACGCCATCGACAAACGCCGCCTCCAACATATCGCCGTCGATGGTCTGCAAGCCGGCCAGGATCAGCAGCACCATGAACGGCGTCGTGACCCACACGTCGACGAACACGATTACCCCCAGCACCAGCGAGGGCGCCGCAGTCCAGGCGATGCCCTTGTCAATCCAGCCGAGCCCAATCAGCATGTGGTTCACCAACCCGAACTGGTCGTTGAGCATCCACTGCCAGATTTTTGCCGAGACCACCGCCGGTAGCGACCACGGGATCAGGATCGCCGCGCGCAACACGCCGCGTCCAGGGATCGCCGCGTTGAGCAGCAGCGCGATGCCCAGCCCGAGTAGCGTCTCCAGCGAGACCGAGGTGAGCGTGAACAGCGCGGTGTTGGACACCGCCCGCCACCATTGCGCGTCGTGCGCCACGTCGATGAGGTTGCGCAGGCCGACGAAACTGTACTGGCTGGGATCGTCCAGCGTAGCATCAGTGAAGGCGAAGAACAGCGTGCGCGCCAACGGCCAAAACGCCACTAGCGCCAACACGACCAGCGTTGGCGCCACGAACAGCCACGCGGCTCCCGCCTCGCGCTGCGCCAGTCTCAAGTCATACCCAGTCGCTGCTCGGCGGCGTCAAACAGGTACAGCGCCGAGTCCAGCCAGGTTAGTCCGACGGCGTCGCCCCGCACCAAGTGCGGCATGGCGGCACTCAAGCGTGCGGTCCAGATCACGTCGTCGGGCAGCCGCACATGCGCCAAATTCTCGTAGCCGAGGTCCTCTACCCTTATCAGTTGGCCAATGACCCTAGATGGTTCGCCAGACGCCACGATCGACAGCGCCTCCGGCCGCACGCCGATCAACGCGGGCGGGGTAGCCGACGCGCCCACCTGAAGGCTAAGCGCGGCTGCGGCGGTCAGCAGCCAGCCATTGCCGTCGCTCGCGGCGTTGACCGGCAGGAAGTTCATACGCGGCGAGCCGATGAAGCCAGCGACGAAGCGGTTGGCGGGCGTTGCATACAGCGCCTGCGGCGTGCCCACCTGCTCGATGCGGCCGGCGTTCAGCACCACGATGCGGTCGGCGAGCGTCATCGCCTCGGTCTGGTCGTGGGTAACGTAGATCATCGTCGTGCCCAGTTCGTCGTGCAGGCGGGCGATCTCGATGCGCATCTCGGCGCGCAGGTCGGTATCAAGGTTCGACAGCGGCTCGTCGAACAGAAACAGCTTCGGCTGGCGCACCAGGGCGCGGCCGATGGCGACGCGCTGGCGCTGGCCGCCGGATAGCTCGCGCGGTTTGCGGTCGAGCAGGTGGCTGATCTTCAGCATCGAAGCGACTTGTTCGACCTTGGCCCTGATCTCGCGCCGCGCCAGCCCAGCGGTCTCCAGCGCAAAGCCGATGTTGCGGGCCACGTTCATGTGCGGATAGAGCGCGTAAGACTGGAACACAATGGCGATGCCGCGTTTGGATGCGGGAACCTCGGTCATCACCTCGCCGTCGATGGCGATCTCGCCCGAACTGACCGGCGCCAAGCCGGCGATCAGGCGCAGCAGGGTGGACTTGCCGCAGCCGGAGGGACCGACGAACACTATTAATTCACCATCGGCGATGGCGAGATCGACTTCGGCAATGACCTTGATCGGTCCAAAGCTTTTGCGCACGGACGTCAGCGTGACGGACGCCATGTCTCACCCATGCCCGAGGTGCAGGGCGGCGCCGCCGACCACGCCCGCCGTGGCGCCCAGAGCGCTGGCCAGCACCGGCACCTCTCGGCAACCCTCGGCCCAGATGTACGGCGGTAGCTTCGCCTGTATGCGGCCGAAGAAGCCTGGCGCGGTGCCTAGCGCACCGCTAAACAGGACGCCGTGCGGATCGAGCATGTTGACCATCTGCCTGAGATAACTGGCCAAAGCCGTGGTCGCCTGGTCCAGCAGCGCCTCGCCCGTCGGTCCGCACCGCCCCTCGACGATGTCGCGGGCGGTGGCGACACGCCCGGTGCGCGCCGCGTAGACCCGCGCCAGGCAAAAACCCGAGGCACGCGATTCAAGGTTGAACGGGTCGCACGCGCCGCCGGCCACGTTGAACGTGACGAGATCGCTGGAGGCGAAATAGACGGCACAGCCGTGTGCGCCACGATGGATGCGGCCATCTTGACAAAAAGCATAACTGAGGCCGCTGCCAATATTGATGAACGCGAAGGTGGGCAGGGCACGGCCGTGTCCGTAGCGCAACTCAGCCAAAGCGGCGAGCCGCACGTCGCTGTCGACCCGCACCGGCTCGAACCCCGTGAGGTCAATGGCGGGGCTGCGGCCGTTCCAGTCAGTGATCCAGTCGTTCGCCAGGCTGTCGTCCGGGTGAACCAGTTCCGGCAGGCCGAGACCAAGGCCGACAGCGGACGCCCGATCCCGAAGGCCGAGGTCGCGGATCTTGGCGGTTGTCTCACGGATTGCTGTCGGCATTACCCCAGCGTCTCGGGTTTGCGGCGTCGGCGACAGGAGGTGGTGGACCAACCGGCCAGAGGCGAGGTCGACCAGACCGACGGCGATCTTCGTTCCGCTAATGTCGACGCCCAAAGCCACTTGTATCAATCGAACAACAATTTTTTCAGGAACACCAAGTTGCGTTGGGCTAGCGCCTCGGGCGCTTCGGTGGCGGCGTCACTGGGATCCTGCTCGACCACGCAGGGACCGTCATAGGCGCGGTCGCGCATCAGCCGGACCACCGCGCCAATGTCCACTAGCCCGTCCGGCAACGGGCACATTACGCCGGCGGCAAACGCCTCGTTGGGGCCAAGCTCCCCCGCCAACACGCGCGCTCGCACGACCGGATCGACGTTCTTCAGGTGAATGTAGCCGATGCGGTCCCAGACCCGCGCCATGTAGGCGACCGGGTCCTGGTCCCAAAAGGCGTGGTGCCCGGTGTCGAAGCAAAGCCGCACCGGCGTCTCCGCCAGTAGCCGGTCAATTTGTACCTCGCGCTCGACGCAGGTGCCGACATGCGGATGGAAGCTGAGCGCTACGCCGAACTCATCGCGCATGTAGGCGAAAGCGGAATTCACGTAACCTATCATAGTGCGCCAGCCTATCGCATCGACGACGCCCGGCGCCGCCGGCGGATACCATTCGCTCTCGTCCATCAGAACCAGATGCGGCGCGCTCAGTCCGGTCAGGATCGGACCGAGCTGGTCCAGCGCGGCTTTCAGCGCGGGCCAAGTGCCCGGTTCAGCCAGCACATGCACATGCGCCGCGCCCACCAAGCTTTGCCCGTACGCGGCCAGCGCGTCGCGGGCGGCCACGACTTCGGTCGGCAGAAACCCAAGTGGCCCCAGTTCAGTCGCGCGATAACCGGCGCGGCTGACGGCGGCCAGGTATTCCTTGCCGGTCAAGGCGTTGCCGGTGGGGTAGAATACGCCCCAAGAGCAAGGCGCGTTGGCAATCAGCATCTTGCGGCTTTCAGGCGCAGCACGACGGTATCACCACTTGCCGCGCTGCTTGATCGTGGTCAGCTGGCCGGCTAGGCCGTGCAGCGCTGGCACCGGCTGCTGGTCGCCGCTCAACACCTCGTGGACGGTCTTATAGAACGCCTGCGAGACGCGGTTGTAGCTGGACCCGGTGATCGCCGAGGGACGGAGCGCGCTGTTGGCGAAGGCGGCCTGGGCGTTCTTCAGGAACGGGATAGCCTTGAGCACGTCGGGATCGTCGTACAGCGCCTTTATGGTCGGGTTGTAGGCACCGGCGATGGCGCGGCGCTTCTCCTCGGCGGCACTTGCCATAAAGCGCAGCAGGCTGACCGCCGCCGCCTTGTGCTCGGTGTATTTCGAAATAGCGAGATGCGCGGTACCCATGCAGCCGCTCGACTTATCGCTGGCGTCGCCGACCGGCAGCGCGGCAACGCCAACCTTGCCGACCACGGCCGTGCCCGCCGTCTGCGACGTGCCCCAAACATAGGACCAGTTGCGCAGGAACACCGCGTTGCCCTGCTCGAACACCGCGCGCGAACTCTCCTCGTCGTAGCCCAGCACGCCCGGCGGGCTGATGCTGCCAACCCAATCGTGCGCACGCTGTAGCGCTGCGGCGGCCTTCGGGTTATCAATGGTGATCTGGCCGTTGCCGTTGTCAACGATGGTGCCGCCCCCGGACGAGGCGGTCCACTCGATGGCGTCGCAGGTCAGCCCCTCATATGACTTACCTTGCCACGAAAAACCCCACATGTTCTTGTTCCCGGCGGCCTGTTCGCCGTCCTCGATCGCCTTGGCGGTGGCATTGAACTCGGCCCAGGTCTTTGGCACCGGCTTGTTGTACTTCGCCAGCAGGTCGCGTCGGTAAAACAGCAGACCGGTGTCCTCGTACCACGGCAGCGCCACCAAGCGCGCGTCGACCGTGCCGGCCTCTAGCGCAGCCGGAAAGTGCGCCGCGACTTCCTCCTTCGGCAGCAGCGGCGTCAAATCCAGTAGGTTATTCTGCAGCAACCCGATCCAGACCACGTCAAGCAGCAGAACGTCGGCGTCGTGCGACCGCGCCGAGAGCAATTGCTGATATAGCGGCAAGGTCTGGTCCCAGTCCGCCGGCATCTTGTTGATCTTGACTTCATTGCCGGTCTGCTTGGCCCAGGCATCCGCGCCGGCTTTGCAGATCTCGTACTCGGAGCCGGAAGAGCTGCAGAACAGCGACACGCTGTCCGCCCAGGCGCACAGCGGCGTGTTAGTCAGCAAGACAGCCATTACGCCAGCCACGCTGCCCAGACTTGGTCTCATCATGACGTCTCCTGGATGCTGGTGACGGCTGGCCCGCCGCTGACACAGAACGTTAATTCCACATAGTAGATTTATCAAGAGCGATGTCGTCTATCTTGCCTGCCAGGGTTCTGTTGCAAGCCGCAGGACGAGGCGCGATAGGGTAAAGGTTGGCCGAGCGATCGATGGGGCCGGTATGGTGGCAGTGAGGCAGGACGGGTCCTTCCAGGGGCATTTCACGTCCGAGGTGATCCTATGGACACTGCGGTGGTATCTGGCCTTCCCGATCAGCTATCGTGATTTCGCCGCCATGTTGTCGGATCGAGGTGTCACGGTCGATCACACCACACTGTTCCGGGAAGTGCAGGCCTATGCCACCAAGCTCGAACAGCGTGTCCGGCGCCATTTGCGGCCATGCACCGGGTCCTGGCGGGTGGACGAGACCTAGATACTGTCGGCGAATTCAGGCGGCGGGTTAGTATCGGCATGGAGGTGCTCCATGAGCCTGCATCCTGAGCCAATCGGTGAGATTCCTGCCGAGACCGCG
>JAABUX010005679.1_pt1 | contig 15228 bp, 6 predicted proteins | sample 5561851 | NCBI WGS metagenome assembly JAABUX01 (sample SAMN10711883, study PRJNA513361) | rock metagenome | isolation source: Antarctica rocks | place: Antarctica: Victoria Land, Richard Nunatak red sandstone | collected 2016-01-03 | reverse complement strand
AAGAAAGAGAGCTATGAAAACAACTTCTACTAAACGCGCATTCACACTGATCGAGCTGCTTGTCGTGATCGCCATTATCTCGATTTTGGCCGCGATTTTGTTTCCCGTCTTCCAGAACGTCCGCGAAAACGCCCGCCGGACCGTGTGCATCTCCAACGGCAAGCAAATCGGCCTAGCCGTTGTCCAGTACACCGGGGATTTTGACGAGACCATGCCGATTTTCCAGGGCTATAACGACGGCACAGTTCCGGCGGCAGGCGGTGCGCCGGGAACGCCGACCCACAAAGGCATTGAAGATGAGTTAGACCCCTACACAAAAGCAACTGATCTGTTTAAATGTCCCGATGACTCCGGTGGGCCTGCCGCAAGCACCGCCTCAACCGCAAACCAAAGCTACCATGATGACTACGGGTCTTCTTATCGGTTCGATATTGGCTCCTATACGATCAAAGGCGGGTCGGACGGTTCGTATGAAGGCAATTTTGAAGTGGATATTGCTTCCAACATGACAAGCCAGGGCCTTGCGCCGCAGGTGCCGCACACGATCACAAACAGCCAGTTTGAGTACCCTTCCGATACGCGCATCATGCGTGACGAGATGTTCTCGTTCTTCGCAGCCAATCAAGACCCCGGCGGCCTGAAATATGGCTACGCCCCACCCACCACCGGCGGACCGGGCTACTACAAGCAGTGGCATCCCATGGGCGGGACAGTAATTTTCAGCGACGGTCACGCGAAGTTTGTGACGAAAAGCATTGATTTTGACAACGAAGTTGTCTGTGTGGACGGCAGGCGTGGCGGGGATATTGATCCCAACACAGCCACCGACTACAACTCCTACACGACTGATTATGGCCTCTGCGACTGATGAAAGTTCTCATACTGGCAAACGGCGAGCCGCCGTCTCAAATGTTGCTGGCGCAGCTTGCGGCGGAACACGATTTGTTCATCGCTACTGACGGCGCGGCATTGAAAGCCGTGCGGCTCGGAACACTGCCGGACATCGTGAGCGGCGACTTTGACTCGCTGGATTTGGACGCGGCGCGGCTCGCTCTGCCGGACGCCGAGTTCCTGCCGACGCCGGATCAGTACAAGACCGACTTAGAGAAAGCATTCAACATCGCACGGGACCGAGGAGCGTCTGAAATTACCATTGCCGGCGCGGCAGGCGGGCGGATTGACCACACGCTCGGCAATTTCAGCCGTCTGCTGCGCTGGCGGGAAGATCTGCCCGACTTTCCGGTGGTTGTTGTGGAAGACGGCTCGGAAGTGCGGGCGATGACGGGCGAAATGACGCTGATGACCGAACTGGGCGATGCCGTGTCCCTGCTGTCGTTTGACGGGCAGGCGAGGGTAAGCATCAGCGGCGTGCGCTGGCCGCTGGAAGATCACTTGCTGTCGGTGGGGATGGGGGGACTGCTCAACGAAGCAGTTGCCCCGCAGGTTCGCATCACAGCCACGGGCGGCGTGATTTTGGTCTGCCATCTGCGGGCCTGGCGGAGGCGTCATTTATGATAACTGGCGTGACAACCGATCTGCGGGCTGCGTTCACGACTTTGGACTGGAGCATTCTGGGGCTGTATTTCGGCTTTCTGGTCGTCATCGGCTTCTGGCCCCGGCGCGAGACGACAGACGACTATCTGATTGCCGACCGTGGGTTAAGCCTGCCGGTGTTTGTGGCGACCCTCGTGGCGACCTGGTACGGCGGCATCTTAGGCGTGGGCGAGTTCGTTTACACGTCCGGCCTGGTCAACTGGACTACAAACGGGCTGCCGTACTATGTATTCGCGCTGCTGTTTGCCGTCTTTCTCGCCCGGCGGGTGCGCGGCGGCGCGGCGCATATCTACACCATTCCCGACAAATTAGCGGAAGCGTATGACACCAAAACCGCCCTGCTCGGTGCTGTGTTCGCGTTCGTGTATGCCGCGCCGTCCGCGTATATCTTGATGACCGGGACACTGCTGCACATTTTGTTCGGCTGGCCGCTGCTGCCGGCGATGCTGGTGGGGATGGCGTTTTCCGTGGCGTATGTGTTCCGGGGCGGCTTTCTCGCGGATGTCCGGGTTAATACGCTGCAATTTCTCTTAATGTTTGCGGGCTTCATCACCGTCGCCGCCGTGTGTTTGACCAAGTTCGGCGGCCTGGCGTATTTGACCGCGCCCGGCCGCTTGCCGCCGGGCCACTTGAAGCCGATGGGGACTTACGACCTGGCGTTTGTCGTCGTCTGGTTCTTTATCGCGCTGGTCACGCTGACCGATCCCGGCTTCCATCAGCGCTGTTATGCCGCCAAGACGCCGCGCGTCGCCGCGCTCGGCATCGGCCTGGCCGTGCTGTGCTGGATGCTCTTTGACATGCTTTCCACGACCACGGGACTGTTTGCACGGGCGCTGCTGCCGCACTTGGCTGACCCCAAAACGGCGTTTCCCGCGCTGGCGGAGCGTGTCCTGCCGCCCGGTTTGAAGGGCCTGTTTTATGTCGGGATGCTCGCGCCGATTATGGCAAGCACGGTGTCGTATACGTTTATCGCCGCCGTGACGCTGGGGCGCGACTTCGTCTGGCGTCTGCGCCGCGACCCGGACAATTCGCGAGTTCCGGCATATACGCGCTGGGGCCTCGCTTTGACCTCGCTCCTGTCGGTTGCAATCGCGCTGCTCATCCCGTCGGTCGTCAAGCAGTGGTACTTTTTCGGCAGCGTGTTTGTGCCGGGCGCACTTTTGCCGCTGCTGGGCGCGTATGCCGCCCCGCGATGGCGTCCGCCCGCGATCTTTGCGTTTTTGTCCATGCTGCTGGGCGCGGGGACGGCGCTGTCCTGCCTGTTGTGGGGCTGGGGGCATGGCGGCTTCGACGATCCGCATTTTCCGCTCGGCTGGCAGCCGATGTACCCCGGCCTCCTCGCCGCCGCCTCGGTTTATGGGGCGGGGCTGAGACCTACCTCACCGCTTCGTAACAAGTTACTTCGCTGTGGTCCTTCCTAAAGGAAGGATACAGACAGCAAACGTAGGGGAGCCGCTTGCTGCGCCCTCTTGCCTTGCGGTCGCTTCCACTCCGTATCCTTCCTTTAGGAAGGACCCTGCGAAGCGAAGAATGAGCGAAGCAAGGTGGTAGGTGCTTGTGCCATAATTTCCTCTCTCCTGCTCAAATCCCAAACTGCCGATAACAGAATTATGCGCTCTGTTATTGAAATGTTCATCGCACAGGCCGAGCGCCGACCCGAAGCGGCGGCAGCCGTCTCCGCCGAAGGAACGCTGACCTATGCCGCGCTGCACATGCAGTCAAGCCAATTGGCACGCGCTTTGCTGGCTAGGGACGTGGGTTTGGACACGCCGGTCGGCGTCTGCCTGGAGCGGTCGGGGCTGATGCCCGCCGCGCTGCTCGGCATTCTGAAGGCAGGCGGCGGCTACGTTCCGCTGGACCCGTCGTACCCGCAGTCCCGGCGCGATTTCATGCGGACCGATGCCGGGGTGCGTCTGGTGCTGACCCAGCGCTCGCTGGAAGGCCAAGTGCCAAGCGGGATTGAGACGCTTTGCTTGGACACGGACTGGCCGGAAATTGCCGAATATGCCGACACGGATTTTTCCGAGCCGCCCTCTCAGGCCGACAGCTTATTTTATGTGATTTATACATCGGGGTCTACGGGAACGCCGAAAGGGGTTCGCATGGGCCGCCGGGCGATTGCGAACCTCGTCCAGTGGCAGAAAGAAGCCAGTTTTAAGCCGGACGCCCGAACGGCGCAGTTCGCATCGCTTGGGTTTGACGTTTCCGCCCAAGAGATTTTTGCGACGCTTTGCGGCGGCGGAACGCTATTGATTGTCCCGGAAGCGCTGCGCTCCGACCCCGCCGGCCTGCTGCGCTTTCTGGACAGCCACGCTGTAGAGCGGCTATTCCTGCCGTTTGTCGCCTTGCAGCAGATGGCGGCGGCCTCCCAGCCCGGCAGCCTGACTACGCTTCGAGAAGTCATCACGGCAGGAGAGCAGCTGAAAATCACGCCCGCAATACGGGCACTGTTTGCGCGTCTGCCGGACTGCACCCTGCACAACCAGTACGGGCCGTCGGAAACGCATGTCGCAACGGCCTGCACGCTTTCCGGGCCGCCTGCCGACTGGCCTGCCCTGCCGCCCATCGGCAGCGCGGTTCCCGGAATGCAGACTTTGGTGCGGGATGGGGAGCTTTATCTTAGCGGCGTTCAGCTTGCGGACGGTTACCAGGGACGGCCCGACTTTACCTCAGAACGCTTTGTGATGCTGCCCGGCACGGACGCCGGGTCGCGCTGGTACAAGACCGGCGACTTGGCCCGCGTGGGCGGCGCGGGTGATTTGGAGTTTTTAGGCCGGGCCGACGGGCAGCTCAAAATCCGCGGCTTCCGGGTCGAGCCAGGCGAAGTGGAAGCCGCGCTCCTGCTGTACCCCGGCATTCGGGCGGCTGCCGCCCATGCCCACGAGTTCGCGCCGGGCGACACGCGCTTAACGGCGTATCTTGTCACGACGGAAACACTCGCCGCCGATGCGCTGCGCGAGTTCTTGGAAGCACGTCTGCCGGAAGCGCTGGTTCCGTCGCGCTTTGTCACGCTGGGCAGCCTGCCGCTGACGCCGAGCGGCAAAACAGATTACCGGACGCTGCCGCCGCCCCCTGCCGAGCGTCCGGCGCTTGCGGCGTCGTTTCTGGAACCGGCGGCAGGCCTGGAAGCATCAATCGCGCGGGTCTGGTCAGAAGTACTCGGCATCACGCCAATTGGCGCTGGCGACAGCTTTTTTGACCTCGGCGGCCGCTCGCTGCAGATGGTGCAGGTGCATCAAAAACTGCGCGGTCTTGCGCCAAACACGGAAATCACGACGCTCTTTCAGTACCCGACCATTCGCGGACTGGCCCGCTTTCTGACCGAAGGCGAGCCGGAGCCGTCCCGCGTTGCTGCCGTCCCCAACAGCGCGGCAGACACCGCTATCGCCATTATCGGCCTTGCCGGCCGCTTTCCCGGCGCGTCCAATATCACCGAGTTTTGGGAGAACCTCATAAACGGCGTTGACTCAATCACGCACTTCACCGACGTGGAACTTGCGGAAGCGGGCATTGCGCCGGAGAGGCTTCAGAACCCGGATTACGTGAAAGCGCGGGGCGTACTCAAAGACGCCGACCGATTTGATGCCGCGTTTTTCGGTATTCCGCCCAAAGAAGCCGACGTGCTGGACCCTCAGCACCGCCTTTTTTTGGAGTGCGCCTCCGAATCATTAGAAGATGCCGGGTGTGACCCAGAAACCTACAATGGCACGGTCGGAGTCTGGGCCGGGAGCAGCCTGAACACGTATCTGCTTGCCAATCTGTGCGGGACACGCGCCGGCATTGAAGAACTCGTTCAAAGCTATCAAGTCGGCAATTATGCTATTCTCGCGGGCAACGACAAAGACTTCCTGCCGACGCGCGTGTCGTACAAGCTCAACCTCACCGGGCCAAGCATGTCGGTCGGGACCGGCTGCTCGACTTCGCTGGTGGCCGTGGCCCAGGCGTGCCAGAGCCTGCTCGCGGGGCAGTGCCACATGGCGCTGGCGGGAGGCGTCTCGGTGTCCTTCCCGCAGGCGCGGGGCTACTTGTACCAGCCTGGCGGCATGGTCTCGCCGGACGGTGCTTGCCGGGCCTTTGATGCCGAGGCGTCGGGAACAGTGTTCGGCGGCGGCGTGGGCGTCGTCGCGCTGAAGCGCCTTGCCGATGCTGTGGCCGATGGCGACCAGGTCTACGCCGTCATTCGCGGCTACGGCCTCACGAACGACGGCTCCCAAAAAGCCAGCTACACGGCCCCAAGCGCCGACGGTCAGGCGGAAGCGATTTTCCAGGCCCAGTCAATGGCCGGGTTCAGCGCCGATACGATTTCCTATGTGGAAGCGCACGGCACGGCGACGCCGCTGGGAGACCCGATTGAAGTCGCCGGGCTTGTGAAAGCATTCCAGCGCACGACCGACAAGACCGGCTTCTGCGTTCTCGGCACGGTGAAGCCGAACGTCGGGCATTTAGAGGCGGCGTCAGGCGTGACCGGCCTCATCAAAACCGCGCTTGCGCTCAGGCACAAGCGGCTGCCGCCGACGCTCCATTACCGTAGTCCCAATCCGCGCCTTGATCTCGCCAAGAGCCCGTTTATTGTCAGTGCCGAACTCACGGAATGGCAAGCGACAGGCGATCACCCGCGCCGTGCCGGGGTCAGCTCGTTCGGCGTCGGCGGAACCAATGCTCATGTCGTCCTGGAAGAAGCGCCGCCCGTCCCCTCAGTCCCAATTCAAGACTCGCGAAGCGAGTGGCAGCTTTTGACAGTGTCGGCCCGGACGGAAACGGCGCTGGAAACGGCGGCAGACAACTTGGCCCGGCATCTGAAAACGCATCCTGAAATCGTCCTTGCTGACGCCGCGCACACACTCCAAACCGGACGGCGGGCGTTCGCGCATCGCCGGATTGTCGTCTGCCGTTCTGCCGACGAAGCCGTTCACGCCCTGCAAACGCGCGACGCCAGGCGCGTCATCAGCCAAGTCGTTCCCGCGCTTCCGTCAGTGGCGTTTATGTTCCCCGGTCAGGGAGCGCAGCAGGTTCAAATGGGCCGCGAGCTTTATGCGACGCAGCCGGTTTTTCGGGCAAGCATAGACGAGTGCTGTACGCTGCTCCTGCCGCTGCTGGGCCTCGACCTGCGCGAGACGCTTTACCCAGCGGGCGAAGAATTGGAGGCAGAAGACGCAGCGCAGACGCGGCTGAACCAGACCGGGCTGGCCCAGCCGGCGCTGTTCGTGTTCTGCTACGCCCTGGCAAAGCTCTGGATAAGTTGGGGCATAACGCCATCGGCCATGCTCGGCCACAGTGTCGGGGAGTATGTCGCGGCCTGCCTCGCTGGGGTTTTTCGTTTAGAAGACGCTTTAACGGTGCTGGCAGGCCGGGCCAAGCTGATGCAAAGCCTGCCGCCCGGCGCGATGCTGGCGGTCCGTCAGCCGGCCTCGGAAGTTTCGCGCCTTCTCGGCAAATCGCTTTCGATGGCGGCGGAGAATAGCCAATCACTGTGCGTCGTTTCCGGCCCCATCCCGGCGGTGGAAGCACTGGAAGTCCAGCTGACGCACAGCGGCGTCGCCTGCCGCCGTTTGCCGACTTCCCATGCGTTTCATTCCGCGATGATGGACCCGATTTTGGACGAGTTTACGGAGATCGTGCGGAGCGTGCCGCTTTCCGCGCCCGTGCTGCCGTTCGTGTCCAATGTGTCGGGAACGTGGATCACTGATGCCGAAGCGACCGACCCACGCTACTGGGCTGCCCATCTGCGGGCCTCTGTTCGGTTTGCCGATGGGGTAGAAACCCTGCTGGCCGACCCAAACCGCCTGCTGCTGGAAGTCGGCCCCGGCGTGACTTTGGCTCCGCTGGTTCGTCAGCACCCCGCCAAGCTGCCGGGCCACGAAGTTTTCTCAGCGCTGGACGGCGGCAGGCTCAAGCTGCCGCCCGATGCCGCGTGTCTGAATACCGCCGGACGACTCTGGCTGGCCGGCCTTCCGATGAATTGGAATCAAATAACTTTGGGGCAGGACCGACGCCGCGTGTCCCTGCCGACTTACCCGTTCGAGCGGACGCGCCACTGGGTCGAACCCGTGCGCTCCGCTGCCGCACCGCAATCCGAGAATATATCGCCTATGTCTGCTCCTACTGTTACTGCGCCTGCCCGAACCGAGCGGCTTTTAGAAGCCGTCACCAATCTCCTGCATGAGCAGTCGGGTATTCCCGCCGCTTCCATTGCGCCGAATGCGGCGTTTCTGGACCTCGGCTTTGACTCGCTGTTCTTGACCCAGGCCAGCACGGCGATTGGGCGCAAGTTCGGCGTCAAAGTGACGTTTCGGACTCTGCTGGAAGACGCACCGACCCCTGCGGCGCTTGCGGCGCATCTGGACCGAGTTCTGCCGCCCGAAGCCGCTCCCCTTGTGCCGGTTCCGGCGGCGGCTGCCGTTGCGGCGGCTCCAGCGCCAGTGGCCTCGGCAAGCAGCGTGGAGCAGCTCATCAGCCGACAGCTTCAGTTGATGGCGAAGCAGCTGGAACTGCTCGGCAGCGGCACGGCGGTGCCAAGTCCGCCGCCCGTTTCCGTTGCGGCTGCCCCGGCGATGCCGACTGCCCCAGCGGCGTTTGGGCCGTTCAAGCCGATTGACGCGAAGCCGAGCGGCGAGATAACGCCGCATCAGCAGGTCTGCCTCGCAGATTTCGTCGCCCGGTACGCGCAAAGAACGCCGGAGTCCAAGCGGCTGACCCAGCGTCATCGCCCGCATCTCGCCGATCCCCGCGCCGTCGCCGGCTTTAAGCCTTACTGGAAAGAAATGGTGTATCCCATTGTCGCCGAGCGTTCCGCCGGGGCGTATTTATGGGACGTGGACGGCCACAAGTATGTGGACGTGACGATGGGGTTCGGAACCAATCTGTTCGGGCATTCCCCGGCGTTTGTCGCCGGGGCGATCCAGAAGCAGCTTGCGCTGGGTATGGAAATCGGGCCGCAGTCGAAGCTTGCGGGGGAAGTGGCGCAATTGGTCTGCGAGATGACCGGAATGGAGCGGGCGACTTTCTGTAATACGGGTTCCGAGGCGGTCATGGCGGCAATGCGGGCGGCGCGAACGGTGACGGGCCGGACGAAAATCGTTTACTTCACCGGCGACTATCACGGCACGTTTGACGAAGTCTTAGCTCGCGCTAATGGGGCAGGGGACTCGCGCCGGGCCGTGCCGATTGCGCCGGGCATTCCGGGCTGCATGACGGACGAAATCGTGATTTTGGACTACGGCACGCCGGAGTCACTGGCCGAGCTGCGGACGCTTGCGCCGACGCTGGCGGCGGTGCTGGTCGAGCCGGTGCAAAGCCGCCGCCCGGACCTCCAGCCGGCGGAGTTTTTGCGTGAAGTCCGGCAAATCACGGCGGACAGCGGCGCGGCGCTGATTTTTGACGAAGTTATTACAGGATTTCGCATTCATCCCGGCGGCGCACAGGCTCACTTTGGCATCAAAGCCGATCTTGCGACTTACGGGAAAATTGTCGGCGGCGGACTGCCTATCGGTATTGTCGCGGGCCGCGCCGAGTTTATGGATGCCTTTGACGGCGGCATGTGGCAGTTCGGGGACGAAAGCTGGCCGGAAGCAGGCGTGACGTTCTTCGCCGGGACGTTTGTGCGTCACCCGCTGACGCTTGCCGCCGCCAAAGCCACATTGGAGCATTTGAAAGCCGCCGGCCCATCCCTGCAAGAAAAACTTAACGCCCGAACCGCGCAGTTTGTTGGCGTGCTTAATAGTCATTTTGAGCAAACAGAAGCGCCCCTGCGCCTGGTTCATTTCGGCTCGCTGTTTTATTTTCAGTTCGCGCCGGACTGGAAATGGGCCAGCCTGCTGTTTTTCTATTTGCGCTCCAAAAACATACATATTTGGGAAGGCCGCCCCTGCTTTTTGTCCACGGCGCACGCGGACGCCGACATCACGCAGATCGTCGGGGCGTTCAAGGAAAGCATCACGGAGATGCAGGCCGCCGGCTTTATGCCTCAGCCGCCAATGCCGCAAGCGGCTTCGCAGACTATCCCGCTGACGGAAGCGCAGCGGGGAGTCTGGATGACGACGCAGATGGGCGAAGATGCGTCCTGCGCGTTCAACGAGTCGGTAATGCTCACGCTGCGCGGGCCATTAGACATAAATGCTCTGGAACGCGCAGTCTCGGCGGCGATAAACCGCCACGAGGCGCTGCGAACGACAATTCTGCCGACAGGCGAAGGCCAGCAGATCGCGCCGTTTGTGGCGGCAGCAATGCCGGTGGACGATCTTGCCGGCCTGGACCAAGCCGAACTTGAAGCCCGCGAAGCCGAGATTTTGGCGCTGGGCGCACAGACGGCGTTTGATCTGACGCGCGGGCCGCTGATCCGAACGCGGCTGATTCGGCGCAGTCAAGAGGAGCATCGTCTGGTTCTCACGGCGCACCATCTTGTCTGCGACGGCTGGTCCTTCGGCGTCCTGCTGTCTGATCTGGCGGCGGCGTATTCCGGGCCGCAAAACAGCCAGTCTCCCGCCGCGTCTTTTCGCAAGTATGCGGCCACGGCACTGCCGGAGCAGCAGGAAGCGAACAAAGACTATTGGACCCGGCAGCTTTCGCCCGCGCCGCGTCCCTTGCGTCTGCCGGCGGACCGGACGCGGCCCGCGCGGGGAACGTATGCCGGCGCACGGGTCAGCCGCCCGGTGCCGCCGGCGCTGACCGCCGCGCTGCGCCGGCTTTGCTCGGCTTCGGGAACGACGCTGTCCGCCGCATTGCTAGTGGCCTACACGCTGCTGCTGCATGGCCTGAGCGGGACGGACGATGCCGTGGTCTGGGTTCCGGCGGCGGGGCAGGCGCTGGAAGACGACCAAGATTTAGTCGGCCACTGCGTCAGCCTCCTGCCGGTGCGTGTTCGCGCGTCGGCGCAGATGACGTTTGCCGACTATCTGCACGCCACGTGCACTGCGCTTTTCGACGCGATGGACCATCAGCGGTACAGCCTCAGCGGCGTGATGGAAACGCTTTCGCGTCCGGTCCCAATTGCCGCGCTGTTCAATTTAGACAAGTTTCCGGTGCTTGATTTCGGCAGCCTGGGCGTCAAAATCGCGCATCCGCCGCGCCGGTTTTTTCAGTTTGATCTCGGCCTGAATGTCGTGGAAGAAGGAGACACGCTGGAACTGGAAGCCGATTACAGCACCGACTTGTTCGATGCGTCCACAATTGAGCGGTGGCTGGGCGATTTTGAGAACTTATTAGACGCGGCGGCGGCTGACGCTGCCGTTTGCATTGAAACGCTGACCGCCCGTGTGCGACAAAACCAGCCTGCGGCGTCTCCGGCGCTGGAAACAAGCGCCGTGCCGGTGGTTCGTGCCGATGGGCCTCAAACAGAAACGGAAGCGAGGCTGGCCGCGCTCTGGCGGGAAGTTCTCGGCGCTGCCGATGCCCGCGCTTCCGACAACTTCTTTGAAAGCGGCGGGTATTCTTTGCTTGCCCTGCGCCTGTATGGGCGCATTGAGCAGGAGTTCGGGGTGCGCCTGCCCCTGCCGACACTGTTCCAGGCTCCGACTCTGGAAGCGCTGGGAGAAGTGGTAACGAGAGAAGTATTAAGCCGCGCCGTTCAGCCAAGCCGCACGCTGCCCAAGCCTGCTTCAACTTTGGTTCCGCTGCGGGCATCCGGCAGCAAGCCGCCGCTGTTCTGCGTTCACCCGGATCACGGGCTGGTGCTGTTTTATCAGGCACTGGCGAATCGTCTGCCGCCGGACCAGCCCGTTTACGGCTTGCAGGCGGTCGGCGTAGACGGCGAGGAAGCGCCGCTCTCGTCGCTGGAGACGATGGCCGCGCGTTATATCAAGGACATCCGGCGGTTCCATCCGCATGGGCCGTACCACTTAGGCGGCTACTCGCTCGGCGGCGTTCTGGCGGCGGAAATGGCCCGGCAGCTTCAGGCGGACGGCGAAAGCGCCGGTTTGCTCGCGCTGTTTGACGCCTATGCGCCGGTCGCCTACCAGCAGAGCTTGATTGACAAGCCGCGCCTGCAGCGCTTGGCGGGCCATCTGCAGCTTCTCAAAAACGGCACGCCGAAAGCCGCGCTTCAATCGTTTAGCGAGAAAGCGCGGGACGCGGTGCAGGGCAAAAAAGCGGACTGGCAGAAAGCCGCCGCCGAGCTTGCCGGCACGCTTGCCCCGGAGCGCCTGGATGCACTGCGGGGCGTGATTCTCGCCAACGAAGCGGCGTTCTTTCGCTACGAGACGCCGTCGTATCCGGCGCGGGCGACGCTGTTTCGGGCCGCCGAAGTCAGCGTCTTTGAGGAGCGCGACCCAGCCCTCTGGTGGGGCGAGGCGTTTGCCGGCGGCTTAGAGATACACGATGTCCCCGGCGTCCATCTTTCCATGATGAACGAGCCGCAGGTGTCGGCGCTGGCCCTGGCGCTTCAGCTTTCTTTGGACAAAGCCGCGCTTTGATCTGGGTTCAAAACGGCGAAGTCCATTTGTGGCGCTGGGATTTAGACCGGCAGGAAGCGCGGCCTGATCTTTTGTCCGAAGACGAGCGGGCGCGGGCCGGACGCTTCCATTTTGAGCGGGATGCCCGGCGCTGGGCTGCCTGCCGGACACTGCTGCGCGTGACGCTGGGCCGGTACCTTGAGACGGCCCCCGAACGCCTGGAATTTGAAGTCGGGCCGTGGGGCAAGCCTGGTCTGCGCGGCTGCCCCCTGCGCTTTAACGTCTCGCATTGCGGCGGCGCGGCGCTGCTGGCGCTGGCCTGGCGGCGAGAAGTCGGCGTGGACATGGAAGACGTGGGACGCGATCTTGCGGCGGAAGAACTCGCGCCGCAAGTTCTTTCCAATCAGGAACAAGCATGGCTGGCGGAACACGCGCCTGAGCAGCGCCCTTCCGCGTTCTTGACGCTCTGGACCGCCAAAGAAGCCTATGTGAAAGCAGCCGGGCAGGGCTTGTCGTTCCCCCTCAGCCGTCTGACGCTTTTGCCGATTACGGGAACCGACCGCTTTCAAGCGTCTGAGATCGTATCGCTTTGCCCGTTTTCCGTCCACCGCATTGATGCCGGGCCGGACTATTTCGCCGCGCTGGCGATTGAAGGCCTCCTGACTGGTATTCGCCGCTTCGAACCTCACGACTTTGAATCTCGCTATGACGCCGCAAATCAGCATCGTTATCCCGGCGTTTAATGCCGAAACTTATCATAATGCGCGTAAGCTCCCTTGCTTTAGCTAGGCTTTATTGGGGTTATGGGGATATAAGCGCAACGTCTTTCCTAAGGCTTTAGTGGGGTAAGACGTTCTCCTTCTGTATTGATTCGAGTTGAAATCGGGTATAACAGACCCATCACTGAGCCAGTTCAGAGCAAGATACTTCACGGTTGTTGGGCTGAAATCGTTACCCCAATAAAGCCTTAATCCTGCCTAGCGTAACCCCAATAAAACCCTAAATCTTGCGGGTCGCTCCGTAAATAAATCCTTCCGCCCCGTCTTGCTTTCTAAGATTTTTAATCAACGCAGCAGGAAAGGAATAATCACTGTGGGATAACACAGTGTCGGTTGCAAAACCGTAGAAGCCCCGACCTTTAGGTCTGGGGAGTTATCACCTTGCCGAAACGCTGGAAAGCGTGCACGAGTTGCCGACCGAAAGCCGAGCATGGACTAATGGGCTGCCGGCTCAAGCGCTGCCGGATGCAAGTTTTGCTGCGGCAAATCCTGGTAATGCGCCACCGTGCCTGCGCCGTTGAGCTGGGCGGCGGCGAGCGCAGACTGCGCCCGGCAGATGAGCTCCGAGGCATCCGGCATATCCGGCGAAAGCTGCACGACCCCGAAGCAGGCGGTTTGAGGCGGCTGCCCGCCGGTTTCAGTGGTGCTGATTCCCTTAAGCCCCGCCTGCATCCGCTCCGCCGCCACACGCGCCCCGGCTTCCCCGGTTTCCGGCAGAATCACCGCGTAGTCATCCGCGCCCAGCCGGGCAATCACGTCCACGGTGCGTATCTTAGACTTGATGATGGCGACGGCAGACTGAAGCGCCTGATCGCCTGCCTCAAACCCGAACTGCCGGTTCCGCGCCGTGAAGCCGTCCAAGTCCAGCACGATTAAAGACAGGGAGCCATGATACCGGGCGGCACGCTCGATTTCCTCCGCAAGCCTTGCCCGAAACGCCGGATGCCCGAACAACTCAGGCGGCTTCGGCGCTTCACTGCTGCTTGACTGGGCGGCGGCCGTGACAATTTTTTCCAGCATCTGCGAGGACAGCTCGGCCTGTCCTAGCTGCTCGATTTGTTCCCGGATGGCCGCTTTTCCCGCCGCCTGCGCCGCCTCCGCAGGCTGCGTTCGCGCTTCCCGCTCGTCGCTTAACGTTGCGATTTGCTGCTCATACCGCGCAATTTCAGGAACCTCCACCCCGGCGCTCAGGCCGCCGATGATGCGGCCTTCCGCATCGTACAGCGGAACCATGCTGCACCGCAGACGCGCCGCCTCCCCGCCGGTGATTGTGTCCCACCGCTCGGTGTCATAAAGAGATTCCCCGGCCAGAACGCGCTGTATCTTGGCTTCCGTTTCTTCGCGCTCTGCCTTTGGAATAATTGTTTCCCAGAGTGTTCTTTCCAGCACAGACGCCGCTGGAATGCCGTACAAAGTTTCGCAGGCGGCGTTCCAGCGGATAATTTTGCCGCTGGCGGCGAAGCAGAAGCACGGCACCGGCAGGGTGCGAAAGAACTCTTGAAACTGCCGGGAAACCTGTTCGCGCTGGGCTTCCGTCTCGGCTTTTCGCGCTTTGGCTTCCTGAAGCTGGACTTGAAGCACGACGTTCCGGGCCTCAAACTCCTCCTGCTGCTTCCGGCGCTCCGCGAGTGCCGCTTCCAGCCGCCGCCGCGCCGCAGGGGCCGCCGCGTGGCTCAGGCCAAGTCCCGCCAGCGCCGACAGCAAAAGCCCGATGCCTCCGGCGGTCATCAGCGGGAACGCCAGCGAATTGTCCGCGCCATTGCCAGGAACAGCGGCCTTCGCTTTGAGAGCCGGCTTTTTCTTGTTGTGATGCGGCTGAGACACGGCTTTCGCGGGAGCCGCCCCGGCAGGCCGCGCGGGCGGGACACCATGCAGGAACACCCCGCCGCCGAACAGAAGCATGGAAAAGAACGACAGCAGGGCGGTTCCAAAAATCGGTTTCATGCTGTTGTTTCGGCAAAAAAAGCAGAAAAAATTAGAAAATCTACGGCAGCGCGGCAGGCACATACCTTCCGTGTTCCGGTACGGCAATCTGGTCAAATTCGCGGGCCAGGGTGCGGAGCGCCGCCTGCATGTCCGCGCCCTGCATCGCCGGGCCGTGGCCGGTGATCACGAGTTTCGGCTCAAGCGCCGCCAGTTTTTCGACGGACGCACGCGCGGAAACCCAGTCCGGGGTGAAGTACATCGGCGGGCCGTGCAATTCCGGCTTCTGGGCGGCAACGGCATACGCCGACTCCTGCGCCGTCGTGATAAACGCATCGGCGGCGATGAGAGTCCGGTCCGCCTCGCGCCACAGCGCGATTTGACCGGGCGTGTGGCCCGGCACCGGCAGCCAGGTCCAGCCGGGCATGGTGGGAACGCTGCCGTCTTCCGGCAGGGCGCGGAGCCGAGCGCCGACATCCACCGGACCGCGCGGATACAGGCCCGAAATCGCGGCCATCAGCCCGCCGCCGACCGTCGGGTCGGGCGGCAAATAAGCTTTCTGCCCGCTCAGATACGGCATCTCCAGC
>JAABUX010005677.1_pt1 | contig 15230 bp, 18 predicted proteins | sample 5561851 | NCBI WGS metagenome assembly JAABUX01 (sample SAMN10711883, study PRJNA513361) | rock metagenome | isolation source: Antarctica rocks | place: Antarctica: Victoria Land, Richard Nunatak red sandstone | collected 2016-01-03 | reverse complement strand
AACCTGGCCACCTCCTGCTGTGGCCGGCCCGCCGCAGACTCGAGCACGTAGCCGGCATACGTCGGCGGCAGCTGCAGCTCCGTGCCTGCTCCGGCGCACCTGACATGATTGCTTGTCTGCCTTTCAATGTGCAAGATGGGTCTGGTGAGTTTGCCGCACCCCGCAGCTGCCGTCCCCGGAACGTTGCGTCCAGCACCGTGGCGCCGTCGGCGGCGTGATCTGAGCGCGGATCACTTCTTACTGTCAGTGCCTGAGAACCTCTTCACCAGTTCATGCACTTCCAGTAGGAGCTGATGCTGGGGGCTGGCCTGTAGCTGTGGGCCTGAAGTATGCGTTGACGTTTGCAGGGCCAGTGTAGTCGACTGCGCAGGGCAGCAGATGCATGCGTGTTGCAGAGCTGGGCGGGTCTGTGCGCTCCGGCTCGGCCATGCCACTATGTCGCGTGAGCCCCCAGCACCCGTGAGCTGGCGCAGGGAGGATTAAGGAGGCGCGTTGCCTGTATATATGTTGCGCTGTGCTGAGGAGTTCGAATACATTCATGCACACTCCTTCCCTTCAAAGGCAAGGAGGGTCCCCAGGCCAGACCACAGCAAAGCACAAGACTTTCGCAAGCTCTGTGACCGCCTGCATTGCTGTTGCGGAGGTATGCCTCTGCTGCCTAACCTTGCAGCCATCCAGCGGTGCGGCGCAGCTGCAGGGCTCGCACACAGAGCGGGCGCGAGCATTAGGTCGCTCTGTGCGGCCTCGACCAGCGCGGGAAAGGCTGCCGAGGCTGAGGGTGAGGACTGTGTTTCTTATCACCTCTGCTGGCCGCCCGCAAACGACTGCCTTCTGTGCTGGCGTCTATGCCCATCTAGCCAACTGTATGAACACGCAAATGCACGCCCGCAACCACGCCTGTGTGCCGGCGGCAGTGCTCGTGATAGACCCCCAGCTGGTGCTGGACGCCGCGCAGCCGCCTGGCGCGCCGGCGGCCGTGCGCCTGATCGTGCCCGCGGCCCTGGTGCCGCGCCTGAGCGCCGGGCGCCTCGAGCTGAGTGACGCGGACGACCCCGCCAACTCGTACGTGTTCGGCGAGCCCGCCGAGGTGTTTGAGTACACCTTCGTCGGCCCCGCGTCCACCCGCTCGGGCTTTGTCAGCCTCATCACGCGCGGCGCGCGCCCGCCCCACCTGCCCCCCGCCACCCGTGGCCCCCTCACCAGTGCGCAGCTAGGCTGTTGCTCTGGGGTGTTCATACACGGATATGCAAGTCAGCACGCAGGGCCAGCCTGCCCCGGCTGAAGCCGGGAGGCGCGGACGCATGGTTGGCGCACCCGGCGCCAGGCGCATACGACGACCTGCAGCGGGTGCAGAAGGCCGACGCCAGCGCCTGGCCGACGTGAGCGGCGGCGGCGCGCCTGCTGTGTAACCCTAACCCTAAGTCTCAACCCCCATCCGGCGCCAGGCGCGTACGACGACCTGCGGCGGGCGCAGAAGGCCGGCACCAGCGCCTGGCCGGCGTGGCCGGCGGCGGCACGCCTGCTGCGCGAGGCCGCGGGCGCGCCGGCCTGGCCGCGGCCCGACCTGCCGTTCCTGTTCGCCGGCGCGGTCGTGGAGGCCGACAAGGTGCAGGTGTACGTGAACAACGACGCGGCGCGCGACGTGCAGGGCGTCATGCTCGCCTCCGATGCGGAGGCGGTCGACTGAGTGCCGGCCGCGCGCGCAGCCCTGCGCGTGAGCTGAGGCCCTGTCTATTGTGCGAATCTGACGAGCGGTGTGCTGCACGCGTTGTGACCCCATGCTTGGCACTGGTATGCAGGCCAGGTTGCAGGCCCTGTTCTGTTGAGTGTCCCGTGCATACATCTGCGCACATGAATGCAGGCACAGGGAGGTTTTGCCATTAAGCTGCCTTGCATCTACTGAGTGGGGCATACAGCGTGCCCTGCCATTGTAGCAAGCCTTGAACCAGGCGCACATGGTGGCAAGCAGCGCGGCCCAAGTGGTGCATGTCCAGCTCTCAGCCCGTATTCCGCATGGACCGGCACCCTGCAGTGTGCAAAAAGCTCTGCTGAATGGCTGCTCCGGGGCGCTCACCGCAGACGTCCATCAGCCAGGCAGCCGAGGGCTGTGCAGTGCAGGCGTGACTGTGCATCTGGGTCTGGTCGAGCAGCGTGGTGTGCGGCACGCCTACGATGACCGTGGTGACTACCGCGCTGGTCAGACAAAGACAGAAGCAAGGTGTACTAGAACAGGCAGGAGATGTTAGGCTGGTCATCTCCCTGGGAGCTTTGCACAGGCGGCTGGGATCAAAGCCCAGGTGCACCTTCGCCGGCGGTGTATCTTTTGCCCAACAGTGCATGCGTGATGCTGACATCTCCTGGCATCTGAGCCCCAAACTACATCTGCACACAAACGAACACACCATGCATGGTGTGCTGCATGCACCTGATCACACATACCACTGCTTTTAACACACATACCGCTGCTCCTAGGTGTTGTACATGGTAACATACACAGAGCGGTGCACAAACGGGCCGCTCAGGGCTCCACCATGCCATGCATGCATCAGCACGCTGCATGCCCAGGGCATCGGCGGCGGCACCAACGCCTCTGCCTGGCGCAGCTCCAGCCTCGCGTCGAGCATGCCCTCCAGTGCGCCCGGCCCCCTGCTGGCAATGCAGAAGCTTATTCAATTGTTTGGTGGAACAATTGAATGACTTAATATCGCCAAACCAAGTCCTTTCTTTCGATATTTCTGAAAATAAAACATTGCCAGCGATGCGAGTCGGGGCACGGCATGCCGGCCGCGGGCGGGGCGGCCGCGCCCTGCTGCGGGTCGCGCGCGCCGCCGCGCCCGCCCGAGCGCCAGCGGGCAGCGAGCGCGCGCGGCTGCGCGCGCAGGCGCCACGCCCTCGGCCGCCATGGTGGACGAGGAGAGCATCAGCATCTGCCACCACGAGGACGGCTCCGACTTCCTGCTCGGGCAGGGCTCCTTCGGCGAGGCGCGCGTATACCCTAACCCCGCCCGTCCCCCACCGCCCGTGCCAAGGTTTCTAGTGCCACCCCGCACTTGCACATGGTAGGTCATCAAGACTGGAGAGCATGTGGCCTTAGACCCTATTCTAGTGCTAGAGACCCTCCCCCTACCCCGATCCCTCCCAACAGTGGGCTGTCGAGCTGTCTGGTCGCACCCCGCACCCGACGTGAGCAGGAGGGCCTGCGTCCCTGGCGCCCCGCCGCGCACGCCGCGCACGCTGCCCACTGCCCAGAGCAGCGCTGCCTGCCGCGCCCAGACGCGCGCCGCGCCCGCGCAGGTGTACAAGGCGCTGCGCAACAACGTGCAGGAGTGCGCCGTCAAGCGCCTGCGCAACGTCAACAAGACCGAGCTGGCTAATTTCCAGCGCGTACGCGCGCGGCCCGCCCCCGGAAGCGGGCCCTGCATGCGGGACCTGCAGCAGCGTGCACTGGGCGTCCACGGGCCGGTGGGCTGGCAGTCAAAGCAAGCCTGACCCTAACCCTAATGCTGACCCTAACAACCAGGCGCCCCCGCCAGCCGCCGGCACGCCAGCTTGCCACCATGCGAGGGGCGGCTCGGGGTCCGAGCGAAGGGCCGTGGGAAGGGCAGCCGGGGCGCTCACGCGGCCGGCCTGCGCGCGCCGCGCAGGAGGTCCAGATCATGCAGCAGTGCAGCTTCGACCGCAACATCGTGCAGTTCTACGGCTTCTGCCCCAGCCCGCCCATGCTCGTGCTGGAGTTCATGGAGGCGCGCCCGCCTGCCCCCCCACCCCACGGCCCTACCCTAGCCCTACCCTACCCTACACCCAGCGCCACCCGCGCTTCTGTGCCGCGCCTGGCGGGTCCCGCAGCGCGGCCGCCCTCCCGCAGCCTGCGCGGGCAGCAGCCAGTATGCGCGGGGTGCCGAGCGGCCCGCGCGCGGCCGGCAGGGCGGCGACCTGTGGAGCGCGCTGCGGGGCCCCGACGCGGCCGAGATGCTCTGGTACGCGCGCGGGCGCACGCTCGCGCTGGACGTCGCGCGCGGCCTGCACTTCCTGCACGAGCACAAGGCGCGCCGCCGCGCCGTAGCTGCCTCGCTTCCTGTGCAGGGCTGGGGGCATGGTAGGGCGTGCGTGTGCTGCTCAGATGGTGAAGACGTTGTCGAGCAAGGTGGAGGCCAGGACAGGCCTGCATGTGGCCCGCCATCGGCCGCCCATGTGCCAGGGCAGCAAACAGCGCTGCAGACACTCCACGCAGCTGCTGCTGCTGCATGCGGCGTGCGCAAGGCAGGCACTCCTGACCGGGGCGTGCGCCCGGGGCGCAGATCGTGCACGCGGACATCAAGTCGAAGAACGTGCTGCTCAGCGCCGGGCGCCAGACCGCCAAGATCGCGGTGCGCTGCCGGCCTCAGCTCCTGCGCCGCCTTGATGCCGCACCCTCACTCTGGTGCACCCTACCCTAACTGTCCAGATCGATGGCCGCACTGCGGTGGAGGGAAAGCTCGGGCGCCGCGGGCACGCTATCTGGTCAAGGACCGCCACATCCGTGAGGAGGTAGCCAGGAGCAGTCCATGAGAGCATGCACATGTCTGTGTGTCATCGCAGGACGTCGGCCTGGCGCGGTACATCATGCACACGCACGTCGCGACGGCGTCCGTGCCGATGGGCACCTTTGCGTACGCTGCGCCTGGTGCGTTGGCGCCGACGGCCTTCTCGTCTGCTGCCGCCTGCTGCCCCTGTCCTGCGCGCAGTCGCATGCTGCGCCCGTCATCTGCGGCTTTGTTGCTGGGTTTGGCTTGCGCGGGACCTGACGGGTCGCTGCCGCCCGCGCAGAGCTGCTGCTGGGCCAGCGCTGCGACACGAAGGTCGACCTCTACTCGCTAGGTGTCGCCCCGCGCCCTCCCCGCACGGCAGTGCGCTGTGATTGTCATGCCCATGGAAACAACGGGCCGGGCATGGTCTGCCGCTCCACGCGACACAGCAGCCCTTGCTCCCCTCGCGCGCCGGTGGCCGCTGGGAGGGCATTGCCTCGTGACGCGCGACGCGCATAGCGTGCTGTTCAGCGCAGCGTACCCTGCCCCTAAGCCTGTGCAACCCTGCGCCCGCGCAGGCGTCATCATCTGGGAGCTGGCGACGGGGCAGGTGCCCGAGCGCGGCCGCCTGCGCCAGCCGGTCACGCCGGACGAGTGCCCGGTCGCCATCGCCGAGCTCATCGAGGCCTGCCTCGCCTACGACCCCGCCGCGCGCCCGGACGCGCGGCAGGTCTACGACGCGCTCATGGCCAGGCGCGCGGCCGCCGCATGCTGACTGCGACACAGTCACGACCTGTGTGAGTCGAGGAGCCGCAATGCCAGCCCGCCTAGAGCTTGTGAGGCCTTGCGTGAGGGTACTCTGTGAACAACAGCCAAGTCCAGGCGTGTTCACTTCCAAGGCACTTGGGATGACACGTTGTGCGTGCCCGCCGCTGACGCGACGCGCCGCTCGGCCGCAGCCCGCCGAACGCGCAGCCCAGCATGAAGTCGGCGGCCACAGCGCCGCCGGCCGCGCCCGCCGCCGGCCGCAGCGGCGGGTCCAGCCGGCCGTCCTTCGGCTGGGGCCGCGGCACGGCGCGCATGGCCAGCGCGCCCGCCGACATGCTGCCCGGCCCGCCCGAATCGCCGCCCGGCGGCGGCGGCGGGCCGGCCGCGCCGCCGCCCAGCGAGGCCGGCGCCGACTCCGGCTGGACCGGCGGCGGCAGCAGCGGCTGGCAGCCGGCGACGTCCAGCACGGCCGGCGCGTGTGCCGGTTCGGCCGGCAGCCGCGCGAGCGCCGCGCCCGCGCCGCCGCCCGGCGAGGCTGGGGCGCGCGCCGAGCCGTGCGCGGGGACCGCGGCGCGTCCGCCGCCGCCCGGCCCGGCGAGCGCGAGGCCCTGGGAGTGCCCGGCCTCGCCCGCTGCTGCGGTGGAGTCGCGCGACAACTGCAGGCGCGCAGCCACGTTGGCCCACTCAAGCATTTCCGAAAGTGAGGCACAAAGCGCAATGTTCCAGTGAGAAGCTCTGAGGTAGCAAGGGAGTGTGGTCATCGTCGGGCGCGGGACCAGGCGTGCCTCGCTGCTCGCAAACTCACGCGCCCCGCGCGCGCGCAGCACGCCGCCGCGCGCGAGCATGCGCTCACCTGCGCTCACGCTACGGCGGCAAGGACCTGGACAGCGCGCGCGGCCAGTCGCGCGCGACGGACGCGCGCCCGGCCGCCGCCGACGCCGGGCCGAGCACCGGCAGCTCCCGGGCGAGCGCCGTCGAGCGCGCCATGGCGTCGGGCGACCAGCACACGACGATGCGCTGGGATGCCTCGGCCAGCGACTCCGATGACGACGACGGCGGCGCCGGCGCCGACGGCAGCCACACGGGCGCCTCCGCGGTGCGGGCCGCCGGGGCCGCGGGCGCGCGCGCTGCGCCGCCGTCGGGCCGCGAGCAGGCGGGCTCTGGCACTGGCGGCGGCGCCGCAGACAGTCCTGACTCGGCCATGCGTCAGCGTGGCCACGAGGGCGGTGGCGCCGGCGGCGATGGGGTGTCCGCGGAGCCGGCCGCGCTGGCGCGCGCCGCGCAGGGCCAGCCTGTGCCGACCGCGACGCCGAGGCCTGCCCAGCCTGAGGGCCTGGTCAGCCCCTTTGCAGCTGCCGCACAGCGCACCACGCAGGCCGCGCCCCGCCCGCCGACAGCCGGGGTCGGCGTCGAGACGCATGCCGCGCCCTCTGGGGAGCGAGGCAGCGCCCTGTCTGCGGACACAGACAGCACGCCCTACCACTCCGCCGCGGCGCACGACAGCACAGACTCTGGGGCGTATGGGCAGGCGCCAGTCGTCGACTCGGCGGCTACCAATTTCTGGACGGCGCTGGCGCAGAAGCCCTACTAAGTTGTGGGCAAGGTGAGTAGGACCGAGTTTGCTGTGAGGACTTTGTACGGCAGTAGCTTGAGAGAGTGTGATATTATGGCACATATCTGCCTTGCTTCGATTCAGATGAGAAACCGAGAGCCTAGGCCTGTACCAGCTCCATCCGAGTACAGCTGTGACAGTTGTGTCACAGTGTCGCTGTAAGGGGCACGGCTTTCCGCGATGGCACAGCTGTGTGTGGACGAAGTGATTGGCGGGAACAACCGCTACAGCAGCGGCCAGTCCAGCTCCCGCGGGCCGACGGGCGGATCAGCCTGGGACTTGCCCTTTTTCAACCCGAGCCACGCCTCCCTTGACGGGAGCGTCAGGCGAGCCCAAGGTCGCACTGTCCTCCCGTGCTGCTCGCACCTCGGCACGCCAGCGTCGCAGCGGCGCCTGCCTGCATCGCTGTCTTTGCTGAGGCCGTGAGGAGGCCGTCGAGACTCGGGGGTGCCGTGCAAAGCGGGCCTTGAGACTGCCTGGAGGCTGGGCTCACACTGCTCAAGGGCAGGTCCAGCGGGGCGCTGAGGCGCGCCCTGGGCCCCCCCTGGCCGGCAGGAGCCAGGACTGGCTGGGCGCTGAGGAGGCGGTGGCGTCCTTTGCTGCGGGGACGCACGCCGGCCCTGCGCACACCTGGCTGCCGCGGCGCTCGGAGGCGGACAGCACGGACGTGGAGTACACCAGCATGACCCAGTTTGACAACCTCGTGGAGCTGTACAGGGGCAGGTGCGGGAGCGAGGCGGGGCCTCCCTGCACGGCAGTTCCTGTGACGCCTACGCGCGCAGCGTCCGCCGCCAGCAGGCCGCACGCCGCAGTGAGGCGCTGGTGAGTGACTGCGAGGTTGCCGCGACCCTGCGCGCGGGAGCCGCGCTCGCGCAAGGTCTAAACGCCGGCGGCGCCAGCGCAGCGTGTCGGTGGTCTCGCGCGCGACCTGCAAGGCCACGCGCGAGCCGGTGGTCATCAAGGCGTACGAGCGCGCGCGCATGAAGCCCAAGAACTACACGCGCCTGGGGCGCGAGGTGAACATCATGCTCGAGCTCGGCGGCAACGAGGGCATGGCGCGCCCCCGCCCTTGCCCAGCTCCGTCCGGCGAGCGCCAGTCGGGCCGCGGGGTGCGCATGGGCAGTCGCTGCCCGGGCGCAGGCAGTCCGTCTAACCCCACATGCAGGCGCCTCCCGTTTCGCCGACGCTGCTGCCGACCACGCCAGCGTGTGGTTGTGCAACGCCGGCATGCGCCACACACACAAGGCAACGTGCTCGGGCAGACATGCAGGCCTGCAGCGCAGGGAAACCACACAGCCCTAACCCTAGCCTCTGCCGGGCTGAGGCTGCAGGTGCAGCCCTAAACCTAAACCTCCGCGGCGGCAGGTGGAGCTGTACGCGGTGATCAGCGACGCGGAGCACATCTGCCTCGTCATGGAGTACTGCCGCGGCGGCGACCTGTTCAAGGAGCTGGCGCGCGGCGGCGGCGAGCTGGAGGAGGCCTGGGTCAGCGCGCAGGCGCGGCCCCTGCCGCCTGCGCGCGCCCGCGCGCGCGTGGCCCAGCGGCCCGCTCGCCTGCCTGCACTCAGAGCCATCCTGCTTCCTGCCTGCAATCCATGGCCTCCTGATCGGCACCATATCGGGTTTGAACATACGGTGGGAAGCGAGCACGCGGAGCATGGGCGCTCAGGTCATCACCCTAACCTGACCCTGCTCAGAAACAAGCCCCGCGCACGCAGCCCGCCGGCCACAGCCGGGCTGTGCAGCGGGCAGATGATGGCGCCGCTGCTGCGCGTGCTGGCGGCGCTGCACGCGCGGCACATCCTGCACCGCGACATCAAGCCGGAGAACATCTTCCTCACGCACGCGCTGGCCTTCAAGCTGGGCGACATGGTACGGGCCGGCCCTATCCCAGCCCCAGCCCGCTGCATCTTGGCGGCAGGCCCGCGCCAGCCCGGCCGTTTTGTAGGGCCGCGCTGGCTGCATGGGCGCGCATGGGGCCTGGCCATGGCGCTCGAGCACGGCAAGCCCGAGCGCTCCATGTGTGATGGGTAAATGCAGTGCCTTCACCCCACCTCGCGAGTGCAAGCGGCAATGCACACCGCACAGGCGCCGAGCCGCGATGCATGCATTGCGTGCAGGGCTTGGCCATCCAGGGCGACCGCGAGCTGCCGTTCACGCGGTCCGGCACGCTCGACTACATGGCGCCCGAGGCGCGCCCCAGGGCCCCACCCCGGCGCCCACGCCCTGGACTTCTCCCGGCTCTCTGTCCGAGCGCTCGCCGAGCACAGCGTCCCTGCAACAGACTGGCGCTGCTTTGCAATGCAGCAACCTCGCCCCGCATGCGCACGCATCAGTGCAACGACAGCTCTTTCACGAGCGTCGGCGGGACTCGCAAGGCGCCCGCGCTTGACCATGCAAAGCACATGCGCACGCTGGTGTGGATGTCGATGGCGCGCAAGCGGGCAGGTGCTGGCCAAGCCTGCGACAGACATCCAGGAGGGCGAGGCCGTGTCGCGGGCGGACCTCCAGGGCCGCGGCATCCGGCCGTACGATGAAAAGGTCTCCCCGCGCACTATGCGTGATACCCGCTTGCGCCAGCAGTCGAGCACCGCAATCCCATCAGCCGCAGGCATGCTCAAGGTCACCAGCCTTTCAGGACATGCACATGGCTACCTTAGCTTGACCGGGATGTTGCAACTGCGAGACAGGGACGAGCACGAGCCTGCCTGTCCACGGCGGAGTAAAGAGCATGACCCATCCACATGCAGACGTATCAAACGCTGGAGGCCTGCAGGTTGATGTGTGGGCTGCCGGCATCCTGGCATACGAGTGCGTCGTCGGCCGGCCGCCGTTCGAGGTCAAGGACGAGGTGGGCGGCCCTTGCTGGGGCGCGCATGCTGCGGGTGATGCACGGCGCATGCATAACGTATGATGCCCCTGATATTAATGCTGTTCAAGGTCTTTCATGCGTCATTGACTCATGCTGCCCCCTGCTGCACCATGCCAGCAGGCAGCCTGGCAGCGTGCAGGCGCGCCGTGCCCCAAGGCGGTCGCGGCCGGCGGGCGCGTGGGAGAGATGGGGGCGCGCGCGCGCAGCGCGAGACCGCGAGCCGCATCATGTACAGCGACAACATCAAGTTCCCCGCGCAGCACTCCCGCGCGTGGATCGACTTTGTGCGGCGCGCGCTGGTGAGGCCCTAACCCTACTTCTGCTAGGAACACCGTGCATCCCCAGGAGGTCAACAGAAGGTATGGAATCACGCAACAAGGAGAGGTGACAGGTGGGCGGGCGCCCGGGATGTGCAGGTGAAGCAGCCCGCGCTGCGGCCGACGGCGCTGCAGCTGCTGGCGCACCCGTGGCTGGCGGCGGCGCGCGCGGCGGGCGGCCCGCGCGTCTCCTGGCTCGCCAACCTGCCGGTCGTGGGGCCGGCCCAACTGGGCCCCCGCTCGCCGCACATGACGCGGGACTCCAGCTCGCGCACGCCGCGCAGCAGCCGCCTCATCGCCGCGGCGCCCGGCGGCCACGCGTGGCTGCCCGCGCCCGCGGCTGCAGCGCGCAAAGAAGCGCCGCCCGCGCTCCCAGCGGAGCTGTCGGCGGGCGTGGCGGCGCCAGGCCCGCCCGCGCCTGCTCTCACGCCCGCGCCCGGGCAGCCGGCGGCGCCGGAGGCTGGTCCCCAGGCAGCCCCGGCTGCGGCGGATCTCGCTGGCAGCGTGGGCCGCACTCCAGCGTCGGCCGCCCCTGTCGGCGGCCCCAGCGCGGGTCTCCAGGAAGCGCTTGCCGCCCGCTCCGGGGATGAGCCGCCCGCAGGCCCCAGCGGCGCGCGGGCAGCGGGCTGTGCGGGCGCGCCCGCCGCGCCGTCGAGCGGCGCGGCCGCAGCGCGGCGCGCAGACGAAGAGCGCGCCGCCTCGGACGGGGACGCGCCCGCTGCGGGCGTCCCTGCGCCGGCGGCGCCCGCGCCGGCCCAGCAGGCGGCCGTCAAGCGCAGCCTGGCCGCGGGGCTGGCGCTGCTGCGCGGGCCCTTGCTCGTCGGCCGTGCGCTCGGCTCGGGCGGCCGGGCCAGCCCCCGGGCGCGCCGCCCAGGGCTGCGCTGCGCATGGCGGGACCCAAATGCGCCGCGCGCTAGCTGCCTCTGCTTCTGCTTGGCCCATGCATAAGCATGTTCACGACCTGCATTACTCCATGTCTGGCTTTTAACGAGCATCCTCTGAGAGCGCGGCGGCGTGCAGGCGCGGCACCCGGGGCAGTATGCTGGCGGCAGCTATGTTATCCGAGCCGCGTGGACTGCGCAGGCAGGCTGCCCGGCCCTCTTCCGGGGGCCCCTAGCTCACGGTTCATCCTGGCAAATGCTGTGCGCTGTGGCGGGCTGTCCCCCGCGTGCATGCCTACTGAAACGTCCTTGCTCAGCCCGTCGTGACACATGCTGGGCACCCCTGCGCACCGCGCATCCAGGCAGGCGGCGCGGACTGGCGGCGCTGTGCGAGGGGCGCAGCGCCGTGCCTGCCGTTTGCATCATGCGGCGCATGCTCAGCCATGCGCGCATGCAGCCGCCGTCTCAATTCGCATGCGGCATGCCGGGCCGGGCGCGGGGCGGACCGCACGGCATGCTGACAAGCTCACGCGCGGGCGGCGCAGGCCCCGGCGCCGTCGCTGTGGCGCGCATCATTGGGCGCCGCGCCGCCCCAGCCGGCGCAGGGCAGCAGGAGCAGCAGCGGCGGGGCCTCCGCGCGGACGAGGGGCCCGCAGACGCCGACCCCTGGTTCGCCAGCATGCGCGTCAGGAAGCTGCTCGACCTCCAGCTGGGCGAGCCATAGGGCCCTAACCCTGTATACCGCGGCGGACCGCCGGCCGGCGCCCGCGGCTGCGCAGGCTGGGCCTGGGTCAACGCGCGATGTTACAGACGGAGTCTGTCGGCAGCTGGGCGAGCTAAGCTGTGCAGCGGCCGCTGGTGCCGGCAGCTGTGCTGATGGCCCCGCTGGGCGGCAGCGCCCGTTTGATCTGTTTGGGACGTGATGTCCCTGGGCGCACCCTGTTTTGCGGCGGTGCGGGTCAGGGTCGACACACCGTAACTCTGGCGACGGAGGTCAGTTGCACGCGGCGAGCAGGAGCACTTGTTGCAGCCTGTGGCGCCGGTGCGCATCGCGGCGTGTACGGACATGAATGTGCGTGTCTACAGCAGGCCTGGGTCCAGGGCTGCCGCTGGTGCCATTTTGACATCTGCCGTGCCAAAGCCGCAGCTTGGGCGCCCGTCTGTTTGTAACAGGGAAGCAGGTGACGGCGGGGCACTCCAACTGTCTGCATGCATTCCATGGTGCATGGCAGCGCAGGCGAGCCAGCTCCAGACCGAGGGAGATTCTCTGTTTCTTCGCGGTGCGAAAGTTCACTGGCCATGCAAGTCCTGCTCTAGCTTGCAAGGGGCGGGCAATCCACAGTGCTTGCGCTGGGCGCGGGGCTTTCCCACCTACAAGCGTTACACGTGACTGTGTGCTACTTCCTAGGTCCTACGACATGCCTGTTTCCCATCTACAAGCACAGACTCTCGTCCACGCATGCCGCTTGTGCAGCTAGAGCAGCAGCGGACAGACGCCATGCTACCCCATGTAGTTCTCAAGTTCAACTCCTCCATGTACTTCCCCATGTGCTCCCCCATGACCTCTAGCGAAAAGAAGCTGCTGACAGGCTAGTCCGGCCACCTATGACTGCGCTGGTCGGCGGCACGGAGTGCAGGGCGCACCCCGCAACTTGCACAAAGCGTTGCACAATCCTCCGGACAATCTCCCTGACAATCAAAGTGCTTGCAAATGCTGAGCATCAGGCAGGGGCCCAGGACTGGCATGCGAGCCCGACAAGGTGTCGATGCCCGGGCCCCTGACTGCTGGTGTGGTCCTGAACGCCACAGGCGTGGGGCAGCCTGGGCAGCGAGAAGCAGAATGCAGAGCTGCGCGGCAGGCATGCCCGCCGCCGCAGCTCCGCTGCGGGGAACACATGCGGCACAGCAACAAGCCTCTGAAAAAGCTGCAGATTTAAAGCTAGATCGTGGCGGGGCCCATGCTGGCGCCCCGCGGGTTCATCCATTGTCCAGACCCACTGAGCGTCCCGAGGTGGTTGCTCGCCAAGCCCTTCACCTCCTACTAAATGCCTGACATCCCAGCAGTGCCGCTTGAAAAGACTTCATGGTGGTAGCCTCCACCCTTACCTGCTTGCGGGAGGGGGGCGCGCCGGGCACATTGCTTCCGCGCCCAGCTGGCTCCTAACATGACTTCTGGCCGCACTTGATTCTAAGACACAAGCCCCAGGCCGCATGCCGCTCGGCGGCCTCGCGCACGCGCCGCGGGGCGCGCGCGCGGCTTGCGCTGCTGGCAGCCACATCGCGCGCGGGTCGCGCGGCGCGCCTCACAGCGACGCGCCGCTGTCGTCTGGCGCGCGCAGCGGGCTGGTCGTCTGAGGTCGCCCCGTCAGTGTCGCTGGAGGGCGGCGCTGGCCGCGTCACCAGAGTCGCGCGCGAGCGGCCTGATCAGCGGCCTGCCAGCGGTGGCAGATGCGTCAGCGGGCGCCGCAGGCGCGCACGGCGTATGCTGTGTTACGCACCGGCATGGCATGCACATGTGTGGCTTTCTCCTAAAGCGGCAGCTCAGGAGGTTGGACTCATCGGGGATAGAGCGCACTGTGTGGGACCACGCAGTGCAGCCAAGCAGACGCTGTCGTCCCCGCACTGATGATGGCTGGCAACCGCGGCTTGTGCCAGGCAGGCACACACGTCCTCGATGCAGATGACATGGTGGCAGAGCAGTGCGCTCGCACCGTCTGCCGGGCCGCACTGCCGCATGACGCGGCCGCGCTTGCAGCTGCACGTAGACGCCGGGCGCGCCGGGGCGCTCGCGGCGGCCGCGCTGCCGAGCGGCTCGCTGCGGCTGCGCTTGCAGGCGCGCGCGGGCACCTGGCGCGCGGGCGTGGGCGTGGCAACCGCGGCCACGCCGCTGCTCGCCTCGCCGCGGCTGCGCTGGCTGCCGGCCGCAGACAGCGGAGTCGGGGCAGCGCTGCTGGCCGCGGACGGCGAGCGCTCGCTGCCCGCCTCTTCGCCGTCGCCCTCGTGCGAGGACTGCGAGCGCTCCTCGGAGCCCTCGCCGGGCGGGTAGGCGTCCTCGTCGCCGTCGTCGTCGTCGTCGTCCTCGTGGACGATGATGTCTTCGTCGCCCATGGCCGCCAGCGCCGCCGCCGTAGCGGCCGCCGCCGCCTCCAGCGCCGGCAGGCGCTGCGAGGACAGCAGGCCGAGAGGTCGATCACGCCGTGCGCGGCCGCTGCGGCGTCCTGGACGCTCATCTGGCCCTGCGCGCGGCCGGCTGGCTCAGGATGCGCGCAGGGCGCGACCGGGCGGCAGGCGCGGTTGCCGGCCTGCTCCGCGCGCATGCAGCACGCTCCCAGCGCCAGCGGCATGGCTGCGGCCCTGGTGTGCCGGGAACGCAGGTGGTCGGGGTGCTGTGCGGGCAGGGGCGCACCGTGGACTCCATGCGCATGTAGACGCGCCCGGAGTCGCAGACGTACACGCGCTGGATGCTGCGCGGAGTCGGGGCGGCGGCGACGCCCGCGGACGGCGAGCGCTCGCTGCCCGCCTCCTCGCTGTTGCCCTCGAGCGAGGACTGCGAGCGCTCCTCAGAGCCCTCGCCGGGCGGGTAGGCGTCCTCGTCGTCGTCGTCATCCGGCAGCGGCAGCGTGGCCGGGTCCAGCGTGTGCAGCCGCTTGGCCGGCGGCGCCGCGGCATAGAAAACGAGCCTGCGCTTGACGGGCACGGCAGCGCACTCGACCTGCGCCGCCCCCCACGGCCTGCTCAGGCTCTGGTGTGGGGGCCGCGTTTGAAGCAACGCCTCCTGAGGCTCTGCTGTGCTGCGACGCTGCGACGAGCGCGCCAGACGCGCGTCAGCAGCCATGAGCAACACCGCAGGCTCGGTGCACCGGTATGCTGCACAGCAGCACACCAACACTGCACACACCGCAGAGCTCGCCACCAAGGCTCGGGGTGCGCAGCGCACAGGGCGTGCTGGTGGCTGTTGTGGAGGTTCTGCACCCTCCACTCACAGGCGTTGGGGGGCATCGACTTGCATACGCGGCGCGGGAGAGTTGCTCACCTGCCGGCGCGGCGGGCGTCCCGGCGGGGACGTGGCCATGCTATCGGCCAAGTCTGTGGTTTCCGAGTCGGCTGTGTACGAGTAGCTAGCGCTGCTCCAAGGCAGCATGCTGGCGATGCTCCTGCGCAGCAGCGCCGCACCGCTCAGGTCATCTGACCTGATTGTGCACAGGCACGCACCGCGGCGGAGGTGCCTGCAGCGCTTGGGAGGCGCGCAGCGCCTCGCGCGAGCCGTCACTACCC
>JAABUX010005676.1_pt1 | contig 15231 bp, 8 predicted proteins | sample 5561851 | NCBI WGS metagenome assembly JAABUX01 (sample SAMN10711883, study PRJNA513361) | rock metagenome | isolation source: Antarctica rocks | place: Antarctica: Victoria Land, Richard Nunatak red sandstone | collected 2016-01-03 | reverse complement strand
GCTTCCGGTACGTCTACAACCCGCAAGGCGATCCCTGGACCTTCGCCGGGACCTCGGGCGTGACGGGCGACGACACCGGCTTCACCGCCGGCAACCCCAACGCCCCCCAGGGCCGGCAGGCCGCCTTCATCCAGAACCAGGGGGCGATCAGCCAGGTCGTCGACAACTTCGCCGCGGGCGGCTACACGATCGGGTTCCAGCTCGCCCAACGGGCGAACTTCGGAGTGTCGCAAACCATCGAGGTCCTGGTCGATGGCGTCGTGGTCGGCACGCTCACCGCTTCGAGCCCTTCGTACCAGCCGGCGAAGACCGCCAAGTTCAGCGTGGCCGCGGGGTCGCACACGATCACGTTCCAAGGGCTGAACACCATCGGAGATGGCACCGCGTTCATCGACGACGTTTCGGTCATCTCTCAATAATAGAGAAGGACGGAACTAGGCCCGCGGGTCGCGAAACGATCCCGATCAAACCTTCGCCGGGTGCCGCGGGTCGTCCCCAACCCGCGGCACCCGGCAACTGGCCTTTCGATCACCACCTTGAAATCCACCGTGAGCCTCGATCAATACGCTCGAAAAAGTCCATCAAGCTTCCATTCCGCGAACAACCCGGCGCATTCGCTCGCGAGCAATCCGCCCTCCACCACCAACGGGCTTCGACCCATCTCGGCCAAGGTCTGGGCTGGGACGTGGAGTTCGGCGAAACCCGCGCCGGCGGCGTCGTCGATCGCGGCCCCGAACACGACGCGGTCGACTTTGGCCCAGTGGATCGCCGCCAGACACATCGGGCAAGGTTCGCAGGTGGAATAGAGCGTGCAGCCTTCGAGGTGGATCGTCCCGAGGTCCTTCGAGGCGAGTCGAAGGCAGTTGACCTCGGCGTGGGCCGTGGGGTCGGTATCGAGCCAGACGGTGTTGTGCGTCGAGGCGACGAGTCGCCCCCCCCGGACGATCACCGCCCCGAACGGCGATTGCCCGGCCTCGATCCCTCGCCGGGCCTCCTCGATCGCCAAACGCATCCAGGCCGATTCATTCTCGACTTTCATGGTAATCCTCCGATGGTGCGAATCGCCGACTCTATAATCCGATGGACTTGGCTCGAAGCGGCGAAACTTGCCGAAACCATGCCAAAGCGATCGGATCGCTTCGATTCCATCCATTCAGCCAAGGGGTCGCGGTTCAATCGTGGCAAACCGCCGCCGGATGGTTTATGGTTTTTGACCATCGACCCTCCGACCCAAGGATACCCACCCGATGAACGCCAGCGCCCCTCTCGAAAAGACGTTACTGAGGCTGTTCGCCGAGGCGAAAGGCCACAACCTCTCGGCGACGGCGATCAAGGCCAAGCTCGCGACCGCTTCGAAGAAGTCGCCCGAAGCCGGTGCCGACGCCGAAACAATCGACCAAGCATTAACGGCCTTGATCGACGATGGCCACCTCACCGTCACCGGCGCGGCCAAGACCGGCCATCACCCGCGAGCCAGAGGGACGTACAGTCTCACCAACGCTGGGAAAGACCACACCAAGCCGAAAAAGCCCGATGCCTCGGCGGACATCATCGCCTACCAGGAAGCTTACATCCTCCTCCAATTCTTGCGGGTCAAGCAGGACCAAGAAGCCTCGATGACCCGCTCGGAACTCAACGGCAAGTTGAAGACGAAGAGCGCCGTGGGGTCATTGGAGTTCGTGCCGGAGAACGCCAAGGAGACGATCGACTACCACCTCCACAACCTCGTCGGTGCCGGCCGCCTCGAAGAAAAGCGGCAAGGCGTCAGCACCCGCTACACCCTGACCGACGAGGGCCGCGAAGCCCTCGGGGCCGCCGACCAGTACGAAACCATCTCCTTCACCTTCACCGGGGCCGCGCTGAACACCCTCCTCAAAGCCGCCCGCGAGCCTTCCGCCAAGACCTCGAAAGATCGCGGCGGCGAGACCGACGGACCCAAGCCGCCCCAGCCCGTCCTTCCCGAGCCGCCCGCCCTCGACCCCAAGCAGATCCACGACTTCATCGCCCACCTCAAGGCCGACAAGTACGCCGGCCGCGACCTGATCCCGATCCACGAGGTCCGCACCCTCGTCGCCCACCACCACGGCCCCGAAGCCGCCGGCCATCCGGTCTTCGACCCGCTCCTCAAGCGGATGCGAAGCGAAGGGGAGCTGGAAATCATCGCCATCGCCGACAGCCGCGACACGCCCCAACAGCACCTCGACGACTCGATCCCCGGCATGAATGAGACCTTGTTCTTTATCGACACCGAGTAACATAATTCGTTGTCAGGAGATGGTCGATGCTGATGATTCCCCCCAACCCGTTCCGCGAGAATCGGCTCAACTCCGGCCAGGACTACCGCCCCGAGTGGGACGTCCTCGAACTGAACGCGACGATCTCGAACTGGCTGACCGATGAAGTCCGCCGCCTGGTCGGTCGCTCGGAGCCCGACCCCGGCCAGATGATCGTCGTGATGACCGGCCCGCCGGGGTATGGCAAGACCCACCTGTTCGGCCGGATCGAGCACCAGGTCGGCCGCGACGTCTTTTTCGTCTTCGTCCCGGCGTTCGAGCCGGAAACCCCGCCGCTCGACCACATCCGCCGCCACGTCATCGCGGCCCTGTTTCGCAAGGTCGGCGACGCCCCCTCGCCGCTCGAACTCGCCCTGGCCCGCCTCTGCGGCCCCGCATTCGCCGACTACTTCGCCGACCTGCCCCCCACCCTCGCCGCCCGCCACGACTCGATCCGCCAGCGCCTCGGCGAGTCGCCCGAAGCCGTGCTCGAAGTCGTCCGCTCGGTGAAGACCCTGGCCCCATTCGCCAAGCTCGCCGATTCCCTCGTGTCCGTCCTCCCGAGCGACGCCGGAGTCGTCCGGGCACTCGCCCTCGGCTGGGCACCCGCACCCTGGTCCGACACCGCCCGAAAATGGCTCCAAGGGCAGGATCTACCCGAAGCAGACCTGCGGACTCTCGGCTTGAGCGATGATACGCCGGGGACAATGGACGTCCTCAAGGCAATCCCCGTTTTGTTCCAGCATAAACAACCCATAATGATCTGCTGCGACCAGATTGAAGGGATTTCACAAAGCGACAATCGAGGAGATTTGATCGGTCATTTCACGCAGTCTTTGATGGATCTACTCCAAGGTTTGCCAGTGCAAATCGTCTTGAGTTGTTTCAAAGATACTTGGGAGGGAAAGCAAGGGATCACGGCCGGATTTAACGCTTTCAAGGCGTTCAACATGAGGGTCCGTCAACCATTCTTCAATTTGGAGTCGTTGAAGGGCGACCAAGCCGTCAGATTGGTAGCAGGCCGAATGGCCAGTTGGTCTGAACACCCGACCGACAAGCCCGCCACATGGCCATTCGATGAGGTTGACCTTAGAAAAACTGTCGTCGAACATCTACCAACACCTCGCGGCTTAATTCAAGTTTGCGCCCATCTGTTTGATGAGTGGTGTGAGAGCGACCGGACTGGGAAGATTCCGCCGCCGCTAGTCCCCGTTGGTGTTGGCCCAATCATCATCGACCACGGTCCCGCATTCCTGATCGAGTGGCGGGAGGAGATCGACGAGATCAAAAGCAACCCTGAAAGGTCCGTGAGCCGGCAGTCCGAGGACCAGTTGTATCGAGGTGTCCTTGAAGCTCTCAAGCTCGCCCAATCCACCCAACGAATGCGGTCGTTCGGTGGAGTCCGGATCGTCGACATTGAAGACAAGCTCATGAAACAGACCCCGACATCCCGACGCCCTGCGGCAAGGGTGACGATGGCGGGAGGACAGGGAGAGCCAACACAGAATCTGGTCGTCGCGCTGACGACGATCGAGGCGGCCAATGCATTCAACTTCTACTTCAACGCTTTGGGTGAAGTCTCCAAGTCTGATGTGGGAGCGTTGTTGATCCACCCGAGGCGCGACCTTAATTTGGGGAAGGTTGCTCAAGCCTTCATCGAAAAAGAGAAGAAGAACGGTCGATTCCGGCTGATGGCGTTGGAAGATCACCCGCTAACCTATCAAGCCCTTGAAGCGTTTGTCTCACTCCTCAAGCGGGCCGAAGGGCAGGAATTAATCCTCAACGGCGTCACCATGACGCCCGAGGATTGCCGCGACCTGGTGATCAAGACGGGTGTGATCGACAACCTCGACCTGTTCAAGATGCTCGGCCAGAGCAAGAAGCCGACCGCGAAGCCCGAAGCAGCCGCCGCTTCAGCCTCGAACGGGGCCTCGTCGCAGCCGACCGGGAGCCTTGATCCGAAGCCGAGCGGGGGGTCGGTGACTCCACAGCCAAGCGGGGCCGAATCGCAGACCAAGGTCGAGCCGCCGCCCAAACCGCCCGCCGCCGACCACTCGGCTTGGGCGGGGGAGAAGCTGGACCAGGCGGTCAGGAAGCTCAAGCTCCTGGGGCAGGAGGTCCAGGCGGATGGGTTCGAGGTGGGGCCGACTTTCGCCCGGCTCCGGGTGGTCCCTTTGGGGAGGACCAACTTCCAAACCGTCAAGAACAAGGCGGTCGACCTGCGGATCTCGCTCGGCCTCAAGGTCGTGCCGATCGTCGGGTCGCAGGCGGGTTGCATCAGCATCGACATCCAGCGCCCCGACCGGGCGACCGTTTCTCTGGCCGACGCCCTGGCCGGTGCCCCCTCGTCGCTGGCCGGGGTCCCGAGCTTCCCGGTCGGGCAGGATGTGGCCGGGCAAACCCACTGGCTCAACCTGGCGGAGCCTTCGGACTGCCACCTCCTCGTTGCCGGGACGACCGGGAGCGGCAAGAGCGAGTTCCTCCGGGCGGCCGTCGCCGCCTTGGCTTCGCGGATGGGGCCGGATCGGGTGCAGTTTCTCTTGATCGACCCGAAGCGCGTCACCTTCAACCTCGGCAGGCCCAGCCCCTACCTTCGAGCCCCCGTAGCCCACGGGATCGACGAGGCTTTGCCTTTGATCAAGGAGTGTATGGCCGAGATGGACCGGCGGTATGCGATCCTCGAAGAGCGCAAGCTGTCGAACGTGTCGGAGCTTCCCGCCGAGCTTCTGCCCCGGATCATCGTGGTGATCGACGAGTTCGCCGGCTTCCTGGAAGACAAGGAGTCGAAGAAAGTCGTCAACGCGCTGCTCAGGCGGATCGGGGCGATGGCACGGGCGGCGGGAATCCACCTGATCCTCTCGACGCAGAGGCCCGACAAGGATGTCGTGACCCCGGTCCTCCGCGAGAACTTGCCCGGTCGGATCGCCTTGAGCGTGTCTTCCAAGGCCGGGAGCGACCTGATCCTCGGCTCCCCCGAGGCCGAACACCTGCTCGGCAAGGGGGACCTGTTCTGGAAAAAAGGGGGCGAACTCCTCCGGCTCCAAAGCCCGTTCGTGACGCAAGCCGACCTGGAACGCCTGCTGAGGGTGGCCCCAGGCTGACGGGAAAGAAACGACGAAGCCGACCCGTTGCTCGGTTGCTTGCGGGGCCGGGTCGGCTTATGCTCGACCGATCCAAACATCTCACCCTCAATGCCGGAGGTGACGAATCATGAACCGTCGCGGCTTCTTGCAGACCGTCGCTGGGACAGCGTTCGCATTCCATGTGGTGCCCCGCCACGTCCTCGGGAGGGGTTTCAAGCCCCCCAGCGAGACGTTGAACATCGCGGGGGTCGGGATCGGCGGCCGGGGGGCGGACGTGCTCCGCGACCTGGCCTCGGAAAACATCGTCGCCCTCTGCGACGTCGACTCGGTCAAGGCGGGCAAGACGTTCGAGAAATACCCCAAGGCCGAGCGGTTCCGCGACTACCGGGTCCTCCTCGACAAGTGCAAGGACGTCGACGCGGTGATGATCGCCACCCCCGACCATATGCACGCGCCGATCACGGTGGCCGCGCTCCGGTCGGGCAAGCATGTTTACGTCGAGAAGCCGATGGCGCACTCGATCGAAGAAGCCCGCGTCATGACGCGAGTCGCCAAGGAGACCGGCCTGGTGACGCAGATGGGGAACAACGGCCATGCCGGCGAAGGGCTTCGGCTGACCCGCGAATGGCTCCAAGCCGGGGCGATCGGGCCTGTCCGCGAGATCCACTCCTGGTCCGACCGACCGGGCCGGTTCTGGGTCCAGAACCTCGACCGACCCGCCGAGACTCCGCCGCCCCCGTCGAGCCTCGACTGGGACCTCTGGATCGGCGCCGCGCCGATGCGGCCGTACTCGAAGCTGTACCACCCGCACGACTGGCGAGGCTGGTTCGACTTCGGGACCGGCGCCCTGGGCGACATGGCGATCCACAACATGGACCCGGCGTTCTACGCCCTCGACCTCGACGCCCCAAGTGCCGCCGAGGCCAAGACCAGCCCGCTCAAGGCGGAATCCTACCCCCTCTGGACCATCCTCCGCTACGAGTTCGCCGCCAGCGGGGACCGCCCGGCGGTGACGCTCACCTGGTACGACGGCGGGAAGAAGGCGCCCAGGCCGCGCGACATCCCCGAAAACGTCCCGCTGACCGACAACGGGATCTACTTCGTCGGCGACAAGGGGACGCTCCTCTGCGGCGGCTGGTCGGGCGCGCCAACCCTCTACCCGGAAGCCCGCCGCCAGGAATTCACCAAGCCCGAGCCGACGATCCCCCGGTCGATCGGCCATGCCCTCGAATGGATCAAGGCGTGCAAGGACCACAAGCCCGAGGACGCCAAGGCGGGCTTCGCCTACTCGGGGCCGTTCACCGAGGCCCTCTTGGTGGGAAACCTCGCCTTGAGGCTCCAGAAGCGGGTCGAGTGGGACGCCGCCAACATGAAGTCACCCAACGCCCCCGAAGCCGGCGAACTGATCCAGAAGCGCTATCGAAGCGGGTTCGGGATCGCGTCCTGACCCGCCGCCGATCCGCCATTCTTGGGTTCAAGGGTCGGAAATCGGAGGGATCACGCTCGATCCCCGGAAAAACCCGACTCAAGCATTCGTCGGAGAACGATACTATCAAGGGGGAAACTCGACCCAAGCGGTCGGCACTCGGGTCGGGCCGAAAGCCCGACCCGAAAGTTCTTTGACAACTCGGCGACCACCGACAACCAGACCCGGCCTCCTCTGGTGGGTCGAGTTCCAATTTTTGACGAAACGAACCCATTATTCGGCCCGGCGTTCGGACCAAGAATGGGTTCGATCTCGATTTTCGACAAAACGAACCCATTATTGGAACGCCGCGACCGACCGGATGATGGGGTCGTTCTCGGATTGTGACAAAACGAACCCATTATTCAGGGCGCCACGACCGACCCCAAATAATGGCTTCGTTCTCGACTTTGACAAAACGAACCCATTATTCCGACGAGAGTCGATCAACTCTGGTTGATCAAAGTCATCGCCAGGTACTCGCGGGCGATGTGCTGGACGTCGGGGATTCCGGCGACGGTCGGCTTGGGTTCGGGCACCCCATCGCCCAATCGGTCGAGGAGTTCCCCGGCGTCTTTGTATCGTCGGTCCGGGTGGGCCAGGCAACGCTCGATCAGGCGGATCGTGTGGCTGTCGGCGCCTCGTTCGGCGAGGCGGACGGCGAAGTCGTAGGAAGGGCGCTCGATCGCCCCGACGATCAGTTGAAACCAGACCACACCGACGGCGAACACGTCATCCTGGGCGGGTTTGCGTTTGAAACTCCGCTGCTGGGCCTCGGGCGGGAGGTAGAGCGAGGTCCCGGTCGTCCCTCCGAGCGAGCCTTGCGACGCTTCGACCCGGATCAAACTGGTCGAGGTGATCTTGGCCAGGCCGAAGTCGCCGATCTTGATCTGGGGGTCGTCTCCCCCGGTCAGGAGGATGTTGGCCGGTTTGATGTCGCGGTGGTAGATCCGCTTGGCATGTGTGGCGGCCAGGCCCGAAGTGACCTGGCGGACGATCTCGCTCGTTTCGAGGCGAGGGCGATCCTTGACATCCTTCAAGATCCACTCTTCGAGCGATCCGCCCCCCATATACTCGAAGGCGAGGTAAGGATAATCGCACTTGTCGACCTGAACGTCCTCGAAATGGACCACTTGATCGTGCTGGCGGAGCCGCTCCAAGATCGCGACCAAGCTCGATTGCTCGCGCCTGAGCCACTCGCCCGACCCATCCTTGGTGAAGAATTTGTAAGCTCGGGGGATCGGATAACCGGGGTTCCTGGCCAGCCAGACCTCGCCGAAGCTCCCCATCCCGAGGTGGCGTTTCAGAATCCAGGGCGACCCCGGCGCGACCGGCTCGTTGACGTGGCGGACCGGCTCGACGTCGTGAAGCAGTTGGTCGAGCAGCCGTTCGGACCGGAGGAAGCTGCCGTCGCTCGACAACGACCCGTATGAGGTCTGCGCCCGGACGTTCCGGGCCATGTTGATCAGGACGCCGATCAACTCCTCGCGCTTGGCTTCGGGGATGATCGACTTGGGGTTCTTGGCGAATGCCCGGGTGGCGGCGAGCCGGATGTCGGACTCGGTGGCGGTGGCGATCGTGGCGACTTGCCCCTGGATCGTCTCCGAGGTCTTCCTCCGGCTCCAGGTGTTGACGATCTCGACGACCCAGTCGGAGACGTTCTCGTAGACCTTGGTCGCGTCATTGATGACCGAATAGGCTTGAAACAAAGAGAAGATCAGGTCCATGTCTCGTCCGGTCAGGAGGAAGGGTAGGGGGGGAAGCTCCGATCAGATCGAAACATGTTGATCATTTCTGGACCTTTTCGCGCTCGGCTTTTTCCTTGGCTTCCTTTTCCTTCGCCTCGCGCTCGGGTTCTTCGGCGAGGAAGCGGTCGATCGGCGGTCGCTTGAGGTGGTCGCCGACGGCGCCTTGGAACGCCGAGGCGAGGGCGATCAAGGTGGATTCGCCGTAGAGTTGGCCGGTGAACGTGACCGAGCCGGGGGCGGGCCGGCCGTCGCGGTCGGTGAAGCCGTGGGGGAGGACGGCGGTCGGGTGCCCGGTGAGGTTGGTGATGGTCAGGTCGTTGCCGCCGACGTAGAGGTCGACGGTCTTCATCAGGTCGGCCATCGCCCGCATCAGGAGGGTCCGGACCCGGGCGGCCCGGAGGTACTCGACCGCCGAGATGTGTTGGCTCACCCGGAACGACGACGGCCAGTCGTTCAAACCTTCGGAAATGTGGCGGCGGGTCAGGTCGTCGAACACGGCGGCGGCCTCGACGCCGAGCATCAGGCTGATCGCCCCGGCGGGGATGGCGTTGGGCAAGGTGATCGGGACCAGGGTCACGCCCAGGTCTTTGAGGACCCGAAGCTCGTCTCGGGCGTCGTCGGGCTTGTCGTCGCGGTGGACGAAGCCGACCCGAAGCCCTCGGACCTCGCGGCGATCCGGCCAGTGGAACGGTCGGTCGACCGCCGAGATGTCCAGCCCGTCGGCGCCGTGGATCGCGTCGAGGACCAGGGCTGTGTCTTCCATCGACCGGGTGATCGGCCCGAGCTTGTCCATCGACCATGCGAGCGTCATGCAGCCGTGGCGGCTGACCCGTCCGAACGTGGGCCGGAGGCCCGAGGCCCCGCACGCCCGGCACGGCGAGACGATGCTTCCCAAGGTCTCCGAGCCGATGGCGAACCCGACCAAGCCCGCCGCCACCGTCGACGCCGACCCCGCCGACGACCCGCTCGAACCTCGGCGGGGGTCCCAGGGGCTTCGGGTCATCCCCCCTTGCCAGCGGTCGCCGTTGGCTAGGGCCCCCAGCGTGGTCTTGGCCACGAGCACCGCGCCCGCATCTTCGAGCCGGGCCGCGACGGTCGCCTTCTCGTCGATCACCCGGTCTTTGAACGGGGTCGCTCCCCAGGTGGTCGGGTAGCCGGGGTAGGCGATCAGGTCCTTGGCCGCCCAGGGGATGCCGTGGAGCGGACCTCGGTAGATCCCGGCGGCGATCTCGGCGTCGGCCTTGCCCGCCTGCTTGAGCGCCAGGTCCTCGGTCAAGGTGACGACGGCCTTCAGGAGCGGGTCGAACCGCTTGAGCCGGGCGAGGTAGAGCTTGGTCAACTCGGTCGAGGTGACCTGTCGGGTCCGGATCAGGCTCGACAGTTCGGTGACGGGCAGGAAGGCCAGGGCGTCGTCGGAGCTGGGCCGGAGGCCCGCTTGACCTTCGGTCGGCATGGCCTGGTTGCGTCGGACCGGCTCGACGGTCGAGGGAGTCGGAGCGGGGACGAAGGCGATGGCGGGGGGAATGTCATAGCCGACCGGGAACTTCCGGAGCGACTCGATCGAGTCCAGGGTCCGCTTCATCCGCTCGGCGGTCTCCTTCCGCTCGTCGTCGGTCAGTTCCAGGCCCGAGATCCACTCCACCTGGCGGATCATCTCGGGGGTAATCGCCGCCTTCTCGGCCACCTGCGCGGCCAGGGCCTTGCGAAACACCTCGGAACCCACGCCCAAGCCGACGAGGCCCGCCAGGATCGCTCGCCGACTCACCCGAGTCGGTTCGATTTGGCCCGACGGTCCAACGGTGTCATCATCCTCGAAAGCCTGTTGCTCGATCAAAGGGCACCCCATCGGTCGCGAACGAGTCGGGAAAGGTCCGAGCATGATCCCGCTTTTTCCGGGCGACCTCAATGGAGTGGTGCGTCACCTTCGGGGAAAATCCGGAAAGTCGACTCGCGCCCGGGATCGGGTGAGACCCCTCCGAGGACACCGAATCGACGCGCCGGTTGCCCGATCGGAATCCCAAAGTCCAACCCATCAAAATCGAGCGAGACTTATCTCCGATCTGGTGGTCCCGCGACTCCGACTCCTCCCGCTCTCGGTTGATTGATGAAACCAAGTTGTAATTTCGCAACATCGCTCCGGGGCGGCTCGCCGAACTCAGGCGTCACCTTAACCTTGATTCCCCGCGGAGATTCCAGCGGCCAATCGACCTCAAGGCTTCTTTCACCGGGAAGTCAGACCTTGCTAATCTTCCGGGAGTCCTATCAAAAAAACGTAAACCGTGGTCAACTGTCGTTTCAAATCTGGTTTACACTCTGTCCAAAAATCCGGAGGGACGACGCGACGCCGGGGTCGTCGTTGAAGGACGAGGCGCGGTTGTCCCGATCGGTCGCGAAGGGAATCGAAACATGAAAAAGCGTTTGGCAAGTCGATCACGCTGGTTGACGCTGCTGCGGTCGATCGCGCTCTGGGTCATCTCGGCTTCGCCGTCGATCGCGGGATTTTTGACGGTCAGCCCCGCCGGGACCACCGGGCCGGGCGGGTCGATCACCTTCTCCGAGATCGGGCAGACCGACCCCTCCTCGGCGAATGTGAACACCGACTACACCGCGATGGGGGCCATCTCGGTCTCATTCACCGTCTCGGACGGTTCGCCGGTCTCGTTGTATGGGACCGCCGTCAACGACACGCTCCAGACCTGGACGGCGTTCTCGGTTCGCTTGAGTTCCGGTTCGGCTTCGTTTCAAGACCCGAACAACTCGTTCAATCCGTACGGGACTTACACCGACACGATGGGGTGGAACGTGGCCTTGAGCGACGGTGGCCTCGAAGCCGACTTTTCGGGCGTCTCGCTCGGGTCGGGCGACTCGCTCGACTTGTTCCTCGGGCTGGCCGGCATCGCGGCCAATCAGCCCTTGACCATCGCCCTGACGCCTGCGTTGAGCGTCCCCGAACCGTCGAGTTTCCTCCTCTGCCTCGTGGCCCTCGGGGGCTTGGGCCTTGGGCGGCTTCGAAGGTCGCGACGGTCGATCGCGTTGGCGGCCTGGGTTGCGGTTGCATTCGGGATCGGTATTGCGCCCACGACCGCCCTGGCGGTCGGCCCGACGGTCGCCCCTGCCTATCAGGGCCAATTCTCGATCAACGCCCTGGGGACCGTGGCGGGCTCTCCGACCCAGATGACCTTCGGCCCCAACGGTCGAATCTACTTCATGACCACCGACGCCGGGCCGGTCAGCTACGCCTATGACCCGACCACCGGGACTTTGTCGGCCCCCATCATGGCCGCCCCCAACATCAGGGGGATCGGGATCGGGTTCCACGGCGCCGACCTTTACCTGTCCTCGTTCGACGGCTCGATCCACAAGCTCAAGGACGGCAACGGCAACGGGGTCTACGGCGAGTCGGGCGAGCTTGACGTGGCGATCGTCACCGGCATCCCGCAGGGCGACCATAACATCGACCAGATCCAGGTCGCGGGCGACACCCTCTACGTCGGGATCGGGCGGCGGACCATCAACGGCCGCTCCGGCGCCTGGACCAGCGGTGCCCTCGACGACCTCGGCGGCAAAGGCTTCTTCGGCGGGGGGACGGGCCGGACCTACGGCGACTCCGCCTACAACGGGACCATCGCCTGGATTCAGAACCTCAACGCCGTGGTCGACCAGACCGGGTCGGCCAACGCCTGGTCGACGGTACCCCCCACGCCCTCGCCGGCTTTGATCCAGAAAGACGCCGGACCCGTCCGCGACGTCGGCCTCGGCAAGCTCGTCGTCCACTCGGCGGGCACCCGGAATCCGTTCGGGCTTTGCCTCGACCAGGGCGGAAACCTCTGGTTCACCAACAACTTCAACCGGACGGCCACCCTGGGCAACGGCCAGGCCGGATTCGGCTTGCGAGGCGATCAGCTCAACAGCGACCTGAGCCTCGACGTCCACGACCAGCTCTTCAAGGCGTCCCCGGGCGCGGACTACGGTTACTTCGACGCCAACTGGCGGAACGTCAACCCGATGATGACCCCATCGGCGCCGGGTTACCACCTGGTCAAGTCCACCACGTTCGACAATTCGTACAACAAAGGCCCGTACACCCTCCACGACCCGGCCAACCCCGACGGGATGGGTCCGAGCGCCTCGGCGGACGGTTGCGCCTTCGCGTACCACACCACGCTGCCGGCCGACCTGGTCGGCAACCTTTTCATCGCCCGATACAACGGCAAGGTCACCGAAGCCGCCGGAGGCGCGGGGAGGTCTCTGACTTATGGCGACCTGGTGGCCGTCAACCCATCGTCGGGCAAGGTCCGCCGCGTCGCCTCCGGCTTCGGCAACCCCCTGGCCGTCCTCGGCGACGACGCCAACGGCCGCATCCTGGTCGCGGACGTCGGCGACCACATCGTCTACGCCATCCAAAGTCCTGGACACTGATCGCGGTGAGTTCTCGTCGAATTCAAGCAATTGAGCGGCGAGCCCGACCGAGTGTCGGGCTTGCCGCTCGCACTTCGCATCTCAGAACTATTCACCCAGCCAGGCTTTGCGGTGGGCTTTCTGGGCTTCGGTGGCCTGGGGGTCGACCTCGATCTTGAAGCGGGACGCGGGTTCGACGCCGAAGGTGGCCTCGAGGCGCTGGAGGCGGCCCCGGCGGGCGATCAGGATCGAGACCTTTTCGTTGGGGCGGTATTGCTCCATCCGCCTCGACCAAATTTCGGGGGTCACTCGCTCGTCGCCGATGGCGAGGATCTCGTCGCCGACGTTGAACCCGGCGGCGATCCCCGGCGTGTCCCGCTTGACGATGGTCACGCTCAACCGGCCATTCTCGGGGCGGGTGGTCAGGCCGAGCCAGGCCTTGGGGGGCTTCTTGTCTTTTTCCTTGTCCTTGTCCGGGGCGTCGATCGCCTTGAACCGGAGGCCGTACCACGCCATCGCCTCGGAGTAGTCGAGTTCCTCGGTCGACTCCAGGAGCCGGGCGAACCAGGGGGCCAGGTCGGTCCCGGCAACCTCGCCGACGGTGCTCCGGAACTGCTCGGGGGTGTACCCCTTGTCGCCCGAGTACCGGGTATACGCCAGCCGCATGGCGTCGTCGAGGCTCTTGGCCCCGTCGGTGGATTGGCGGACCTTGGCGTCGATCAGGAAGCCGGCGACGGCCCCCTTGGTGTAGTAGCTGATCGCGGTGTTGATCGTGTTCTCGTCGCGGCGGTAATACTTGATCCAACTGTCGAACGAGGCGGTCTCGAGCGGCTGGACCAGTCGGCCCGGCGTTTCTTGGAGGCTCTCGATGTCGTTCTTCGGCTCGGTCGCGTCGGAAACCGCGCCCGGCGGGTTGCCTTCGAGGTACTCGGCCAGCGTGCAAAGCCCGGCCCGACGGACCAGGAGGCGGTCGTAGTAGCTCGTCACCCCTTCGGCCAGCCACAGGCTCTTGGTCAGGATCTCCGACTCGTAGTCGAACGGGCCAAGCTCGACGGGGCGGAGCCGCTTGACGTTCCAGGTGTGGAAGAACTCGTGGCTCGCCAGGTCGAGCCAGCCGAGGTAGGCGGGACGGGTCCGGGTGCTCCATCGGCTCGCCATCAGGACGGTCGAGTTCTTGTGCTCCAGGCCGCCGCCCGACTCGACCAGCAGGTTGAAGAAGACGTACTTGTCATAAGGGAGCTGGCCCCACAAGCCTCGGGCGGCCTTGACGATCGCCTCGACGTCCCGGGCCGACCGAGGTCCGTCCCAGACCCCGTTTTCGCCTTCGTTGACGAGCAGGTGCGACTTGCCGTCGATGACAAATTCGTAGACGGCGGGGTTCCCGAGGTAGATCGGGCAGTCGACCAGGGTGTCGAAGTCGGCGGCGAGGTACTTGTGAGGGGCGTTGCCCGGGGCCGTCGGCAATCCGGTGATCGAGCGGAGCCAGCCGGGGGGCGGGACCAGCGTGACCTCGTGGGCGCGAGGGGTCCGGTCGACCAGGGTCAAGAAGGTCGCGGCCCCGTTCAAGATGGCGAAGCTCGCGTCGACCCAGTTGGACTGGACGCTCATCTCGCGGCAATAGACCCGGTACGAGACGTTGACCACCGAAGCCCCGTTGGTGGCGACCTTCCAGCGGTTCTTCCGGGTCTTGGCGACGCCGAGCGCGGGGCCTCCCGAAGCGGCCTGGGCGGCGGCGCCCTCGACCTGCCGGGCGTACTCGCGGACGAGGTACGAGCCTGGGGTCCAGACCGGCATCATCAGCTCGACGTCGGCCGCGCCGGCGGTGGGGATGGCGGCGACGATCTCGACGTAGTGCGACTCGGGGGCGGGAAAGCGAACCGTGTATCGGATCGTTTCGGCGGCGGGTGTCACTCCCCGGGGGTCGGGTTGAGGCCCGTCGGCCCGGACGGTCGTGGTGATCAGGAACAGGAGCGAGGACAAGACGAATCGGTACAGCGGTGGCATCAGCGAGCCCTTGCGACGGGTCGAGGTGGGTGGTCTGGAGAACGGCGGGCGAAGGGGAGTTCGCCCTCGGGCCACCCATCATAGCCGAAGCCCAGAGGTTTTACCCGCCCCGACTCCGCAACCGGTCGCTGATGGGTGAGCGTCTCGAAAGTGGGTGGAAAATTTTGTACAACGGAATTATTCAATGGGTTGACCAAGAATCATGACCAGATGTCCAGGGAGCGGCCCGATGCACAAGCTTGATCTCAACCTCACCGCCG
>JAABUX010005675.1_pt1 | contig 15232 bp, 11 predicted proteins | sample 5561851 | NCBI WGS metagenome assembly JAABUX01 (sample SAMN10711883, study PRJNA513361) | rock metagenome | isolation source: Antarctica rocks | place: Antarctica: Victoria Land, Richard Nunatak red sandstone | collected 2016-01-03 | reverse complement strand
GCGGAGGACTTCCAGGCCGGCGACCTGCCAACGCTGGGTGGGGCCAAGAGCTACCACGTCCACAACGTCCCCGCGCTCTTCATCGAGTTCCTGCGCGTCAACAACAGCGGCGTGCTGAAGGATGTGCGCCTGCGCCAGGCGCTGCAGTACGCTATCGACAAGCCGACCCTCTACCACGAGTTATTCCCTCAGGTCAGCAACCCCAGCGACTTTGTGCTGCGCACGATGCTTCCGATTCCCAATACGTTCACCGACAAGAGCTTGCCGATCAGCGAGTACAACGTGGCCAAGGCCAAGGCGCTGTTGCAGGCCGCGGGGTATTCCACCGACTACAACGGCTCGGGTAAGCACCTGTACCTGCGCTTCGCGGCGACCGGTTCGGAAGTGCGCAAGAAGGACTTCAGCGTCCTGGCCCGTGACTGGGCCCTGGTGGGTATCCACGTTTCCCCCAACTTCCAGCCCCCGTCGGGCCAGGGCGGCATCTACGACTCATGGGCTAATGGCGGCGTGCTCCAGCACGGCTTCTTCGACGTGCTGCTGATGGGCCTGACGGAGTCCCCCGACCCGCAGCAGAGCGAGCCCAACTACGATCCGAAGCAGATTCCAAGCGCGACCTTCGAGAACGGCCAGAACGACTCGCGCATCACGGACACGGATCAGTTCAGCCTCCTCCAGTCAGCCGGCCATCAGATTGACGCGAACCAGCGCCTGTCTACTTTCCATAAGTGGGAAGCGCTGATCAACCAGCGTGTGTACGACATCCCGCTGTACAACCGGGCCTTCATCTCGGCCGACAACGGCACGATCGGCAACTACAAGCCGAGCCCGTCACAGACGACCAACGAGTGGAACGTCTTCCAGTGGTACAAGGGCAACAGCTAGACCTGCTGGTGGGTAGGTTGGTAGTCCTCTACTAGGCGACCGGGCCAGGTTGTGGGCAGGGGTAGCGTGCGACGCGCACGGCGCCCCTGCCCGCGGCCCGCGAAACGTGGAACATCTATCGAGGTGCCTGTCCAATGATGACGTATGTTGCCCGGCGCTGCCTGCAAGCTGCCCTTATCCTGGCGATACTCACGGTTATATTCTTTGCTATTCTGCATGCTCAACCGGGAGGCCCCTGCGCGGGCTTTCTGATCAACAAAACACCCGACTCTTTTGCCCGCTACCAGGCCTGCGCGGTTGCCCGCGGGTTGAACTTGCCGCTGCCCACCCAGTATTGGCGTTGGCTCAGCGCGGTCTCACACGGCGATTTCGGCGTCGATCTCAGCAACCATCCGGTCGTCGACGCTATCAAGATGCGCCTGCCTGCCACATTGATCTTGATTGGCTTTGCCTATCTCTTCCAGCAGTTGGTCGCGCTGCCGCTGGGCATGCTGGGGGCGTTGAAGCGCTACAGCCTCTACGACCAACTCTTGACGGTTTTCTCCTATGTTGGCCTCTCTATGCCCACCTTCTGGTTGGCCCTGATGCTGATCCTCCTCTTTGCTGTCGTGCTGCAGTGGCTGCCCCCAGGGGGCATTATCAACCCGAACTTCCCCGTCTCCTTCGGTACAGCGGACTACTGGCCGTGGCTGCTGGGCCATCTTAGTACTGGTATTGGCGATCTCCTGGCCCATTTGATCCTGCCCGCGCTGACGCTGGCCATCATCGGCATTGGCGTGGACAGCCGCTTTATGCGCGCGAGCATGCTCGACGTGATCAACCAGGATTACGTGCGCACGGCACGGGCCAAAGGGCTGCCGCCCTACAAGGTCGTCCTCAAGCATGCGTTGCGCAACGCGCTGCTGCCCATCGTGACTAACATTGGCCTGTTTCTGGGCAGCGTGGTCGGTGGGGCCGTGATCACGGAGACCATCTTCGGGTGGCCCGGCATGGGTCAATACTTCATTAGCGCGCTTGGAAATAGTGATACCAATGCTATGCAGGCGGTGCTGCTGCTGACAGCCCTGACCGTTCTGCTCGGCAACCTGGCGGCCGACCTCATGTACGCCGCGGTCGATCCGCGCATCCGCTATAACTAATCGAGACGCTTGTACGACAAAACGGCTACAGGGACCAGGAGAAGAGGGAGAGAGATGCAAGACCCCATGGCGTTAGAGGGTCGTGCCGTGATTAGCATGACCGAGACGGCGGTGAGTGAGTCTGAGCCGCGGATCGAAACCAAACAGCTAACCCAGTTGCAGCTCACCTGGTTACGTTTTCGTCGCCATAAACCGGCCATGATCGGTGTGGTCGTGCTCTTTCTGATGATCGTGATGGCGCTGTGCGCCTCATTTTTGCCGGAAAGCCCCTACAACATCTTCTCCTATGACATCATTAACCAGAATCTGTCGCCTAGATTCTCGCCATCCTGGATCTTTGCTCTGGGGAGCGACGACAATGGCCACGCTATGGTGTCGCAGATCATGTGGGGAGCGCGCATCTCTCTGATTGTCGGCTTTGTGTCAGCTTTCGGCACCTCCTTGGTAGGCGTGATTGTCGGAGCCATTGCCGGCTATTTCGGGGGCTGGACCGACACGATCATGATGAGGGTGACCGACATCTTCCTGACCTTGCCCTTCTTGCCGATGCTGCTGCTGGCCGCCCAAATCTGGGGGCAGGGTCATCTTCCAGTCATCATCGGCATCTTCATCATGTTCTCATGGCCGGCCGTGGCCCGCCTTGCGCGCGCCTCGTTCTTGAGTCTGCGGCAACAAGAGTTCGCGGAGGCCGCGAGAGCGGTCGGTATTGGCAATTGGCGCATCATCTTTCGCCATTTGCTCCCCAGTGCCCTGCGGCCCATCCTTGTCGTCACGTCGCTCAACATCGCCGGTTTTATTTTGACCGAGGCCGCCATCGACTTCCTGGGCGCCGGTCTGGCCTATCCCGACGAGAGTTGGGGTTCTATCCTGGCCAATGCCCAGAACGGATTCGGTAACGGCAACTGGTGGTGGGCGACTTTCCCGGGTATCGTCCTGATCCTGACCGTGTTGTCCGTTAACTTCATCGGCGACGGCCTCGGCGATGCGCTTGACGTGCGGTCCAAGCCCTCCTAACCTCTGGAGACTGACCCGCTACCGCTATTAAGGAGATGGGATATCGCCGTCCCGCGCGCGGCGAGAGAGGAAAGCTTCCCTGACAATTGGACCGACCGACTTCGACAGTCCCTGGAAGGAGGCATTGGAGGAATACCTGGAAGACTTCCTTGCTCTCTTCTTCCCCGCGATCCACGCTGACATCGACTGGGCGCGCGGCGTGACCTTCCTGGATAAGGAATTGCAACAGGTCGTGCCTGAAGCCGAACTGGGGCGACGCATCGCTGATAAGTTGGTGCAGGTGTGGCTGCGCAGCGGGGCGGACATATGGGTGTTAGTGCATATCGAGGTGCAGAACCAAAAGGATCGTGACTTCGCCCGGCGCATGTTCATTTATTTTTACCGCATTTATGACCGGTTTGAGCGTCAGGTGGTCAGCCTGGCCGTGCTCGGCGACGAGCGCGTGACGTGGCGGCCAACCCAGTATACGATGGGGTTGTGGGGCTGCAGCGTGCGGTTTACCTATCCGATCGTCAAGCTGCGGGACTACCAGGCGCGGCGGGAAGAATTGGAAGCCAGTCAGAACCCCTTTGCAACGGTAGTTTTGGCCCACCTGGCGGCTCAAGACACCCGGCGCAATGTGGTACGCCGGCAGCAGGCCAAGCTGGCGCTGACCCGACGGTTGTACGAGCGTGGGTATGGTCGGGCGCGGGTACTCAGCCTGTTCCGCTTCATTGATTGGGTGCTGCAACTGCCAGCAGAGCAGGAGAAAGCATTCTGGCAGGAGATTCGGGCGTACGAGGAGGAACGACAGATGCCGTATATCACTAGCGTTGAACGTTTGGGGTTGGAGCAAGGCCTGGAGCAAGGCCTGGAGCAGGGTCTGGAGCAGGGTCTGGAGCAGGGTCGTAATGAAGGTAAGCGTGAGGCGGTGCGCCGCATTGTACGGGCGCGGTTCCGGACAGTGCCGTCGACGCTGGAGGAGCGTCTTGCGGCGGCCGACGGGACGACGTTGGACCAGATGCTGGATCGTGTCAGTGAGATACAGAGCGTCGATGACCTCTAGCACAATTGGGCTAACGGTCCTCGTCCTCCAGGAGACATTTTAGTGCTCGTACCCTACCGGGCGACCTTCATCGCAGGCGCAGCACCCAGATTTTTGAGTTATCGTCGAGTAATGATAAGCTACGCTATCACCTATCCCGACTGGCGCCACGAACGACGTCGCGGATAGCCCAACGGATAGTGCGGAGGAACCGGAGGAACCACATGAGTAGTGCACCGACCGTCCAGGCCGATCCGGCCGCGCCGCGATACAAGCTCAACTCCACGGGCAACCTGCTCGACCTCGTCGAGCTCAAGACCTATTTCAAGACCATGGACGGCGTGGTCAAAGCCGTCGACGGCGTGAACTTCTCGCTCAAGCCGGGCCAGACCCTTGGTGTGGTGGGAGAGTCGGGCTGCGGCAAGAGTGTTACCTCGCTCTCCGTGATGCGCCTGGTCGACCGCCCCGGCTGGATCGCCGGTGGTCAGATGATGTTTAAGGGCGCCGATCTGGCCCAGGTCTCGGAGAAGCAGATGCGCGGCATCCGCGGCGACGAAATCTCCATGATTTTCCAGGAGCCGATGACCTCGCTCAACCCGGTCTTTACCGTGGGCAACCAGGTGAGAGAGGCCATCACGCAGCACCGCAAGGTGAGCAAGAACGAGGCGGTGGCCCAGACGGTCGAGCTCTTCCGCATGGTCGGCATCCCGTCGCCCGAGCGCCGCGTCAAGGACTACCCGCACAATATGTCGGGCGGTATGCGCCAGCGCGTGATGATCGCCATGGCCCTGGCCCTGCAGCCGGACCTGCTGATTGCCGACGAGCCGACCACGGCGCTCGACGTGACCATCCAGGCGCAGATCCTGGAGCTGATCAAGGACCTGCGCGTCAAGAACAATACGTCCGTGCTGCTGATCACGCACGACATCGGCGTGGTGGCCGAAATGGCCGACGAGGTCGTGGTGATGTATACCGGTAAGGTGGTCGAGCACGGCGCCGTGACCCAGGTGCTCAAGGCGCCCAAGCATCCCTACACGGTGGGCTTGCTCAACTCGATCCCCTCGATCGGCCAGAAGGGCCATCGCCTCAACGTGATTCCCGGCACGGTTCCCAGTCCGCTCAACCTGCCCAAGGGCTGCCCGTTTGCCCCGCGTTGTCCCCACGCCATGGCCGTGTGCCGCGAGGAACGCCCGCCGCTCAAGCCGCTCGACGATGGGAGCGAGGTCCGGTGCTGGCTGTATTAGTTATTAGTCGTTAGTTATTAGTCAGACCTACCAATAACTAATGACTAATAACTAACGACTGGAGAGAGTAACATGACCATCATGGCTGAGCAAGGGACTCCGCAGAGGAAAAACCTCGACGGGAGCAAGACGCTGATCGAGGTGCAGAACCTCAAGACCTTTTTTCCGATCCAGGGCGGTATCTTCCGTCGCACCGTCGGCTACGTGCAGGCGGTCGACGACATCAGCTTCGACATCAAGGCCGGCGAGACGTTGGGTCTGGTGGGAGAGTCGGGCTGCGGCAAGACGACGACCGGCCGCACCATCCTGCGCCTCAATAAAGCAACCGCCGGCAAGGTGATCTTCGACGGCAAGGACATCTTCGCTCTGTCCCCGAGTGCCATGAAGAAGACCCGCGCCGATATGCAGATCATCTTCCAGGACCCCTACTCGTCGCTGAATCCGCGTATGCCCGTGGGCGACATTATCGGCGAGGGCTTGCGCGTGCACGGTATGACCGATCGCCGTGAGCGCGAGAAGACGGTGCAGTATTTCCTCTCCGTCGTCGGGCTGCGCCGCGAATGGGTGCGCCGCTACCCCCATGAGTTCTCCGGTGGCCAGCGCCAGCGCATCGGCGTGGCCCGCGCTCTGGCCCTGCGCCCCAAGTTTATCGTCTGCGACGAGCCGGTGTCGGCGCTTGACGTCTCGGTGCAGTCGCAGGTGCTGAACCTGTTGCAGGATCTGCAGAACGAGTTCGGGCTGACCTATCTCTTTATCGCCCACGGCCTCAACGTCGTCGAGTACCTCTCGGACCGCGTCGGCGTGATGTATCTGGGTAAGATGGCCGAGTTGGCGCCATCGGAGGAGTTGTACAAGAACCCGCTCCATCCCTACACCAAGGCGTTGCTCTCCGCCATCCCCAATCCCGACCCGACTATCCACAAGAAGCGCATCGTGCTGCAGGGTGATGTGCCCAGCCCCATCAATCCGCCGTCGGGCTGCCGCTTCCGCACGCGTTGCCCCATCGCCATCGACCGTTGCGCGACCGAGGTACCGGATTTCCGCTTGATGGGCAACGGCCACTTCGTGGCCTGTCACCGCGCGGAGGAGTCCTCGCGTCTGATGGGCAGCGGCGAGGCCCTGGCCGGCGACCTGCCGCCGAACGTGCTGGCCGCCACGTCCGCCACCAGCACTGCTGGCGCCATCATGTAAGGATTGATGATGGGCGCCTTGCTTGCACCGAGTCGAGAGAAGATGGGAGATATGGGTAAAGTCGTGGTGTCTCTTACCATTGTCAACTATAGGGATCAAGTTCGCGTGGCGGTTGGTGACTTGTCCGCCGCCGACGTACGGAGCGTGACCCTCGATAGCGTGATCGTGGATACGGGAGCGACCACACTCGCCCTTCCGGCCGATGCTATTGCGCGACTCGGATTGGTCCTCCGGCGCGAAGTGCCTGTCTTGATCGCCACGGGCCAGGCCACTGCCCGCCTTTACCAGGACGCCGCGGTCACGTTGTTGGGACGCGAGGGGACGTTCGATTGTCTGGAGTTGCCTGTGGGCAGCGATGCGCTCCTGGGTGTCATTCCCTTAGAAGCCTTAGGTATCGAGCCTGATCTGCGCAACCAACAACTCCGCCTTTTGCCCGAAGAACCTGGCAACACCTACTACACGATCTACTGATAGTGACCGCGCGATGGATTAGCAGGGGGGCGAGGCCGGTGTCGGCCTCGCCCCCCATCCTTCCTATTGGCCTCTCCCCCGTCCTGTACTATCCTGGCATCGAATCCGTCGCCGATCAGTACAGGAGGCGCAGCCGCCATGGCGAGCGCGGCGCCCGTTGGGGCAGACATCCGTCCGGGCGTTACGACGCCCAACCCACCGTCCTTGGCGCCGCAACGGGAGGAAGAACAGGCTCCCTGCCCGGAGCGAGCGCCACGACACCGTTCGTGGCCGCGCCTGCATATCCGCGATGTGGCCGTGGCGGGCCTCTTTCTGGCTATCTTTGCCATGGCCCTCAAGCCGGTCGTCGACAACGACGTGTTCTGGCACCTGGCGACCGGCCGCTATATATGGGCCACGAGGAGCATCCCGCACGCTGATCCTTTTTCCTGGACCGTCCCTGGACGCCCCTGGATCGCGCACGAGTGGCTGACCGAGACCCTGCTCTACCCCCTCTACCAGCACGGTGGATACGCCCTGCTGACTCTCGTCTTCGGCGTGGTGATCACGGCGGCATTCGCCATCTCCTACCGCACCGCCCGCCTGCTCGGCGCCGCGCGGCCGATCGCCGCCGGGATCACCGTGCTGGCGGCGGTGGCCTCCGGTCATACCTGGGGTATCCGCCCCCAGATGCTATCCCTGCTGCTCAGCGCGCTCACCATGTGGATACTCGCGCGTGCCCTCGGACAACGACAACACCCCACTGGGAGCGCGTGGCGATCCCAGCCGTCCCGACACATTCCGCACACTGACGATAACGTATGGAAGCAGCGCCGTTTGTTGTGGCTGTTGCCGCCGCTGATGGTGCTTTGGGTCAACCTGCACGGCGGCTTTATCTTCGGCCTCGCCATCATCGGCCTGACCGCCGCTGGCCGCGCAGTCGGCGTCGCATGGCAGACTCTCACAACCCCTCACCCCCCGGCCTCCTCTCCCTCACGGGGCGAGGGGGAGCAGGAGAGGTGTCATGGCCATCGCCCTTCGTACCGTCCCCCCCTCTCCCGCGGCAGGGAGAGGCGCGCTAGACCGTCGGACCCGCGGCTAGGGTTCGAGGGTCTAGTTAGCCATGGGGTGGGGGGTGAGGGCCTCCTCTGGGGCATCGGCGCGCTGTCTATCGTCGCCTGTCTGCTCAATCCCAACGGGCTCAAGGGATTGACCTATCCGTTCTCCTACCTGGGTAACAACGCCTCGACGCGCTACGTGGCCGAGTGGGCGCCACCCGACTTCCACCAGTTGCAGTACCAGTTCTTCAGCGCGCTGCTGCTCTTGCTCGTCGTCGGCGTCGTGGCGGCGCGACGCAGGCCGCACCCGGCTGACGCGTTGCTGATCGTCTTGTTCGCCTACCTGGGTCTTTCCTCCGTGCGCAACATCAACCTTTTCTCTATCGTCGTCGCCCCCTTGATCGCCGTCTACCTCTCCTCGGCCTGGCAACGCGTCATGGATATGCGACGACGTGTACCGACACTGGCGACACTGGCGGCAATGCCTGCAACGCCTGCAACACGACGGCGCGCCGCCTCCAACGTTCCACCGGGCAGGGCACTACTCAACGCGTTGTTGGTCGCCGTGATCGCGGTGACGGTGCTGGTCGTGTCCGCGCCTGGCATCGGGCAAGCGCACAACCTCAAGGTCCAGGCGGGACGCTTCCCCGTCGGCGCCGTGGCCTACATGCAGGCGCATCATCCGGCCGGTCGACTGTTCAACAGTTACGACTGGGGAGGCTACCTCATCTGGCGGCTGTATCCCGCGGTGCGCGTCTACGTCGACGGCCGGCCCGACATGTACGGCGACAGCTTCATGGACGCCTTTATCCGCGCCTGGCGAGCGCAACCGGGTTGGCAGGAGACGCTACGCCGCCAACACGTCGGCCTTGTCCTGGTCGAGCCAACGTCGGGCCTTGGTCGTGCCCTCGCCACTGTCACGGCCCGGAGACAGGGCTGGCGCGCGATCTACCACGATAGCGTCGCGGTGTTGTATGAACGCGCCTCCTAGCCGGCGCCCCTCACCCCCAGCCCCTCTCCCGACCGCGGGAGAGGGGAGCAGGCACGCCTTTACCTCCCCTCTTTTGATAAACGGGAAAGGTGCGAAGGAGATGAGGGGTGTCCCGCCGCTGTTGCTGTCCGCCGCCGTCCTGTTGCTCTGCGCGCTGCCCTATGCCGCCGGGTTTTTGGCCGCTCCGCGCGGCAGCGTCTTCCTGGGCGCGCTCAACAACCTGGGCGATACGGGGCAATACCTCGCGGCGATCCGGCAGGGCACGGAGGGGGGCCTGCTGTACGTCAACGCGTACACCAGCACGGCCGTCGCGCCGGCGTTGATCTACCCGTTGTACACGGCGGCAGGCTTGCTGACCGCGCCGCTGCGCCTGTCGCCGCCGGTCGTGTACCTGGCTTTGCACGCGGTGGCCGCGCTCCTCCTGCTCGTCGCTCTATGGCGCCTTTGCCGCATCGCCAGCCCGCTCCGGCCACGATTGGCCTTCGCCGTGGCCCTCCTGGGCGGCGGCCTGTACTTTCCCGTCCTGTTGCTCTCCGGCGTGCTGTCTTTACCATTCGCGCCCGTCGTCCTGACCGCGCCCGAACTCAGCCTCTTTGCCACCGTGCTGATCTCGCCGCACGGCGCCCTGGGCCTGGCGGCCGAGTTGTGGGCGTTCGCGTCCTACATGCTGTGGCGACGCCATGGCCGGACGGACCACCTGGCGCACCTGGCCGTCGCGGGGCTTGCCCTGGGGCTGTGCTACCCGTTTGGCGTCGCGGTGCTGCTCGCCGTCGTCGGCGTCGATGCGGCGCTGCGCTATATCCTGCCAGATTGGCGACTGCCTGCGACTTTAGTCGCAGGTCGCACCTACGACTCCCGCCTGGTCCTCGCGCTCGTACCAACCGTTGCCCTGGCGCTGTACTACGCGGCGCTGTTTCATGCTCCGCCCTGGGGAGCGAGCAATATGACGCATCTGCCTCCGCCCGACATCGCCGTGCTGGCCGCCGCGTTTGGCCCGTTGTTGCTGGCGGCGCTACCAGCTGTATTGGCTAGAAGGCCTGCGACCGCGGTCGCAGGGCAAACAACGCCGACCGCGGTCGGTGGGGGTACGTGCTGGCTGGAAGCTGATGACCCCGGAAGCCGCGAACGCGTCAGCGTTTCCGTTCCACATCCGACCGCAGTCGGCCGGTGGTTTGCCATGCGACCGCAGTCGCAAGCCCCCGTCCAGTCGCAGGCCCCCGTCCTGACACCGCAGTGTCCGTGCGCTGCCATGCGACCGCGGTCGCAGGCCCCCGTCTCGTCGCGGGTCATCGTCGTTTGGGCCGTGGTGAACCCGCTGTTGTTGTTGTTGCCGCTGCCACAGTCCGGACGCCTGGTCAGTGGGTGGAGCGTCGCGCTGGCGCTGCTGGCTGCCGTCACCCTGGGGGGCATGCGGCAAGTGGCCGCGCGGCGGGTGGTCGGCGCGCTGGCGCTCTCCAACGTGACGCTGGCGCTGCTCTACCTGGCGGTGACGTGGCGCGCCGCCAACCCCGCGTACTACGCGCCCGCGGATGAGACCGCCGCCGTGCAGTGGGTAGCGGCGCACGCGGGCCCCGCCGATGTGGTGATGGCCTCCGCGGGCAGTGGGAACCTCGTCGTCTCCGCGGCGCGCTGTCGCGTCGTGGTGGGGCAAAATTTCGAGACGTTCGACTGGGCGCGCGCGCAGCGCGATGTGCGTGATTTCTATGGCGCCATGACCGATCGCTTAGCCCGCGCGGCCATCGTGCGCCGCCAGCACGTGACCCTGGTCATGGCCGGCCCCTACGAGCGTGCCCTCGGCCGCTTCAATCCGGGCGAACCCGGCTATCGGCTGGTCTACGCCGGCGGGACGATACACGTCTACGCGGTCAGGAAGGACTAATATGTCTGTCGTTACAACAGCCCCTGCCCCTGCCCCTGTCTCGACGTCGACGCATGGACGCTCCAACGTTTTCCCCGCCGCCGCGCCTCCCTCATGGCCGGCACAGCGGCCTCGTTGGCTCTCCATTGGCATCCTGATAGCAATCCTGCTCATTGCCGCGGCGCTACGCCTGCCTAACCTGGCGACCAATCCGGGTTGGGACGGCGACGAGGGATACAACCTGAACATCGCCATGAACCTGGCCCACGGCCACCATCAGATGTTCGCGCTCGATTTTGTCTTTGTGCAGCACCCGCCGCTCTTCTTCGCACTGGCCGCTCTCCTGATCCACGTCCTGGGCGCGACGATGTTGCCCCTGCGTCTGCTCTCGGTGGCGTTCTGCCTGGGGACGCTGCTGCTGCTGCCCGCCCTGGCCGCTGCCCTGGTGGACGCGCGTGGCGACGCGATCCGGTCCAACGACCGGCGCCTGGCCACGTACGCCGGCCTGCTGGCCGCGCTGGCCTATGCCGTGTTGCCGGTCGTGGTCCTACAGAACCGCTTCGGCTACACCTACAATGGGTTGGCCTTCTGGGGCGTCCTGGCTTTGCTGGGCGTGCTGCGCGACCGGCAGGACCACCGCCAGGACTACCGCCAGGACCAGGGACAGGCCAGACGCTGGACCTGGCTCGCCGTGGCCGGCGTCGCGGGCGCGGCGGCGCTGGCGACCGACCAGGAGGGCGTGTACCTGCTGCCGCTGCTGCTGTTCGGACTGGGCGGCGGCCTGCCGCGGCGCCTGGCCGCCTGCCTACTGGCCCTGTGCGGTCCCGCCATCTACATGGGCGCCATGGTCCTGACCGAGCGATCCGCGCTTATTTTTGACATCACGCACACGGCGGGCCGGGTAGCTGGTGGCTCGCTGGCGTGGCAGGTTGAGACGTGGGTCTACGCGCTGGCCGACCTGATGCGCTTCGACCCCGCCATTCCCGTCGGGCTGGCCGGGCTCGTCCTGATCCCAGGGCGGGCGGCGCGACGGACCGTTGTGCTCCTGCTCGTCGCCATGCTGCTGGTCATTCTCAAGGTGCGCGACCCCAACCCCTTGTTCCGCGCCGCCGAGCCGCTGCTGCCCCTGGTCTGCCTGGGGCTCGGCGTGCTGGGCGGCCGTTTGTGGACCTGGGCCGAGGGGGTGAGGGATGGGAGGGCGCGCTTTGCCCTCGCCGCCGTCTGTGCCGGGGCGGTCTTCCTCGCGGCGCTGCCAGTGATGGCGTCCGACGCCCACGCCGCGCTCGACGGCTTCCGCACGCCCATCGACGGGTCGTTGCCACGCTCGACCGCGCGGGCGCGGTCCATGGCCGCCTGGCTGAACGGGCGCTTGAGGCCATCCGACGTGGCGCTGGCAATGCCACAAATCTCGTGGCTGCTGCACGCGCGCACGGCCGAATTGTTGCAGGCGGTGGCCCGTGGTGGGCAGGCCAGCGCCTTCTACCCGGCGGGCATCGCGCGCGTCCGCTGGGTGTACGACCCGCGGCCCGACGCGGCCCGCTACCTCGTCGTCGACGATTTTACTCGGGCCTGGATCGCCCAATTCCCGGCCGAGCGCGCCCTGGTGCGGCGTGTCCGGCATACCTGGCGCCTCGTCTACGCGCACGGAGAATATCAGGTCTACGAGAACCCCGCCCGATGAAATTCTATCTATGCGTCTACGCGGTCGCGCTGGTCGTGTACGCGGCGGTGGCCTGGCCGCACACGCACCCGCCGTATATCGATTCGTTCTACTATGTCGATATCGCCCGCAATCTGGCGCGTGGCCAGGGTTTCACCGAGGGCTTCGTGTGGAACTACCTGTCGGGTGCGCCGCCGATCCCGCATCCCAGCAGCGCATACTGGTTGCCCGGACTCTCCGTGCTCCTGGCGCCGGCGTTCCTGGTGGGGACGGGGTACCGCGGCGCGGCGTTGCTGACCGCGGCCATCGCGGCGCTGCTGCCCCTGTTGGCCGCTCACATCGGGTGCGATTTATTCGGGACGCGCCGCCACGCGCTGACCATGGCCGCGCTGACGCTCTTCAGCGGCATCTGGTTCCACGACTGGACTACGCCCGACGCGTTTGTCCCCGCCGCTATCCTGACCGCGACGACGCTGCTGCTGGCCTCCCACGCGGTGCAAGGCCACGGACCGTGGCGCGGTGGGCTCGCCCTGTCCGCGGCCGGCGCCACGGCCGGCCTGGACGCGCTGACGCGGCAGGAAGGGGCGCTGCTGGCGCCGGCCCTGCTCCTCGCGGTCGTGCTGACCCGAGGAGCGCCAAGGCGGCTGTGGCCGCGTGGGTTGGTAGGCGTGGCCGTGCTCTACGGGGCCGTCCAGGCGCCGTGGTTGTGGCATAATCTGATCGTGTTGGGGGCGACCGGCGCTAGCGGGGGTAGTCGGACGCTGTGGATGCGCTCGTACGACGCCTTCTATGCGCTACGGACGGACGCGCTGACGTCGGGCGCGTATCTGCGCTGGGGCCTGGGCAACATCGTGGCGGCGCGTCTGCATGCCATCGTGTTTACGTTAGAGGTCTGGGCCGCTCTCTGGCTGGTCGTGCTGGTCCCGCCACTGCTGGTCGGGCTGTGGCAGTTACGCCGGCGGGTCGAGCTACGCCCGTTCTTCTGCTATTGGGCGATCCTGGCCCTGAGTATGCCGCTGCTCTTCACCGCGACCATCGAACATGGCACCTTGCTCCACGCCAGTGGCGGTTTGCTGCCGTTCACCAGCGCCCTGATCGTCGGCGGCATCGACGGCGTGGCCGCGGCGGTCGTCCGCGTCACGTGGGCTCGTCGACGCAAGGGACGCAGGGAATGCGAGCATCTGGATGCGGCCACGGCGGCCACGGCCGGTCCCGGTCCAGCCGGGCAGTCGCAGGCCCTTGCATCGCGTGTGGGTCGTGTGGCGCGCGACCTGGACGTGCTGGCCGTTGCGCTGGCCGTACTGGTTAGCCTGGTGATGACGGCGCGCACCTTCCCGGCCCATGGTGACGAGTATACTCACGATACCAAGGTCGCGGCCTGGCTGCACGCGCACAACCCGCGCGGCGCGCCGGTGATGGTGCTCGATCCGCCCTTGTTTTCCTATCTGGACGACGGCGCCTATGTCGTCGCGCCGAGTGACGGCATCGGCGCCGTCCTGGCGGTGGCGCATCGCTACGGCGTTCGCTATTGGGCGCTTGACCCGTTAGAGGCGCCCTACGCCGGGACGCGCGTACACGCGGCGGGGCTCTCCCTGGTCGGGACGGTCGACGGGGTCTTGATGTATCGGGTGGGACCGTCGCGGGTCACGGCGCGGCAGGTTGCCGGACAGCAGGGGTGATAGCCCGTTGCCGCGTGTCTCCCCTCTCCTGCGCTCGGGAGAGGGGCCGGGGGGTGAGGGGCGCCAGACAGAAGTACTATTGAGCCGCCTTTGCTAGCACACGTATACTGCCGCAGAGTAGGCAGCACAACACGATAGAGAGGGAACGTTGTCATGGATGTGACCACCATTCTGGTTATCGACGACCAGCCACTGTTCCGGCAGGGCATCCGGCACGCCGTCGAGCAGTACAGCGACGAATTCGAGGTCATCGGCGAGGCCATGGACGGCGAGGAGGGACTGCAGCTCGCCTCGGCGCGCGAGCCCGCGGTGATCGTCTTGAACGCCGAAGTGGGCGGCCTCAACGGGCTTGAAGTGATCCGCACCATCAAGCATCAAGTTCCCGGCGCGGCGGTGATCGTAGTGACCACCCACGAAGACGAGGAGAAGCTGTTCTACGCCATCAAGTATGGCGCCTCGGCCTATCTGCTCAAGAATGTCAGCACCGAGGAGTTCCTGGACGTGACGCGCCAGGTCGCGCAGGGCCACTACCTCATCAATGAAAGCGTGCTCTCCAAGCCGGTGGTAGCCTCGCGGGTGCTCAAGAGCTTCCGCGACCTGGCCGACGAGGTCGACCAGGATGTCGAGCCGCTGTTCATCCCGCTCTCGGTTCGCGAGGTGGAGGTACTCGACTACATCGCCAAGGGCAACAGCAACAAAGAGATCGCCCGCGCCATGGGTATCAGCGACCAGACGGTCAAGAACCACATCACCTCGATTATGCGCAAGCTGGCGGTCAACGACCGCACCCAGGCCGTCGTCTACGCCCTGCGTCATGGCTGGATCAAAGCGTAGTTGCCAGTTGCCAGTTGCCAGTTGCCAGTTGCCAGTTGCCAGTTGCCAGTTGCCAGTTGCCAGTTGCCAGTTGCCAGTTGCCAGTAGTCAGTAGTCAGTAGTCAGTAGTCAGTAGTCAGTAGTCAGTAGTCAGTAGTCAGTAGTCAGTAGTCAGTAGTCAGTAGTCAGTAGTCAGTAGTCAGTAGTCAGTAGTCAGTAGTCAGTAGTC
>JAABUX010005673.1_pt1 | contig 15234 bp, 10 predicted proteins | sample 5561851 | NCBI WGS metagenome assembly JAABUX01 (sample SAMN10711883, study PRJNA513361) | rock metagenome | isolation source: Antarctica rocks | place: Antarctica: Victoria Land, Richard Nunatak red sandstone | collected 2016-01-03 | reverse complement strand
GGCGCTGCGGCGCTTCGTGGCCGATGTCTTCGCGGCCGTGGGGATGGCCGGGGACGATGCGGCGATCGCCGCCGATGTCCTGGTGACGGCCGATCTACGCGGCCACGAGTCACATGGAGTGGCGCGCATGGAACGGTACTACGTGCGCCCGATGCAGAGCGGGCAAATCCAGGCGCGGGCCGCCCTGGTCACCGTGCGCGAGACGGCGGCGACGCTGGTGCTGGATGCCCAAAACGGCATGGGCCATCCGGCGGCCAGGCACGCCATGGACCTCTGCATCGCCAAAGCACGAGATGCGGGCACCTGCGTAGCCGTGATCCGCCACAGCAATCACTACGGCATCGCGGGCTACTACCCGCTGCTGGCGGCGGCTCACGACATGATCGGCGTCTGTAGCACCACCGCGGGCACGCTGGTCGTGCCGACCGGGGGACGCGATGCCCTCCTGGGCACCAATCCCATCGCCTTCGCGGCGCCGGCCAACCGGCATCGTCCCTTCATGCTGGACATGGCGACCAGTGTGGTACCGGTCGGCAAGATCGAGGTCAAGGCCCGCCGGAGCGAGCCGCTGCCGTTGGGCTGGGCCGTCGACGAGTGGGGGCAGCCCACCGTCGACGCGCAGGGGGTGCTGGACCACGTTCATGGCCATCTGGCGGGGGGAGGGTTGGTCCCTCTGGGCGGTCTGGAGGCCGGCCACAAGGGCTACGGCCTGGCCGCGATGGTCGATATCCTGTGCGGGCTGCTGGCCGGCGCGCAGGCCAGCGTCCGCTTGAGCGAGCACATGCAACGCGGAGAAGGCGCGGACGTGGGCCACCTGGTCGCGGCGATGGACATCGCGGCCTTCGCTTCGGTCGAGGGGTTCAAGCAGGCCATGGACGCCTACATCGACGTGTTGCACGCGGCGCCCCCGGCGCCGGGCACGGACCGTGTCCTGGTAGCGGGCGACCCCGAGTTCGAGACCGAGCAACGCCGCGAACGGGAGGGTATTCCCCTGCACCACACGGTGGGGGAATCCTTGCAGGCCCTCGGCAGAGAGTTTGGCGTCCTGCCCCTCCCAGGGATCTAACCCGCATTATTCACGAACCGTCATGACTAATCCAGGCTAGCCGCCGCGAACTGCTCGACCACATGGTCTACGAGTAACCAGTGGGCGCGGTCCGTGACCAACGTCGCGGACTCTCGCCGACTAGCTACTCAATCCGGTCGCCTAACCGTTGCCTCGCGAACGAATCTATGTAGATTGTCCAGTAGAGAGGAGCGTCTAATCCGGTAGACTATAGCATCACCCTCGCGGGAGAGCCGTTGTCACACATGGTAAGCCCAGTCCAATCAGGCTATTGCGTGGGTCCCCCCGCCGGCGATTAGACGACGCTTCATATGAGGGTGAGCAAGAAAGGATTACAGACCGATGTCGGCGCCAACCTCTACTCCCAACACGGGCACGCGGCAGCAGAAGCAGCCGTGTCCTCACTGTGGCAAGCCCTATCGCACCCTGGTCAAGCGCAACTATAGCATCGCCATCGACGGCGGCATCAAACAGAGCATCCCTATGGGTTCGCAGTGGCGCTGCATGGGATGCGGCAAGAGCTATACGACCGAGAACGAGTAAACGCCGGCCACGATTGCCGGCCTTATCGCAACCGGGCGCGCCGGCGCCCCGTGCGATGTTGCTTGCCGCGCTCGTCCTCGTGTCGCTCGGGGTCGGGCTGACTATCTCTATCGTCGGCCCGACGGTGTCGGCGATTGCGGCGCGCCTGCGCGTCCACGACGCCGATCTGGGCCTTGTCTTCACCGCCAATTTCCTCGCCGCGTCGGTGTCTACCCTGGCCGCGGGCAGGGTGTATGATCGCTACGGTTCCCGGGTCGTCCTGCCGCCAGGGCTGACCATGATGGCGGTTGGGACGCTCGGAGAGGGGCTTGCTCCTACTTTTCCTGTACTGGTCCTCATGGCCGTACTCTCCGGGTTGGGGATAGGCATCCTCAACGTGGGCGCAAACGTCGTGGCGGCGGCGGCGTATCCCGAGCGGCGCGAGTCCGCGCTCAACCTGCTAAACGCCGCGTTCGGCGTGGGCGCGTTCCTGGCCCCGCTCGGCGCGTCCCTGAGCATGGGACGGCTCGGCGGATACGCGCCCGCGTACTTTGTCGTGGGCGCGGCGCTGGCGTTGCTGGTCCCGCCGCTGCTGATTGCCCTGCCCGCTCGCCCGACATCCGACAGGGATAGACCGGGACCAGGCGTCGCTCCATCGATGGCGGACGGCGCGGGTAGCCGTGGCGCGCTTCGCTATCTCCTCGGCAGCGGTTCCCTGCGGGCCTACAGTGTGATGGGTTTCCTGTACCTGGGCGTTGAGATCGGTTTCGCCGGCTGGATACCGGTCCTGGTGCGGCGACTGGCCCACCTGGATGAGGTAGCGGCCGCGTCGGTCGGCTCGGTCTTCTGGCTATGCCTGGCGCTTGGCGGAATCCCCACCGCGTTCTTGCTCCAGCGGGGTCTGGCCCCGTCGCGCCTCATCTCCGCCGGTGCGGTGGGCGTCATGGCGGCCGCGACCGCGCTGGCGTTGTGGGGCGGCGCGGCCCCCGTGGCCGTGGCCTGTTGCGCCGCGGTGGGATTAAGCCTCTCGCCGATCCTGCCTTTGATCCTCGCCGGGGCTGGACGCGTGGCCAGCGCGCGATCACCCGGACAGGCTGGCGGCGCCACGGGGCTGGTCCTGGTGGCGGCGCAGGTAGGCGCGGCCACCTTGCCGCCGCTGCAAGGGTTCTTGCTGGGCCTTGCGCCCGCGGCGGCTCTTGCCGTCACCTTTGGCGGCGGCTTGCTCATCCTGGCGCTCGGATCGCTGACGACCAGGCTTTAAGCCCCGAGGCAAGCTGTCGCCGACGCACAATTGGCTGTCTACACACAATAGTAGGGAGCGGGCTGGACGTATTGTCCAGCCCGCTCCCTCTACATTTTCGTCTTTCGGTGTCCGATTTACGTGGCCGGCGCCCCGCTAGGCGCGCCTCCAATCAACCTGCCATCTCCGCAATAACGCCTGAGTAATCATGCGGCGGTTCTTCATGGGAGACCTCCCTTTCAGTACCCTACCACGGATCGAGACAACTGAGGTCGTGACCCGTCGCACCAACGAGTGGCTCGTCGATACCTCTATTAAACATCACGCGGGCCAGCTGATACAAGCATCACAATAACCAGAACAGCGGTCCTGTTCTCTGGTTATCTTTCTTTCTTATGCTCTTGACCATAACGGATACATTCCGTACACTGGACATCACAAGGATAGAAGCGACCCTGACCGGGAAGAGTAGGCAGACTCCGACAGCATAGAGACGTGGGGCCACCGGCTGCAAGCCCCGCGCATCCGGATACGTCGAACGTCGCCCGCGAGTCGCGCCATCGGGTGCGCCCGTTATAGCGCGCGTGAGGGCTATACGCCACCCACCTTGAACGCCTAGATGTCCGTTCAGGTGCGCGGCGCGTGGCCGAACAGAGGTGGTACCACGGGCCGTCGCTCGTCCTCCCAGGGACGAGCGACGGCCTTTTCTTTTTGTAGTCCGGTTGCATCGAACAACCAGGCGAAGATCTCGGGGAGGCGCGGATGAATCTACAAATGCACACGTACGCCCGGTGGTGGAATGGCTTCTTTGCCAGCCACTACCGCGTCACCCATCTCACCCCTGTCCCCCCAACCACTTCGTTGACCAGAGCCTGCTAACGACTTATTACTAACGACTAATTACTAACGACTACGGAGGTCACGACCATGGACAAGACGTACGATCCGCGGGCGGTGGAACCACGCATCTACCGCTGGTGGGAGGAGCACGGCTATTTCAAGCCACGCGGTGAGCCTACCCCCGAGCATCCCTCCTTTACCATTGCCATGCCGCCGCCCAACGTGACCGGCGAGTTGCACCTGGGCCACGCCCTCACGGCCACGATGGAAGACATCATGATCCGCTTCCACCGCATGCGCGGCGACCCCACGCTGTGGGTACCGGGCAGCGACCACGCCGGCATCGCCACCCAGGTGATGGTGGAGCGCATGCTGCGCCAGGAAGGCACGGACCGCCACGCGCTCGGCCGCGAACGCTTCCTGGAGCGCGTCTGGGAGTGGAAAAACCGCTTTGGCAACCGCATCGCCGAGCAGCACCGCCGCCTCGGCGCCTCGTGCGACTGGAGCCGCGAGCGATTCACCCTCGACGCCGGCCTCTCCACGGCCGTGCGCGAGGTGTTCGTGCGCCTCTACGAGGAAAAGTTGCTCTACCGCGCCGACCGCATCATCAACTGGTGCCCGCGCTGTAGCAGCGCCATCTCCGACCTCGAAGTGGACCACCAGGACCGCCCCGGTCAGCTCTACCACGTGGCTTATCGCCTGGCCGACGACCCTGATCGGTCCATCAAGGTGGCCACCACGCGCCCCGAGACCATCTTGGGCGATACTGGCATCGCCGTGCATCCGGACGACCCGCGCTACACCGATCTGGTGGGTCGCGAGGTGATCGTGCCCGCCATCGGCCGCCGCATCCCTATCGTGGCCGACGAGGCCGTGGAGCGGGGGTTCGGCACCGGCGCGGTGAAGGTAACGCCCGCGCACGACCCCACCGACTTCGAGATTGGCAACCGCCATGACCTGCCGCGCATCACGGTCATCGGCTTCGACGCCCACATGACCGCCGAGGCGGGTCCCTACGCCGGGCTCGACCGCTACGAGGCGCGCGAGCGCCTGCTGGCCGACCTCCAAAAGAGCGGCGAGCTGGTGGGCTCCGAGGACTATACCATCCCCATCAGCACCTGCCAGCGCTGTGGCACGGTGATCGAGACCCTCATCTCGCTGCAGTGGTGGGTGGCCATGGAGTCGCTGGCTGGTCCGGCCATGGCGGCGGTGCGCTACGGTGGGACAAGAATCGTGCCCGAGCGCTTCACCAAGGTGTACCTGGACTGGCTGAGCAACATCCAGCCGTGGTGCGTGTCGCGCCAGTTGTGGTGGGGTCACCGCATCCCCGCCTGGTACTGCCCGGACGGGCACATCACCGTGGCCCGCGAGGACCCCGCGGCCTGCGCTACCTGCGGCAAAGAGGACCTGACGCGGGACTCCGACGTGCTCGACACCTGGTTCTCGTCGCAGCTATGGCCCTTCAGCACGCTGGGCTGGCCCGAGGCCAGCGACGACCTGCGCCGCTACTACCCTACCGCGGTGCTGGAGACGGGCTACGACATCCTGTTCGTCTGGGTGGCGCGCATGATGATGGCCGGGCTGCACGTCACCGGCTCCGTGCCCTTCCGCGCGGTGTACCTGCACGGCCTGATCCGCGACGAGAAGGGCGAGAAGATGAGCAAGACAAAGGGCAACGTGATCAACCCGCTCGACGTGATGGACGAGTACGGGACCGACGCCCTGCGTTTCACCCTTGCCACCAGCTCCACGCCGGGCCAGGACATGAAGCTGTCCAAAGCGCGCATCGAGGGCAACCGCAACTTCGCCACCAAGATCTGGAACGCCGCCCGCTTCGTGCTGAGCCAACTACCCTCACCCCCAACCCCTCTCCCTGCCGCGGGAGAGGGGGGCACGGTGGCCCCGGCCGTGGGAGAGGGGAGTACGATAGCTCCGGCCATGGGAGAGGGGAGTACGATAGCTCCGGCCGTGGGAGAAGGGCAACACAGTCGTCCTCTCCCCTCTCCCGCGCACGGGAGAGGGGTCGGGGGTGAGGGCTCCGGGGGTGAGGGCTCCGGGGGTGAGGGCTCCGGGGGTGAGGGTCTTTCCCTGGCCGACCGCTGGATCACCTCGCGGCTGGACCGGCTGACGGCCGAGGTGACGCGCTTCATCGGCGATTTCGGGATCGGCGAGGCCGGTCGCCAGATCTACGACTTCTTCTGGAGCGAGTACTGCGACTGGTATCTGGAGATAGCCAAGACCCAGCTTCGTCGCGCCGACGAAGCCGGCGACGCGGCGGCGCGGCGGGCCACCCTGGACACGCTGCTGGGCGTGCTCGACGGGGCGTTGCGCCTGTTGCACCCCTACATGCCGTTTATCACGGAGGAGATCTACGCCCAGTTGCCGGGACACGGCGAAGCGTTGATTATCGCGTTCTGGCCCCAGGCGGGTCCGCGCGACGAGGCGGCCGAGCGCGACATGGCGCTGCTGATCGACCTGATCGGCGGCATCCGCACCGCGCGCGCCGAGCTCAACATCGAGCCGCGCCGCCGTCTGCCGGCCATCGTGATGGCGCCAGCGCATCTGACGCTACTGGAGGGGCAGCGCACGGTGATCGAGGCGCTGGCCGGCCTGGAGGGGTTGGAGTTGCGTTCGGAGCAGGGTCACATCCCGGCGCAGTCGTTGCAACTCGCCTTCCCCGCGTTCGAGGCATACCTGCCCCTGGAAGGTGTGGTGGACATGGAGGCCGAGCGCGCCCGCGCCGAGACGGAGATCGCGCGCGTGGAGGGGGCCATCGCCGGCCTGCGCGGGCGCCTGGGCAACGCGTCCTTCACCGCCAAGGCCCCCGCCGCCGTGGTGGAGAAGGAGCAGGCGCGCCTGGCCGAGAACGACGAACTGCTGGAGCGTCTGCGCGCACGCGTGCGCACGCTCGGCGGCTAGGTAAAAAGGCTGGCAATGGGATACGTGAAACCGGGGACCACGTCCTCGCCTTTCAACTCGTCTCCAACACCCAGGGGTTTCGGCGTTTCGTCGCCGGGACGCCATACGTCCACGCGCTTGTAGCGCGGCCAGATGACCCATACCAGCCGCGTGCCAAAGGAGAGGTAGGTCCGTGCCTTTACTGCCATGCCGGGCGCATATTGGTTCTCCGACGCCACCTCGACGGCAAGATCGGGGGCCAGTTGTAACGCCTTACTATACTCAGGAGAGGTGCGCGGCGGTAGGCGATCGGCGCGGACAAAGGCATAGTCGGGGCCGAGTTCCGTATCGCGTGGATGGGCGGGATCAAGTCGATAGCCGCCCTGTTCGCCAGTCACGCCGCCCAAGCCGTTGTCCTCGACGTACACACTTAACCGTGAGCCCAGGCGAAGACCGATATTCGACGCCTCGTAGCCGCTCATTGGCATACGAACAAGTACCCCTTGAACCAATTCATAGCGCCATCCGTCGTCCGCGATGGCGTGCAGGTCATCCACGGTCATCGGTGGCGTGTAGGGCACGATCTCGGCCCACGGCGCTGTGGGACCCGGTGTTGATGCACGCAGTGCGGTCATGTGTCTAGTGTCCTCCCTGTTGCGCCCGCTGAGTGAGCGATCAAACGGTCACGTGGAACGGGCTCCAAATGAACCATGCCTAACGGTGTCATCTCGGTCCAACTTTTTGGACATCGCATCCTAAACCACCTGGTCACGCAAAAGGGTTAGCGATAATCGCCCAGATAGATCCACTGGAATGCAGGGGAAAGGGGTTCGAGACGCGCTTTCCATTGCTTGTCGTTACAGATGATAGCTTCACAACCCGCCAATAGGCCCGATGCGACGATCATTGCGTCGGGTAACCTAATGTTTGTGGCGGCTCGAATGTTTGCCGCCTGCACGGCCACCTGGAAATCGATAGGTAAGAGACTCAGGTGTGGAAAACCTGTCAAGAACGTGTGCATGTAGGTAAAGGCGAGGGTGCTCGTTCTTATGGGCCGGATAAATAGCTCACTTGCACTCATCGTGGAATAGTAGCCGGTCATAGGATCGGCATCGTCCTCGATGCGACCCATGATGTGTTTGGCAAGCAGGTGAACACGTTCGGACGGATTGTGAAACGCGATGAGTGTGGTCGTGTCTAACAAGACGCGCTGTGCCGCTCCAAGGGCAGCGTCAAGCCGGCTCATCTCCATGCTCTGATTCCTCTTGATCCCAACTTCGACGCTCCTCATCGAGCCAGCGCAGGGTATCTTCATGAGTGCCAAACACGTAGCCTAGCCGGCCGGCGAACGTCTCGGTCCAACTCTTCGGACGCCGCATTAAGATCATGAAGTCATGGTTGAGCACTTCCACCAGGAGGTTATCCCCCTTTTCCCAGCCGAGTTCCCGTAGTCCCTGTACCGGCAGGCTCACCTGGTTCTTGCCTGTTAGTGTCGTCTCGCCAACCGCTTTCGCGGACAGTGTTTCCATTTTCTCCTCCTTGCCTACACTCTACACGACGCCCGCCTAGCTTTCAAGGGAATATCCTTGATAGTCCTTGAATCAAAGGGGACTCTCCTTGAAAACCAGCCTCATTAATGAAGGGGCAGAGTTAGGGGCCAAGGCCACAACGGGCAAAGATGTCCTGGGCAGAACCAAAGGCTGCGCATCCGTTGAGGCAATCCCGTAGAGCATCTTGAGCAGGTAGAGGGCATGGTTATGGATGCCTGCCAGGCGGCTAAAGCCGAAGACCACGCCCACCAATAGTGCTCGACTATACGTCCTTGTGTGTGGTGGAGACTTGCACCTGCGCGCGCCGGAGGATGCGGCCATGGAGAGCGTAGCCGGGACGGTGAATGGCGGTGACGGTGTGGGACGGCACGGCGGGGTCATACGTGTCGTCGACGAGCTCATGCCGTCGCGGATCGAATGCGCCTTGCGACGAGGCGATCCGCTCCAGACCCTGGCGCTCCAGCAGGTCGCGGAGGTCCTGACCGATACGTTGCAGACGGAGGGCGCTCGCGTCTTCGTTGGGCCGGGGCGGGAACCCTTCGGAGGCGCGATCCAGATCGTCGAGGATGGGAAGAAGCGTCCTGACGACCTCACCGCGGGCCAGGCGGGCAAGCTCGAAAGGAGACGGGGAGGGCGACCGCGGCCCGTCGGGCCCAGGATAGCGTTCCCGGTTGCGCAGCGCCGCCAGCTCATCATGGGCCAGCTTGAGTTGCGCCCGCAGCCGCGTCACGGTCAGAGACTCGGGCGTCCAGGATGCCGCCGGCGGCATGGCTAGAGACTCGGGCGTCCAGGATGCCGCTGGCGTCGGCTTGTCGATGTCGGCTTTCTTGCTATCTGGAGCAGTGGGGACCGATGACGCCGCGCGCTTTCGCCGCTCGACCAAATTGACGATGCGCGGCTGATCCGTCCCTGTCGCCTCATGGTCATTGGGCGAGTCCTCGGGCGGACGAGTCGTGGAGCGGATAGATGTCGCGCGAGGCGGGGCGGCAGGCAGGCGCTGGAACCGGAGCGAGGGGAAAGCGGCGGGCGTGGTAGGGGCCGCGGACACCGTGGGTGTGGTGAGCGCCGAGGGCATGGGACGAGCCGTGGACGGCGCCGCTTCGGCGCTCCCGTCAGGCTTCTTGCTCGTGGCGGCGCTCCCGTCAGGCTTCTTGCTCGTGACGGCGCTCAGGCCGGTGGTGTGGCGCTGGCGCGTAAAGCCGGAAGGCAGTGATCGCCACGCCCGAGCATCCGGGAAGCGCGGCCCGCCTTCAAGATCCGCGGTGTGAAGCCGGATACGGCCGCTGAACGAACGGTTGTCGACGATGTACTCTCTGTTCACTGAAACACCTTCCCGCGCTACTCATGCGTCTGCTCTCCGCGCCCGCCCGAGCGGATCGACAGGACGCCGACGCGCTCGTCGTCCGGCGTCCGGCCCGACAATCCGGGGGAGATACATCTATCCTATGGGAACCAGGACTTTCAGTCATCCCCTAAATGGGGGAGAGGGCCATGGCCCGTTAAGGGAAGCGTCGCTTCAAACCGTTCCGCTTGATTCAACGCAACAGGGCGCCGCGCGGGGAATCGCAGCCTTATGTCATGGGCAGTCCGAGCTGCCAGGCGACGAAAGCCCAGGCGTCGGTCTGCTCGTCGACGAGCTTGGTCAGCGGCTTGCCGACGCCGTGTCCGGCCCGCGACTCCACGCGTAACAAGACAGGGCGCTCGTCGTCCGCGGCGCCGACGCGCGCGTGGGCTTGCAGGCGGGCGGCCATCTTGCGGGCGTGCAGCGGATCGACGCGGCTGTCACCCTCCGCCGTCATCAGCAGGACAGCCGGATACGTGATGTCCGCGCCGTCGTCCACGTGGTGATAGGGCGAGTAGGCGCGGAGCCAGCGGAAGGCCTCGGCATCGTCGCTGCAGCCGTACTCCGGGATCCAGAGCCGCGCGATCTGGAATAGGTGGTAGCGCAGCATGTCCAACAGCGGCACGGCACAGACGGCGGCCCGGAACAGGTCAGGGCGCTGCGTCACCGCCGCGCCGACCAGCAAGCCCCCGTTACTCCCGCCCCAGCAGGCCAGGCGCGACGGCGTGGTGTAGCCGTTGGACACCAGCCAGTCGCCCGCTGCGGCAAAATCGTCGAACACGTTCTGCTTGCGCCCCAACATGCCGGCCCGATGCCACTCCTCGCCATACTCACCGCCGCCGCGCAGGTTGGGCAGCGCGTAGACGCCGCCGCGCTCGAGCCAGGCGTGCATGGCCCCGCCGAACTCGGCGGTGCGGCTGATATTAAAGCCGCCGTAGCCGGTCAGCACGGTCGGCCGCGCCCCGTCAAGGGCGAGGTCCGCGCGGTGCGCCACGAACATGGAGATGGGCGTACCGTCTTTGGAGGGATACCAGACCTGTCGCACCGCGACGCGCGCTGGGTCGATGCCGGGAGGGCCCGCGGGCGCCCGGAAAACCTCTAACCGCCCCGTCGCCCCATCGTAGCGATAGGCGGTGACGGGGTGGGCGAACGAGGTAAAGGCGAAGAGCGTCTCGTCCCGCTCGTGGCTAGTGGCGGGACCATAGGCCGTGCCCTCTACGGGCAGCGGGATCTCGCCGTGCGGGCCGCCATCGCGGTCGAACAGCCGCAGGTGCGAGACGGCGTTCTCCAGCGTCTCCACCACCAGCCGCGGCCCGGCGATCTTGAGGCTCTGCAGCGTGTGCGGCCCTTCGGGGATCACCTCGCGCCAGTTGGCGCGGGCCGGCGCGGCCAGCGGCGCGCGCAGCACGCGGGAGCGCGGCGCCTCCCAGTTCGTCAGGATGTAGAGGGCGCCGTCGGCCTCTTCGACGGCGAAGAGCGCCTCCAGCCCCTCGCTCAGCGTAACGAAGTCCGACGTGGGCTCATGAAGGTCGCGCCACAGCAGCGTCACGTTGCTCCAGCCGTGGGCGCTCTCGACCAGGAGGTAGCGGCCGTCGCGGGATAGCACGACCGAGGGGAACGCCCGCGGATCGGGATCGGCGTAGACCAGCGGATCGGCGGCGGGATCGGAGCCAAGGGGGTGCAGGTAGAGGTCGCGGTGGTACGACTCCTCGCCCGCGGGAACCGTGCCCGGCGTGGGGTAGCGGGTGTAGTAGAAACCGGAGGCGTCGGGCAGCCAGGTCAGGCTGGAGGCGCGGGTGCGGGCGATGGTGTCAGGGCGGTGCTGGCCATTGCCGACGTCCATCACGCGCAAGGTGCTCCACTCGTCGCCGCCCTCGCTGAGCCCATAGGCCAGCAGAGCGCCATCGGGCGAGGGATACCACCAGTCCAGCGCGACAGCGCCGTCCTCGCTCAGGCCAGCCGGGTCGATCAGCACGCGGTCCCGCCCGTCGTGCCCGGTTGGGCCGCCCTCGCGGACCACCAGCACGGCCTGATTCTGGGTACCGGTGCGCATGGTATAGAAGTAGCGGTCGCCCGCGAGCACGGGCGCCTGGACGTAGCCGGTGGCCATCAACTCCGCTAGCCGGTGGTGCAGCGCGGCATGCTCCGGCCGGCGGTCCAGCGCCTGGCGCGTGTAAGCGTTCTGCGCGGCGGTCCAGGCCCGCGCCTCGGGGTCGTCGCCGTTCTCCAACCAGCGATAGGGATCGACAATCTCGACCCCGTGCATTATCTCCACGACCGGCGCGACGCGCGCCTCCGGTGGTGTTGCGTGCGCCGTCTCATCAGCATCTTGCCGTGCCATGTCTTGTCTCCGTCATTGAATCTCTAGCCACAGCGTACGTATGGCATGATACTCTCCTCAAGACATAGAGGATAGCTCCCGGGGGACATTGCCTCGGTCTTCCGCTGATCGTCGGCGCGAGAGGTACTCCAACCCGGCATAAGCGGCCGACTTGGCCACGGCGGGCGCGGCCGTAGGCCCGGTCGGGTTCGGGACAAGGGCGCCCAGGAGCGCGATGATGGCGGGATAGCGCCGCGCGATGCCGCCTCCCAGTACCAGAGGCAGTCATACATCGTCCATCGTCGCTCCACCGCTCATATCATAACGCTGGTCGTATGCCCAACCGCGCTAGCCGCGCTAGCCGCGCTCGGCAAGGTCGAGGACCGTACCGGAGGTGACGCGGATCAGGTCGGCGGGAGCAATGGGGAAGACGGTATTGGGGGTACCCGCCGCGGCGTAGACCATATCGTAGGCGGTGAGGTCGCGGTCGATGTAGACGGGCAACGGCTGGGCATGCCCCAGGGGCGGGACGCCGCCGATGGCGAAGCCGGTGGCCCGGCGCACCTCGTCGGCGTTGGCGCGCCCGATCTTGCGGTCCAGGCGCGCGGAGAGCCGGGCCGTGTCGAGGCGGTTCGAGCCCGAGACCAGCGCCAGGATGGGCTGCCCGTCGGCCACGAAGACGAGCGATTTGACGATTCGCCCCACCGTCGTGCCCACCGCGGCGGCGGCCTCCTCGGCCGTGCGCGTGCTCTCGGCAAACTCCACCACCCGCGTCTCGACCCCCGCCGCCTCCAGGGCGTCCACCACGCGCCGCGTCGATTCTTTCATCCTCTACCATCCTCTCTCGACGTCCGCATCGGCACAATTGCCAGTTCGTGGCGCGGATAATTACTACAGCGTTAGGCTCAGCCTGCGACTGAAGTCGCATGGCAAACCACGGACACTAAAGTGTCTCAACACCTGGGGCCTCAACGACTTTAGTCGTCGTCTTTTGCCATGCGACTTCAGTCGCAGGTGATATTGTGTTATAGAACGTCGCAGGTCGATATCGTGTTATAGAACAAGGACTCACTCAAAAATGCCGGACAGCGCGATCGTGAAGCCGGGCAAGACATCGCCGCCGTCGAGCGTTCCATTCGCCGCGACCGTGCGCGAGGTCTCGTCGGGGTAGAACACGCGCACCACGCGTCGCGGCGGATAGAGCAGCCAGACCTGCCGCGCCCCCGCGGCAAGGTAATCCGCGACTTTTTGATCGACGTAGGCCGCCGTCTCCGAGGGACTGATGACCTCGACGCACAGCACGGGCGCCTCGCGGATATACTCGCTGGCCGGCACGCCTTGCAGGCGTGCGACCTGCTCGGGACTGAGGTAGCCCGCGTCGAGCCCGCGCGTCTGGTCGGGGTCATCGGGCAACCGGAAGCGCACCCCCGCCTCGCCGCTCAGCTGACGCCCGACTAACCGCGAACGGGCGGCCAGTCCCTGGCTTTCGTCCCAGCCCAGATCGAGGGCACGGGCCTGCAGATAACGTCCGATGGCTTCCACCAGGGCTGCCTCCACGTAGCCGTGGTTAGTCTTGGGCGGCGGCATGCGTATAATCTCCCCACGGACAAGCTCGTAGAGATGTCCATCATCCGGCTGGGCCATCAGGTCGTCGAAGGTCATCCGTTGTGCGGTCGTCATCGTCGTGACTCCTCATACAAGACGCGCCTGTCCGCGCTGGATCGCGCGCACGATCATGCCATCAGTGTCCCAGATCGTAGACCGTCACGGCTATGCCCTGCCGCGCCAACTCGTCGCGGTTGCCGCCTCTTGTGCGGTCTGGTCGCCGCGACAGGGAAGCAATAGGTGGAGGTGGTATAATGGCGGGTATGTTGCCTTGACCGTGCGCCGCGACGCGACGGGGTCGAGAAGGCAAGGCCTTGGCACGACTGGACGATGGATGCAGCTCTTGATAGGCCCGCTGAAGCGTTGGCGCCCGCTCCCATGGCGCGCTAGTATTGATCCTCTGACGCCCCATCCGCGGACGGGCGCCGCCATTGGTCTGGCCCTCGTCGGCGCGCTGGTCCCGCTGCTCGACATCTGGCGAGGGGCCGATCCTGGCGGACCGCTTGGCCCGAGCATCCCGTTGCTGTTCCTGGCGCCGGTGCTGTTCGCGTCGACGGTAGGAGGGCGACGCGCTGGCGCGTTGGTGTCCGTCGTCGCCATCGCCGTCTGGGACTGGTACTTCATCCCGCCCCTCTACACCGTGACCATTGCGTCGGCGCGCGACGTGGTGGCGCTTGTCGTGTTCCTGGTCGTGGCCGTGCTGGTCGGGCAACTCTCCAACGCCACGCGGCGCCGCACCGAGGAAGCGATGCAGCGCGCGCGCAGCTCGGAGGCGCTCTACGAGCTCTCCGTCGCGCTGATCGCGCGCCGCGACCTGTCCGATGTCCTGCGCGCTCTGACCGATGGCCTGCGCGACACCTTTGACCTGGAGGCATGCGCCATCCTGCGGCCCAACGACGCGACGCACACCTGGCGCACCGCCGCGGCGGCCGGCGCCGTGCCCCTCGACTTGAGCGTCGAGCAGAGCCGCAACGTCGCCGCGACGGTCTCGTGGGTCAACGACACCGGACAGCCCTCCTGGCTGGGGCAGATGGCCGGCACGGGCTTGCGCGACGGCCGCCTGCTCCGCCCCCACGTACGCCAGGCGCGCGCCCAGTTCGTGCCCTTACGCGTCGGCGCGCGCCCCGTCGGCGTGCTCGAGTTGGTGCATAGCAATGGGATGCGCCTCGGCCCCGACCGTGAACATCTCCTCATCACCTTCGTCAACGGCGCCACGCTGGCCCTGGAGCAGAGCCGCCTGGCGGCCGAAGAGCAGGCCGCCGCGCTGGCCCGCGAGAGCGACCGCCTCAAGAGCGTCCTGCTCTCCTCGGTCTCGCATGACCTGCGCACCCCCCTGGCCGGCATCAAAGCGGCGGCCAGCTCGCTCTTACAAGACGACGTGCAGTGGAGCGATGAGGATCGCCGCGCCTTTATCACGGACATCGACGGCGAGGCCGACCGCCTGACCCGCCTCGTCTCCAACCTGCTCGACCTCTCGCGGATCGAAGCTGGCGCCCTCACGGCCGACAAGGAATGGGAGGATGTCGGCGAACTGGTGGAGCGCGTGGCGCGCCGCCTGGAGCCGCGTCTGGACGACCACCCCATCGCCCGCGAGATCCCATTGGGGCTGCCGCAGGCGCGCGTCGACGCCGTGCAACTGGAGCAGGTGCTGACCAACCTGATCGAGAACGCGGCCAAGTATTCGCCGGCCGGCACGCCCATCGCGGTCGGCGCGCGCGTCGCGCGCCGCGCGGATGGCGGCCGGGACCTGCGGATCGACGTGACCGACCACGGCGCGGGCATCCCCCGCTCCGAGCAGGCCCGCATCTTCGACAAGTTCTACCGCGTGGCCGCCACCGCCCGGCGCACCGG
>JAABUX010005671.1_pt1 | contig 15238 bp, 7 predicted proteins | sample 5561851 | NCBI WGS metagenome assembly JAABUX01 (sample SAMN10711883, study PRJNA513361) | rock metagenome | isolation source: Antarctica rocks | place: Antarctica: Victoria Land, Richard Nunatak red sandstone | collected 2016-01-03 | reverse complement strand
TCAGAGATGAGCATGGCCGGGTCAAGAAGCGAAGCCCGGCGATGGCCGCCGGGCTGACCGATCATGTGTGGTCGATGGCGGAATGGCTGTCACGCCCCGCCGTGCAACATTCTTGAGTCACGAGGGGTGATTTCGTAACATCCCATATGGGACGATGCGATCATCACCCGCTGGCTCTCGTGATGCAAGCAAGCAACATCGAAAACTTCAATTCTTGATAGCTACGGATCAGATTGGGGGTCACTCAGCCGCTCGGCTTGCCAGGCGGGGCCGCCCTAAGGAAGGGGTTTGGCCCCAACTCGACCTTCTTGAGGGATTGGAGGTAATCAAGGACCCCCGCCGACTCTGCCCCACCGACCTGCGCGTGGAAGTGGAGGGTGAAGCCGTGCGGCCCCTTGGCATCGATCAGCTTGGGTTCGAGGGTCAGACCGGCTTTCACCGCTTCAAGCAAGCCCATCATGGCGGCGCAGAAAAGGTCCAGCCGGGCACCATGCTTGAGGAGGACTTCGACGATGTCGCGCCGACCCATGTGCGAGGCGCCGCCGAGACCGGTTTCCCAGTCGCCCGCTCCCCAGTCCATCGTGGCGTTGATGAGGGCCGGCTCGCGGGTAAGGAGCTTCTCGACCATCTCCGGGTCGGAGTGGGCGTAGATGACGAAGTCCTGGACGAGCAGGCGGTTGAGTTGGGGCTTCTTCCAAGAGGGGGTGAACCCAGGGGCGGGGTAGTCGCGGTCGAAGGCGGCTTCGGTTGGGCGAGCCACGTCGGCTTCCCCCTTGGGTGCGGCGACGAGGACCGCACCCGCGCTCAGGGTGGCGAACTCGCGGCGGGAGATTGGGTCGGCCATGATCGAATCCTCTTCCGGGGAATGTGGGCGGCCAGACATCTTCCCGACTAGCGAAGTTTGTGCCGGATGGCGTCCTATTCTTCCTGGGAACCCCTCGATCAGACGAGGGGAAGACCGGGGTCGGTCGCGCTGCCCAGCGCGGTCGTGCTCCGCTTGACCAATCACCGTCTGGTGATGTAATATTCTCGTTTGATTCGACTTACAGACAATGGACCGGGCGGATCACTGGAGCGAGGCGAAGCGGCAATGGAACTGCTCACGGACATTTGGGACAAGACGACCGACGCCATGACCGCCGTGACCGAACAGGTGTCCGACGGCCTGGTCCGCCTGTTTGGCAACTCCAACGAGCGACAGCTCCGCCGGATGCGACCGATCGTGGCTCGGATCAACGAGATGGAGCCGATGCTCCAAACCGTGACCGACGAGCAACTGCGCGAAAAAACCGCCGACTTCCGCCACCGGCTCAGCCAAGGGGCGTCCCTCGAAGACGTTTTGCCCGAAGCGTTCGCCGTCTGCCGCGAAGGGGGCCGCCGGTTCCTCAAGATGCGGCACTACGACGTTCAGCTCATGGGGGCGATGGTCCTCCACGGCGGGAACATCGCCGAGATGGTCACCGGCGAAGGGAAGACCCTGGTCGCCACGCTGGCCGCTTATCTTAATGCGCTGGAGGGAAAAGGGGTCCACGTCGTCACCGTCAACGACTACCTCGCCCGCCGCGACGCCGAGTGGATGAGCCCGCTCTATAACGGTCTCGGCCTGACCGTCGGCGCGATCCAGTCCGACATGGACGCCGCCGAACGACAGGACATCTATGGCCGCGACATCACCTACGGGACCAACAACGAGTTCGGCTTCGACTACCTCCGCGACAACATGAAGCCGGCGCGCGACCAGCAAGCCCAGGGACCGCTCAACTACGCGATCATCGACGAGGTCGACTCGATCCTGATCGACGAGGCGCGGACCCCCTTGATTATCTCGGGTCCCGCCTTCGACGACGTCCGGAAGTACGCCGAGGCGGACCGGATCTCGCGGTTGCTCAAAAAGGATGTCCACTTCGAGGTCAAGGAAAAAGAGCGGACCGCGCACCTCAACGACGACGGCGTCCGCGAGGCCGAGAAGATCGCCGGGGTCGAGAGTTTCTACACCCCCGGCAACATGGAGTGGCCGCACCTGATCGACAACTCGCTCAAGGCGCATCATCTCTACCGCAAGGATCGCGACTACGTTGTCATGAATGGCGAGATCGTGATCGTCGACGAGTTCACCGGGCGACTCATGACCGGTCGGCAGTGGTCCGACGGGTTGCACCAGGCGGTCGAGGCCAAGGAGCGGGTCCGGATCAAGGAAGAAAATCAGACGCTCGCCACGATCACCCTCCAAAACTTCTTCAAGCTGTACAACAAGCTGTCCGGCATGACCGGCACGGCGATGACCGAGGCGAACGAGTTCTGGAAGGTCTACAAGCTCGACGTGGTCGCCATCCCCACCAACCGCGGGTTGACCCGGCAGAGCTACGCCGATGTCATCTTCCGGACCGACCGTGAGAAGTACAACGCGATCCTGGATGAACTCAAGGAAGTTCATGCGACGGGTCGGCCGGTGCTCGTCGGGACGACGTCGATCGAGCGGTCGGAACTGATCGCCGACATGCTCAAGAACGTCGGGATTAAGCACCAGGTCTTGAACGCCAAGTTCCATGAGTCCGAGGCCGAGATCGTCGCGCAAGCGGGTCGGCGGGCGATGGTGACGATCGCCACCAACATGGCCGGCCGCGGGACCGACATCATCCTCGGCGGCAACGCCGAGTTCAGCGCCTGGGCCGACCTCAAACGCGAGAAAGACGCCGACGGCCACCCGCTCTACCCCACCCGGCTCGAAGTCCCCAAGGACGTCTGGGAAGCCACCGTCAGCCAATACGAACCGACGATGAAGACCGAGGGGCGGGATGTCGCCGGTCTTGGCGGCCTGCACATCATTGGCACCGAACGCCACGAGAGCCGGCGGATCGACAACCAGCTCCGCGGTCGGTCGGGCCGGCAAGGGGACCCGGGGAGTTCGCGGTTCTTCCTGTCGCTCGAAGACGACCTGATGCGGAAGTTCGCCGGTGAGTGGGTGTCGAACATCCTGGCCCGACTCGGGATGGAGGACGGCGAGGCGATCGAGAGCAAGATGGTCTCGCGCCGGATCGAAGGGGCGCAGAAGAAGGTCGAGGAGCGCAACTTCGACTCGCGGAAGAACCTCCTCGAATACGACGAGGTCATGGACGAGCAGCGCAAGCGGGTTTATAGCTTCCGCCAGCGCCTCCTCGATGGCGAACCGGCTAAGGGCGCCATCCTCGACATGATCGACACCCAGATCAGCGAGGCCGCCGCCCGGTTCCTCGCCGAGGACTACGGCGCGGCTTGCTTCGCCGAGTGGGCCGGGCAGCGCCTCGGGGTCGAGTTGAACGCCCGGAACTATAAAGGAACCGACTTCGAACAGTCGGACATCTCGGCCCGTCGCGAAGCCGAGTCGCAGGCGGGGAGCCAGATCCGCGAGTCGATGGAGGAAAACGTCCCGGCCGACGCCGAGGCTTCGGAATACAACTGGGTCGCCTTGGCCACCTGGTTCAACGCCCGCTACGGTACGAACTTCAAGGACAAGGACCTCCGGAAAGCCGCCTGGGTCGACGGCCACCCGCAGGCGGTCGACCGGATCGCGCTGGAGGGGTTCCTGACCGACAAGGCCAACGAGTCGATCGCCGCCGTCGACCTGGCCCCCGCCCGCGAGTTCATCTCCAACGACTGGGGTCGGCGGACCTTGGCCGGCTGGGCGCACCACAAGTTCGGGGTGGCGATCGACCCGGCGAACTGGGTCGGCGTCCCCCGCGCCGAGATGGTCCGCCAACTCCAGGAGCAGGCCCGCCAGCTTTACGACCGGAAGGAAGCCGAGTTCCCCGTCCGGGTCGGCCTGTCCCGCTACCTGGCCGAACGCTCGCAAGGGCAGAATAGCCCCCGGTACGACCGCGACGGCCTCGCCGCTTGGGCGACCGAGCGCTTCGGGGTCTACATCGACCCCGAGGAGATCCGGTCGAAGTTCAAGCCCGAGATCGAGGAGATGCTGGTCGGGATCGCCCATCGCCAGTATCCGGGCAGTCGGCTCGCCGTGGAACTCGACGAGCGGCTGCACCGAACATTCAACACGGTGGCTGGCCTCAAAGAGTCGACGGCCGATGTGCTCGCCGCCGAAGAACTGGCGACGTGGTCTCAGCGGGAACTTAACGCCGAGGTGACGGGCGAAGGCTTGCTCGCCGTAGGCCCGGAGGCAGCCCGGCGCCGGTTGATCGACGCCTTGGACGCGAGGTATCGCCCCGAGATGCGGGAGATGGAGAAAGTCCTCCTCCTGCAGATCCTCGACCAGAGCTGGATGGAACACCTCCGGACGATGGATCACCTCCGGAGCTCCGTCGGGCTGCGCGGGTACGCCCAGGTGGACCCGAAGGTCGAGTACAAACGCGAAGGGATGAAGATCTTCGAGGAGATGTGGTCGGGGGTGTCCGACAAGGTGACCGACCTCGTCTTCCGGATGGAACAGCTCGACCCCGACTTCTTGTCCTACCTCGGGTCGCGCTGGCAACTCGACCGGGCCAAGGCGATCCACCAGGCCCCCGAGCCGGAACCAGCGCTGGTCTCCGCCGGGTCGGGGACCGGGATTCGCGCCCAGCAAGAAGCGGCCATCGCGGCGAGCCACCAGTCGACCGAGCCGGTCAAAAGGGAACCGGTCCGCAACGTCGGTCGGAAGGTCGGTCGGAACGACCCTTGCCCGTGCGGGTCTGGTAAAAAGTTCAAAGCGTGTTGCATGAACAAGGAAGTCAGCAGCCAGCCCTTCTGACTTGGGGTCGGTAATCATCCCAGCTTGTGACGAGCGACTAGTGAATCTTGCGCGAAAACCTCCCGGGTCCCTCGGGAGGTTTTCGCGTTCTGACTTAAGTCGAACCAAGCCAAGGGGTCCAGCAGTCAAGCCCTGTTCGGCCCAGGTGGGGCGGATGGCGGTTTTGCTCTTGTCTGATTGACAATTTCCCCGCGGGCCGCGATCTTCCCGACCTGGGCATGGCCGTTGCAAACGACGACGCTCCAAGTTCGGGTCAGTCCGGCTGGAGACGAACCAGCGGGCGACCGTCATCAGATCGGTCCGGGAAAGGATTCCCCGATGCCCTGTTTGCTCAACTTGATCTACGCGACGCTCCTCGCGGTCTGCTCCCCCATCTTGCTCTACCGGTCGATCCGGACGGGTCGTTACCGCGATGGTTGGCGTGAAAAGCTGTTGGGGACGGCCCCGCTCAGGATCGGCGATCGCCCTTGCGTCTGGTTCCATGCCGTGAGCGTGGGGGAGGTCTTGCTCCTCAAGTCGGTCATCGGCGAGTTGCAGCGTCGGCGACCGAACTGGGACGCGGTGATCTCGACCACGACGCAGACCGGCCTGGCGGTGGCCCGGCGGACGTATCCCGACCTGGTCACGTTCTACGCGCCCCTCGACTTTTCCTGGTCGGTCCGGCGAGCCATCGCGCGGGTCCGGCCGACGGTCCTGGCACTGGTGGAACTCGAACTCTGGCCCAACCTGGTCCGGTCGGCCAAAGACGCCGGGGCGCGGGTGGTGATCGTCAACGGTCGGTTGAGTTCCCGGAGCCACAAGGGATACCGCAAGATCCGCCGCCCGCTCGGCCCGACGCTCCGGCGGCTCGACGCCGTCGCCGCTCAGAACGGCGAGTACGCCAGCCGGTTCGTTGACCTCGGCGTCCCGTCGAGTCGCGTCCGGGTGACGGGTTCGGTCAAGTTCGACGGGCTGGAGTCGGACCGAGGGAACTCCAAGACGGTGGCGATCCGCAAGGCCCTCGGCCTGGCCCCCTCGGAATTAATCTTCGTCGCGGGGAGCACGATGGCGGGGGAGGAAGCCGCCGCGCTCGCCGCGTACCGACTCGCCAAGCGTGAGCATCCCAACCTTCGCCTCGTCCTGGTCCCGCGCCACGCCGAGCGGTTCGACCAGGTGGCGGCCTGGCTCATCGACCAGGGGGAGCGCGTGGTCCGGCGGAGCACCCGCGAGCGGGCCACCGACTCGGCGGGTCGGGTCGGGTCGTCGACGGTCATCCTGGTGGACACCTTGGGGGAGTTGGCCGCGGTCTGGGGGCTGGCCGACGTCGCGTTTGTCGGGGGGAGCTTGCTGCCGGGTCGAGGGGGGCAAAACATGCTCGAACCGGCGGCGTTCGGGGCTTCGCTCCTCTTCGGCAGTCATACGAGCAACTTCCGCGAGGTGGTCGAGCAGCTCCGCGATTGCGGCGGAGCGCGGGTGGTGACCGATGCCGCCGACCTGGCCGACGCCTTGCTCGACGACCTGAACGACCCCGAGTCCGCCGCTCAGCGAGGATCGGCGGCGCGGACCTATGTGCTGGCTCAGGATGGCGCCTCGGGGCGGACGTTCGCGGAGATTGACCGCCTGGTGGAACTCCCGCTCAAAAAATCCGCTTGATCCCGACCTGGCTTTCCTCAATACTCACCGAACGAGTCGGGCGCCGGGTGTCGGCGCACCGGCAAGCTTCCGGTCGCCCGACTTTCGGGTCGAGGGCGTTCCAGGCGAGGCAGACACGATGGTAAAGGACGATGAGATGAGCGAGCAAGTCCCGACCGAAGGGCAGCAGGTCCAGCAGGCAACCGAAGTTCATGTCGATGATTCCGGCACGTTGCCGTCGTATTCCAACTTCTGCCGCGTCACCGCGACACCGGAAGAAGTGATCCTCGACTTCGGCTTGAATCCCCAGCCCTTCGCTCAGGGTCGCCAGGACGTGAAGGCGAACCAGCGGATCGTGATGAATTTCTATACCGCCAAGCGGCTCTTGACCGCGCTGGGGATGACGATCCAGCGCCACGAAGGAACGTTCGGCTCAATCGAGCTCGACGTCCGCCGCCGGGCGACGAATCCCGGCGGCCAGCCGCGCCCGACCGGCCCGCAAGGCGTTGTCGAATAAGGAAGCGGCTTTCCTTGGTGGTCATCGAACCCTGGGGTCCTCCGGACTTCGGGGTTTTTTGTGGGTTGGCGGTGAGGTCGCACTCGGGATCAATCGATCCGGCTTTAGAGCGGTTTCCCAACGACCGTACCCCTCGCCGGAAAACGGGGTCAGACCCTCAGGGCGCGTTCCTTCCTCAACCGCCGACCGGGAGGGTCAGACCCCGTTTTCCTCACCGGGACACTCCAAAAAAATGCTTTATTGGGAATTGGGCTTGTCGGGGCTTCGCGGATTTTTGGCCTTTCGGTCATCTCTCATGCCAGTTCTTCCGATCCTGATGGCTATGACGATTCGGAATGAACGGTGGTCTATTCGACCGACCCGGATTTCCGGAGGCTTCGGCTCATTGCGACTGGCCGGCCGCGCCGATAATCAAGGCGCCGGAGTTCCGGCCTCGGTTCAGGATGGACGAGTTCAGGCACAGGAGATGATGGAATGTCTCAGCCTTCCCGACCCCGGGCCAACAAACCCGACCAGCGTCGCTCCAAAAAAATCCGCCTCGATGCGATCATCACGCTTGAAGAACGGCAGCTCCTCGCTCCGTTCGTCTCGATTTCACCCACGATCGTCGCTTTCGTACCGCCCCCCGCCGCGACCCCGGGGCAGAATGTTGGCGGTGAGCTTTTCACCTACGGTTCGGGTACGGCACTGGCCAGCCAGACCGGTGCCGCGATCGCTTTGCCCGCGTTCCCCGAAGCGGCCGCGATCACGACGGTTTCGGAGCTGACTCCGACCACCTCGTTCGGCGGCGACATCGTCCGCATCCGGACCGGTCCGGGTGGCGACTTCGGCAACGTGGTTTATGCCATCTCCCGAGGAGCGGGCGACAACGCCGGCGCCGCGATCAATCGCCCCGGTGTGATCTATCGGGTCGACCCGGCCAGTGGCAAGTCGTCGGTCTTCTTCGACCTGAACACCGTCATCCCGCAACTCGACCCCACCCAGACCTCGGCCGCGAACAGTGCCGGACCGCAAACGGGGTTGATAAACTGGTACGACATGACCTTCGACCGGGAAGGGATCTTCGACGGTCGCCCGTCGCTGTTCGTCTCCTCGGTTGACTCGGCCAACCCGGCCAAGAATGCCATCTACCGGATCGCTCCCGACGGGACTTTCCTGGGTGCCTTCACCACGTTCTCGGACAACTCGCTCAACGCGGCCAAATTGACCTTCAATCCGTCAGCCATCCTGGTGCCGCCGGTTGAGCAGCAGACCTTCCTCCGGGGACTCATCTCGGGGACCGGGACCGGGTCCGTCACCGGCGTAGGAGCGCTAGGTGGTGCGACCGGAAGCGGCTCGTTCAGCGCGACCGGGTCGGCCAATTTCGCCGCGCTCTTCTTCGACGCGACCTCGTTCCGCCCCGGCACCCCGATCAACACCACGAGCTTGAAAACGGGTGTGCGGCAAACCTTGCTCTCGTTCGGACCGCAGACAGGCTTGACCTCCGCGAACAATACGTACTCCTCCCTGGTGTTCAGCACGTTCGCCGACTTCGGTACTCCACAGTTCGGTAGCTTGTTCGCCGCCCAATTCGGAATCAGCGGCGTTCAGGGTCTGAACGGCGAGTTGCTCATTAATAAGGGCCTCTTCGCATCCGGTCAAGATCCCAACGCGTTGGCGAACACCTTCAACAACCCGACAGCCAACATCGACCTCTACCCACGCGCTGGTACCGACTTCCGTCGGTTCGAGGATATCGCCTTCGACCAGTTCGGCTATTTCTCGCAAGGGTTGCCGATCACTGGGGGAACCACAACCGCGGGCACGACTGGAACCGGGAACGGGACCCTTGGGACGTTTGGTGCGCCGGTGTATGCCGGTAGCGTGTTCGCCGCCGACTTGTCCACCGGCCTGGCGGTTCAGGTGACGGTTCCAGCACCCGCGCCGCCGGTCACTCTCCCGACGGGGACTCCCGCGCCCAACCCAATCTTGCTTCCGGTCCAAGGGGGAGGCCGGGTAGGGATCACAGCGGTCTCGCCGACCACCGGTCAACCGACTCAGGTGGTCTTCCCCGGCGGACCAGGCCAAATCAACGGCGTCATCAGTGGGTCGCCAGTTGCCGGTGGGCGAATTGTCCGGATCGACCAGTACGGTCGGGTGAGTAACTTCGCCCAGGGATTCGCCACCAGCAACGACGTCAGTTCGGCCTCGTTTAATAATTCGAGCTTGAGCATCGCCTTCTCGGCGGACGGCACGACGCTCTACGCCTCGGATGACCAGGGGATCTGGCAGTTCAAGACCACGGCGAGCCTGGCGGGTTCGTCGTCCGGGTCGATCGTCGGCTTGAACGACCTGCGGACCCTCGGCGTCCCCTACGACGGCAGCAACAGCGCCGTGGCCGTGGTCGATACCGGGGTCGATGCCAGGAACCCGAGCTTCCGGGGTCGAGTCGCCCCCGGGATCAGCACCACCATCACCAACGGCCTCGGCAACGACGACTTCGCGGCCGGTCTGGCGGGGACCGGTGCGGGTGGGACCGGTGGGGGTGCCGGAGGGGGCACCGGCGGCGGGGCCGGTGGCGGAACCGGCGGCGGGGCCGGTGGCGGAACTGGCGGTGGCGGCGCAGGCGGGACCGGCGGCGGCGGCGCGGGCGGGACCGGCGGCGGCGGCGCGGGAACGAACGGGGGGAACAACCAGGTCGGCTCCGTGGCCTTGTTGAACCAGAACGGTCACGGGACCCCGGTCGCCGGGATCATCGCCCAGTTCGTCCCGCAAGCGACGCTCAATCCGGTCAATGTCTTCCAGCCGTTCGTCGTGGCGCAGGGGGGCAACGGCGGTGTCGCCTTCGCCACCAACCAGGCGACCACCACCGACGCCATCTTCTCGGGCTTGCAGTATGTGGCGAACAACCCCTTCGTGCAGGACCCGGTCCGGCCGCAGAACAACGACCGGGTGATCGCCACCAGCCTGGCCTTCGGCACCACGCAAACCTTCGCGACCGAACAGACGGCCTACAAGCAGTACCCGCAGGTCATCATCAGCTTCAAGAACCAGCTCGACAAACTGCTGCAGGTCGGGATCGCGCCGATCGCCGCCGCCGGTCAGTTCGGCTCGCCGATCGGCGCCACCGTCGGTCTCGAGAACGTGGCGATCGGTGCGACCAATAACGCCGAGAACATCAACGTCGGCGACGTCCAAGGGATGTCGCTCCCGGCGATCCTCAACGAGGTCATCTCGGTCACCGGAACCTACCCGTTCATCTTCCAGAACAGCGCGAGCACCCCACCGACCAACCCGCCGCAGACGGTCACCGGGCGAATCAACGGACCGGTCCTCCTCTTCGGCAACTTCGTCAACACGTTGGGTAGCTTCGGTGATTCGACCACCAACACCGGTGCCGCTGGAGCGGGCGGAGCCGGTGGTGGCGGCGGAGCGGGCGGTGGCGGCGGAGCTGGCGGTGGCGGCGGAGCGGGCGGTGGAACCGGCGGCGGGGCCGGCGGCGGGGCCGGGACCAACGTCACCGGCAGCAGCTTGGGCCAACTCACCGCGGCCGATGGCGGCGGCGCCGCCGCTGCGGGTGGGGCCGGCGGGGCCGGCGGCGGGGCCGGTGGGGCTGCCACAGCGTCCACCGTGTTCACGTTCAGTGACCGGTTGCTCGGGTCGGCGAACCGGAACTCGACGACCGACTTCGCCGCCCCGGCGCTGGACGCACCGACCTTCCGGCGGGTCTTCGGGACGGTCAACAACTTCAACCCGAACACCTTCCAAGAGGGGGGAACTTCGGTCTCGTCGGCCATCGTCACTGGGTCTTACGCCCTGGTCAGTTCGGCGTTGGACTACTGGAACCAGATCCGTCGGCTGGGGACGACCAGCTCGGCCTACCTCAACACGCCGGTTGGGTCGCGGGTGCTGAACTTCGCTCCCAACAAGCTGTACAACTTGACCACCTACAACACGCCGAACGGGATCAACTCGATCCTGGCGTACACCGCCGCCCCGGCGGCCGACGTCAACGACAACCTGACCCTGGCCGGCCCGCCCAAGATCCTGGGCAGCACCCTGCCCCGGTCGTACGCTCGGGTCTCCGTCAGCAACGCCATCGCCGCGATCGAAGGCAAGGTCGCCCTCGACTACCTGATCAAGCACAACACGTTTAACATCATCGACACCAACCACAACGGCCTGATCACGTCGCAGGAGATCCAGAACTTCGTCGATTCCGCCGCCGCGAAGGGTCTGCCCGAAGCCGGGGCGATGGCCCGGCTCCTGGGTGGAACCGCCCGGTCGGCCGTGGATACCGCGTTCACCGCCACCGGCGAGCAGCCCGACCAGCCCGACGTTCTCCAACGCCGGTTCAACTTCTTCGACTACGCCGCGCACGGCAAGCTCCAGGGGTCGATCTCGATCGCCCAGTTGAAGCTGTTGAGCAAGTACATCTTGCCCACCCCGGACTCCTTCGCGATCATCGACCGGCAACGGGCCTCGGCCAACGGCTTCCTGCTCGCCCCGACGTCGCAGCGCAACTTCAAAAACCTCCAGCACCGTCAGGCGAGCTTCGAGTTCGTGCCCAAGGCAGCTTACAAGCGGTACAACGGCACGTCGCCCGCCCAGTTCGGTGTGAACCAAAACTACAAGGGCACCGGCTCGAATGGACCGGTCTACGCCTTGTTCGACGGCAAGGGGGCCGACGCGAACGCGAACGCGATCTCAAACGCGACCGCCGGCGGTGTGCCGAACATCCCCTTGACCGCGACCAACACGCTCGACACCGTCGCCGGGTCGAACTTCGCCCCGTCGCCGACCTCGACACCCACGCCCACCGCCACCACGGCACCGGCCGCGGCGTCCAGCCCGACCGCCGCCACCCCGACAACCGCCGCCACCCCGACGGCCCCCGCGCCGGTCGCGGCCACGGCGCCGGTCGAGGCTCCGGCCCCGACGTCCCCGGCGACGGTCGCCTCGACCGCCGCGGGGACAGCCACCCAGGCCAAAGCGGTGCAAACCGCCGTCGCCACCACGATCCCGCTTAACGCCGGGTACGTCTCGACCGCCTCGACGACCAACTCCGCCAACCAGGTCGCTTCCGGGGCCACCAACTCGGTGAACATCGCTCAGCAGATCGCCGCCCTGGTCAACCCGACCCCAGCGGGGACCTCGACGGCCAACACCACCGTGGTCGCCGGAGCGATGACCCCGAAGCCCCCCACCAGCGGCTCCACCACCAAGGTCTGACCTGGCGGCCGGACCATCGCTCGCCGGGAGCCGACCTGCCTGGTCGGTTCCCGGATCGGACCACAACCGACCGGGGCCTCGCCAACTCGCGAGGCCCCGGTCGTTTTTGTTGCGGATTAGATGAACCGGAGGCTCTCGGCGATGGTCCGAAACTGAGCGAATAACTGGTCCGTCGCCTCGGGCCAGATCGTCATCGAGCCGCGGTAGTTAATCTCTTCGAGCGCCCCGAAATAATTTTCCCAGTCGAGGCTCGATGCCCCCCGAGTATTGCGCCGGTTCGCCAGCCCAAGTCGGACCTCGGTCCCGACCGCCTGGTGCAAATAAGCATGGGCGACGCGCGGCACCAGTTCCCGAACGGCGGCCACGGGGTCGAACCCGTTCCGGAGCAGGTAGGCCGGGTCAAGGCTGGCGACGAGGTTGGGGAGGTCGCGCTCGTCGAGGACCGCCTTGAGCACATGGCCGGGTTCGGTCCCGGTTTCGAGGGCCAGTTGCAACCCCTGATGCTCGGCTCGCCCGGCCAACTCGGCGACGGTGGTGAGGAACGCGGCCCGCTTGTCGGCTTCCTCGATTGTGGGCACCACCCCCGCCCGGACCAGGATCAACCGGGTCCCGAGGTCGTAGGCGAGCGCGAAGACCCGCCCCGCCCGCGCGAGGCGGTCCTCGATCTGGTCAAAGGTGTCGAACCCGCGACGGGTCGGGAGGTGGACGCCGACGAGGGTGATCTCGACCGAGCGGAACAGGTGGCGGAGTTCGCGTCGGCCGGTCTCCGACAACTGGGCCGGGGCCAGTTCGCCCGATGCGTCGATGATCACCCCTTTGGCCCCCGCCTCGGCGGCGAGGCGGACCTGCTCGCGGATCGGCCGGGCCGGGTCGAGCCGAAGACTCAGTGGAGACCGGATCATCGGAGCACGCTCGCTTTCGGTCAACGAATTGCGACTTCATCCTCGACTATGCTAACTATTGTAACGTCGCGCTGGGGCATCGACCCCGCAGCGGCCCCGGGAGCAAGCGGGAGGGGGATCGAGTGACGGGAGCGCCGATCATCGCCAGGCACCGACCGGTTGCGCTTGGAGCGGCCGACCTCCGCGCGCGGATCGGCGGCTGGCGCGAGCCCGCGTTGCTTGGGGGGGACCGTCGGTTCGGCGCGGCCGGACGCTGGAGTCTCCTGGCCGCCCGGCCCCGACTGGTGTTCGAATCCGCCTCGGGGCGTGGTTGGCGGATCGCGGCGGATGCCATCGAGGAATCGGGCGACGGCGATGCTTTGGAACGAATGGCCACCTTGCTCGACCGCTGGAACCTGGGCGGCTCACAGCCGACGGGGCTTGATGAAGCGGTGCCGTTCCAGGGGGGATTGATCGGGTTCCTGGCCTACGACCTCGCCCCGCTGATCGAGCGGCTCCCCAGGCGATGCCCGCCCGACTCGCGCCTCCCGGTGATCCGGTTTGGCCTGTACGACACATTCGTCCTGGTCGATCACCAGCGGGACGAGGCGGACCTCTGGGCGGTGGATTTGCTCGGTGAGGGGGAGCGCGCCGTCCGCGACCGCCTCGACGCCTGGAGCGCGGACCTCGGTGCCGCGCCGCTCTCGCCTCGGACGCTGATCCCCCCCGGTCCGGTAGTCGCCGACCAGTCACGGGCCGACTACCTGGCGCGCGTCACCCAGGCGCAGCGCTACATCCAGGCGGGCGACATCTTCCAGGTCAACCTGTCGCAGCGGTTCACCGTGTCGGGGCGACTTGATTCGCTCGCCCTCGACCACCGGCTCCGGGCGAGCAGTCCCGCCCCCTACGCCGCCTACCTCCAGTGGGACGACCTGGCGATCCTCAGCGTCAGCCCCGAGTTGTTCTACGAGACGAGGGGCCGGCAGATCATGACCCGGCCGATCAAAGGGACACGCCCTCGGTCGCTGAACCCCCAGTTGGACGCCGCGCTGGCGGCCGAACTGGTCGCCAGCCCGAAGGATCAGGCCGAGTTGACGATGATCGTCGACCTGGAGCGGAACGACCTTGGCCGGGTCTGCGAGTTCGGCTCGGTCCAGGTCAGCGACCCCCGGTCGGTCGAAAGTTACCCCAACGTCCACCACACCGTCGCGACGGTGGTCGGTCGCCTCCGCGCCGAGGTCCGGCCGGTCGACGTCGTCCGGGCACTTTTCCCCGGCGGCTCGATCACCGGCGCTCCCAAGATCCGGGCGATGGAGATCATCGACGAACTCGAACCCTGCCGCCGAGGGATCTACACCGGCGCGATCGGCTACTGGAGCGCCAACGGTCGATCGGCGTTCAACATCGCGATCCGGACCCTGCTCGTCGAGGGGGATCGGACCACCTACCACGTCGGCGGCGGGATCGTCGCCGACTCCGACCCGCTCGCCGAGTATCAGGAAACCCTCGACAAAGGGCGCAACCTGTTCGCCACCTTGACCCGGTTGGGGACGCACTCATGATTTGGGTGGATGGCCGGATCGTCCCTGATGGAAGCTTCACCGTGGCGGATTCCGACCGGATCTTCGAGCACGGTCTCGGGTTGTTCGAGACGTTCCGGACCTGGAACGGCGCGGCGAGTCTCCTGAGCCGCCACCTCAACCGGCTCAAGCGATCCGCCCGGCGGCTCCAGATCCCGATCGACGAGGCCCGGTTGCCGACCGCCGCCGACGTCGCCGCCCTCGTGGCCGCGAACGGTCTCGCCGATGGCCTGCTCCGGTTGACCGCTTCGGGCGGACGCCTCCCCGACCTCACCTCGACCCTCTGGATGACGGCGCGGCCTCTCCCCCCGGAGCTACCCCGAGCCGGCTACCGCGTCGTCGACGCCCCCTGGGCGGTGGCCGTCGATGACGTCTTGTGCCGGCACAAGACGCTCAATTACTGGTCGAAGCGGTTCGCCTACGACCACGCCTTGAACCAAGGGGCGGATGAGGCCATCTTCGCCTCGACCGACGGGCGGTTCTGGGAAGGAAGTCGGTCCAACCTGTTCCTAATCCTCGATCGCCAGCTCGTCACGCCCCCCGCCTCGGGGCCGATCGTGCCGGGGATCTTGCGGCAACTCGTCCTCGATCAAGCCGAGTCGGTCGGCTTGATGCCTCGGGAAACCGACGTCAACGCCGGCTTGATCGACGCCGCCGACGCGATCTTCTTGACCAACTCGGTCCGAGGACTCATCCCGGTTTACGACTGGGTGGACCG
>JAABUX010005669.1_pt1 | contig 15241 bp, 9 predicted proteins | sample 5561851 | NCBI WGS metagenome assembly JAABUX01 (sample SAMN10711883, study PRJNA513361) | rock metagenome | isolation source: Antarctica rocks | place: Antarctica: Victoria Land, Richard Nunatak red sandstone | collected 2016-01-03 | reverse complement strand
TCTCAGGGCTCGAACGGGGCCAGGGCCGGCCAAGGGGTTACATCACCATCCACACCGGGCGCCGTTCCGCAGGCGTCAACGGTGCAGATTCCTGGCAGCGCTCGCCCAAGTCGTCAGTCGATTGATGACCTGAAGGGTCTTAGCCCTACAGGGTTGAAGACTTCCATTTGGCAGATGAAGGGCATGGCGGTCGACAGGGTCGCATTTGAGGGCGTGACGTTTGGCGCGAAGGAGACACTGCCGAACGAACTGGCTCAGAAAGTGGGTCAGCCGCTCGACCCGGAGAAGGTTCGTGAGAGTACACGGCGACTGTTTGCCAGTGGACGGTATCGCGACCTGTCAGTGCGCGGGGTCCGGCAAGGCGACAGTATCACGCTGATCTATAGCGGGTCACCACGGTACTACGTGGGCAGGGTCACCATTGAGGGGATCAAGAGTGAACGCCTGGCATCTCTGCTTGAGTACTCGACCAAGCTCGAGCCTGGCACAGCGTTTTCGGAGCCGGAGGTTCCGGCGGGCCAGACGGCGATTGTACAAACGTTAGCCCAGAACGGTTTCTTCGAACCACAAGTAGCCGTCGAGACCAAGATGCATGACGAGGAACAGTCCGTCGACGTGACCTACACCGTGGCGACGGGACCGCAGGCCCGAGTGGGAGAGGTCGCGGTGGGAGGGCAGGATCCCGGGCTGACGGAGAAGGACTTCCGCAAGAAGGGCAAGCTGAAACGTCGCAGCAAGGTCAGCCGCGACACGACAAGCAATGCGCTGACAAACTTGCGAGCGGTGTACCAGAAGAAGGATCGCCTGGAAGGGACCATCACCTTGGATAAGCAGACGTACGAGCCGCCAAAGAACGAGCTGAACTATGCTTTTCAGGCAAATCAGGGGCCAGTGGTGAAGGTCCTGATTGAGGGAGCCAAGGTATCAAAGAGCCGGTTGAGGCTCCTTGTGCCGATCTTTGAAGAGGGCACGATCGACAACGACCTGCTAAAGGAAGGGACCCACAACATTAAGGATTTTCTGCAGCAGCAGGGCTACTTTGACGCGGAGGTTGACGAGAAGGTGATTGGCGAGGGCACGCCGGCCGAGCGGGTGGTGTACACGGTCGATAAGAACGTGAAGCACAAGGTCCTGACGGTGGACCTGAAAGGAAATAAATACTTCAGCGACGACACACTGCGAGAACGACTCAGAGTGCAGAAGGCTGACGCATATCTTCGGAGTGGACGCTTCAGCCAAGGTTTGGTGGCGAGTGACATCAGCTCGATCCAGTCGATCTACCGGGCGAACGGATTCAGTTCGGCAAAGGTGACACCCACCATTACCGACACAGACGAGAAGGCAAATGGGAAGACGCTAAAGCTGGCCTTCATTCACGTGATCTACACGGTGGACGAAGGTGCGCAGCAGAAGTTTGGCTCGGTGGATCTCGTCGGTGTCGACAAGACGCGTGAGGATGCGCTGAGGGGGTTGTTGAACTCGCAGTCAGGACAGCCGTTCTCCCTGATTACGCTTTCGGGCGATCGGGATGCGGTGCTGGGCTACTATTTGAGTCACGGCTTTGATCAAGCAAAGGTGGAGATCCGGCAAAAGCTGAAGAGCGAAGACCCCACGAGAACCGATGTGGCGCTGAACGTAGTAGAGGGCCAGCAGGTCTTCGTCGACAAGGTGCTCGTATCTGGCGTTAATCGCACAAGGGCGAAGCTGGTCGAGAGCCAGGTGCGTGTGCATGCGGGCGACCCACTCGACCAGTCGGCATTGCTGGAAACGCAGCGTAATCTTTATAACCTGGCGTTGTTCAATGAGGTGATCGCTGCCGTTCAGAATCCAACGGGACAAGCGCCTCAAAAGAATGTGCTGGTACAGTTGACCGAGGCAAGGCGTTGGGATGTCACGTACGGCTTCGGGTTTGAGGCGCAGACGGGAACACCGACGCGAGGTCAGATCTCGGATGCCTCGAAGATTCAACTGGGACTTCCGCTGACGCAGAACTTCGGCCAGAACGGAAAGACCGGTGTCAGTCCGCGGGTTTCAGTGGATGTGTCGCGCATCAATTTCCGCGGAACGCAGCAGTCCTTGACGCTGCATGGAACCTACGGCTTGCTGGAGAAGGTAGCGACCCTGAGCTTCCAGAATCCAAACCTGCTGGGAAACCCCAACCTGAGTGCGCAGATCTCTGGCGGATACACAAACGTGCAGAACATCAGCACTTTCTCAGCGTCCACGCTGCAGGGAGACTTCCGGGTGACCCAGAAGGTAAAGCGGACTGATACCTTCATCTACGACTTCCAGTATCGGCGCGTGGCAGTCGACCCGAATAGCTTGCAGGTCTCGGCCAATCTGATCCCGCTGCTGAGCCAGCCGGTGCGGGTGGGTGGACCGGGGGTGACGTGGTTCCACGACCGGAGAGCGCCGAGTCCGCTTGATGCGACCAAGGGCTGGTATGCGTCGGTGCAGGAGTTTCTGTCGTCATCGAAGTTCGGTTCGCAGACGGACTTCAACAAGGTGGATGGGACGTACTCGTCGTACTACTCGTGGGGCAAGACTAACCGGAGGTATACGTTCGCGCGAAATACGCGGATTGGCTTTGAGACGACGTTCGGTGCGAATCCAAATGCAGGAAATCTTAGAACGACGCCGGTTACTCCGCCGCCCTCTTCGTGTGTGGGTGTCTTGCTCACAACAAATGCGAGCTGTTCGGCGGTGCCCTTGCCGGAGCGGCTATATGCGGGTGGAGCGACCTCGCACCGGGGATTTTCGATCAACGGAGCGGGGCCGCGCGATCTTCAGACGGGCTATCCCGTTGGGGGACAGGCCGTGTTCGTGAATAGTCTCGAACTGCGGCTACCGGCCCCGGTGCTGCCAGTAGTCGGAAGCAGTGTAAATTTCGTTATCTTCCACGACATGGGCAATGTCTTCCAGCATCCGTCGGACCTGTTTCCGAGCTTCGCGCGCTTTCACCAGCCGAACTCGGACACGTGCAGAAATGTATCGGGGCAGTTTGGTACGTGTGATTTCAACTACTTCTCGCATGCCGTAGGCCTGGGCGCACGCTACAACACGCCAGTCGGCCCAATTCGTGCCGATTTCAGTTACAACCTGAACCCACCGATCTACCCGGTCATCTTCGACTTCAACAACAGCCCGCCCAAACCTGGACAAGCAAGCCACTTCAACTTCTTTTTCAGCATTGGACAGAGCTTCTAGATGGGTGCGTATAGCAAACGAACGAAGATCCGGGTCGGGCTGGCACTGGCGCCCTTGCTGATGGCCGGGTGCGCCATGGAGGCGCAGGTAACGAGCGACACCACTGGGACGGTCTCTCCGGGCGCGGTAACCGCAGCGACGGCGAAGCCGATCGGACAGGGCACGGTTCTGGATCGGATTGTGGCGGTGGTAGACGCGGATGTGGTTCTGGAGAGCGATGTCGACGAAGAGCAGAGATTTGCGGAATTTCAGCCGCTGACCGAACCCGGGGGGACGTTTACCCGGACACAGGCAGTTGAGCGGCTGATCAATCGGGACCTGATTTTGCAACAGCTGAAGATTCAACCGCAGGCTCCGGTGACCGACACACAGGTTGACGATCAGCTGCGACAGCTCAGGAAGGACATTCCTTCGTGTAAGGCGGAGCAATGCGAGACGGACGCAGGTTGGCAGCAGTTCCTGGCGAAACATGGATTCACGACAGACGAGCTGCGGGAGCGATGGAAGCAGCGGATTGAGGTGCTTCGCTTTATTGAACAAAGATTTCGGCAGGGCATCCGGATCTCGCCGGAGGAGATTAGGAGTTACTACGAGAAGACGCTTTTACCGCAGTACGAAAGCCGAAAGGTAAAAGCGCCGAAGCTGGAGGCGGTTTCGGACCGGATTCAGGAGGTGCTGCTGCAACAGCAGGTGAGCAGCCTTCTGGTGGATTGGTTGAAGTCCCTCCGGGCGCAGGGAACCGTGCGAATCGTCGGGCAGGATGAGGCTGCAGCACAATGACCGAGGTACGGCGAGACGAGACAGTACGGGGGCGCTCCACTGCCAGCAAGTTTGGTCGCGCGGCACTGTGGTTGATCGGATCGCTGCTGCTGATCGTTGTCCTGCTGCTTGGGGCGCTCTCGTGGTACTCGACAACACCTGATTTTGAGCGGCGCGTGGGCAAAGAGATTGTGACCGTACTGGAGGACGCGACGGGGGGTCGCGTTGAGCTCGGCAAAATCAGCCTGAATATTTGGCACCTGGCGATCGAGGCCGACGGGCTTGTCATTCATGGGCTGGAGGGACCAGGGGAGGCTCCATATCTTGCGGCAGACAAGATCTTCGTGCGGTTGAAGATCAACACGGTTCTGTCGCACACGATTGGGATGGGCGCTCAGTCGCACGTTGGACTGAATTATCTGAGGGTCGAACAGCCGCGGCTCCACCTGATTGTGGACAAGGACGGGAAGACGAATCAGCCGGTTCCGAAGCACCCAAGCACAAGCACGGAGCCTTTGCAGGACACGCTTCTGGATTTTCAGGCGAAGAAGATCGAACTGGCGAACGGTCTCCTGCTGGTGAACGACCGGGCCATTCCGTTTGATGTCGCCGCCCGGGACCTCAACGCTGAGGTCCACTACATTCCCACGACAGATCGCTATGGGGCGACTCTGGATCTGAACGACCTGCGGACAAGGATGGCGAAGGAGCCTGAGGCGCAGTCGAAGCTGCATGTGGAAGCCGAGATCGGTCGGGATTCGGCGCAGCTTACCAAGCTTGACCTCCATACGGGGGCCGCTTCGGAGATCCTGGCGACTGCGGCCCTGAACCATTTCGCCAAGCCGGAGTGGCAGGTGAGCGTCGAAGGTTCGATCGAGTTGCGACAGATCGCGGTGCTGGGCGGGGTGGACGGATTGAACGCAGGCGCTCTGGAGCTGAAGATCAAGGGGCACAACTGCTACACCGCTCCGGCGGAGGCGCAGAAGCAGCCTATGTTCTGGCAACGTCGGCACCCTGCAGACGCGGCCAAGCCGAGCACAAAGGTACTGCCGCCAGATCCTGACTGTGCGGCGGGATACCTGGTGGTGGGGGATGTACGGCTCCACAATGCGGGATACCGCGATGCGTACGTTCGACTTCATGACATCAACGGGGGCGCACAGCTCCATGTGACTCCTACGGAGCTGCTGTTCACGGCGCTTACCGGGTATCTTCCTGGCGGTGGAAGCGCGAAAGGCGAGTTGCGGGTTTCGAACTGGCTGGGCGAGGTGCCGGCACAGACGGCGGCGCAATCGCCGACGACGGTGGCGGTAGCGAAGACAGCGAACACGGCAGCGAAGGGTGTAAATGCAGCACCACCTGTACAGTCGCTGACGATCGAGCCTGTTCAACGTGCACATGCGGTTTTGAATGTGGCGATCGACAGGATCGCCCTGAGGACGGTCATGGCGATCGCGGCGCCGGAGCACTATGGCGATCTCGGGTTCGACACGATGATGAGCGGGCCGGTGAAGGCGGAGTGGGGAGGGCCGGCGAGCCAGATTGCCGAATCTGTGAATGTGGACGCCGATCTTCGGTTTGCGCCGGCGGGGATCCGCGCTAGGGGAGTGGCGTCGAGTATCCCTGTGCGGGGGCAGGTGCTGGCGCACTATCGCGGTCGAACGGAGGTGGTGAACATTGAGCGGCTGGTGGCACAGACACCGCAGTCGACATTGGACGCAAGCGGTGTCCTGGGTGTGAACAAGGGCGATCCGCTGACGTCGCTGCGGGTTGACTTATCGGTGCGAGATCTGGCGGAGTACGATCAGCTGCTCCGTACGCTGGGAGTTTCGGCGAATGGAAAGAAAGGGGCGGCAGCGATTCCGGTTGTGCTGCACGGAGCGGTAGGCTTTAACGGTACGGCAAAGGGAGCGATCAGCAACCTCGATGTCAAAGGGCATCTGCAGGCAACAGACCTATCTGTGCAGATGGGTACGCAGGCAGATGTGCACATCGACTCTGTAATAGCGGATGCTGAGTATTCCCCGAGGACGGGGCTGGCTGTTGCGAGCTCCACCATCAAGCGTGGAACCGCAGTGCTGAATGTGACCGGGGCGGCTCAGCCCAGGAAACAGGTTTCACGGCGCGGCGCTGTGATGTACGTCTGGGACGATGGGAGCACGGTCGACGCGAAGGTGCAGTTGAATGATGCGCAGCTAGTTGATGTGCTGGAGATTGCCGGGCAGAAAGGCAAGTACCCCGTCACGGGAACGCTTTCGCTGAATGGAAACGCAACCGGCACGATCAAGAACCTGAGTGGTGGAGCGCAGATCTCGCTCAAAAATGGCGCAGTCTATGGGGAACGCTTTGAGTCGGTGACGGCGAACGGCACGGTAAAGGGCAAATACCTTGAAGCGAGCCAGTTTGCTGTGAAGCTTCATGGAATGCAGATCACCGGGAATGGTGGATATGACCTGACGACAGAGCACCTCCATGCGCACGTTGAAGGGAACAATCTGCTGCTGTCAAAGTTCGACACAGTGCAGGCTCAGAAGCTGCCGGTCGATGGAACGCTAAGCCTGAACGCCGATGCGAACGGAACGATAACCGAGCCGGGATTGAAGGCGCACGTGCAGCTTGCAGGTCTGGTCATGGATGGCCAGCCTTTAGGGCAAGTGGCGGTGGACGCGCATAGCGAAGGCAAGCTGGTGTTCTACCAGCTGAACTCGACGGTGACCGGAGCCACGATCGCGGGTTCAGGGCAGACGTCGCTGGTCGGCAATTACGATACGCAGGCGAAGCTGACGCTGACAGGGCTCAATTTAGAGAAGCCGCTAGCGATTTTTGCGCCAAGTTCTCCGAAGATTATGTCCGCGATCAACGGCGTGGTGACGGTGAGCGGACCGTTGAAGACACCGCAGGCGCTCAGCGGAACCGCGGAACTGAGCCCGATGGACGTGACGACACAGGGCTTCGAACTCAAGGCGGATGGACCGCTGCGAGCAAGCCTGAGAAACGGCCTGGCGACGCTTGAGCCAGTTCATATTACTGGACAGGACACGGATCTTCGAGCAAGCGGTACAGCGCAGGTCTTTGGCGTGACGGACCCGAAAGGCGGGCCGATTGACCTCCACGCGACGGGCAGTGTCGGTCTGGGTTTGCTGCACACCTTTGACAAGGACGTCATCTCCGACGGGAAGATTGAGTTTGAAGTTATAGCGGGTGGGAAGCTGAAGAGCCCCGCGCTGACGGGCAACGTCCAGTTCGAGCATGCGAATCTGGCGCTAGATGGCATACCCAACGGCCTGAGCGATCTGAACGGAACGATGGTGTTCAACGAGGACCGGCTCATTGTGAAGACGCTGACCGCGACGACGGGTGGCGGCAAGCTGACGATGGGCGGATACCTTACCTATAACAATGGGCTGTTCGCAAGTCTTACGGCGAACGCCGACGCAGTACGAGTACGGTACAACGGCCTCAGCGGGACGGCGAACGCGAAATTTCTGCTGCAGGGGACCCCACAAAATGCTCTTCTGAGCGGCAATCTGCTGCTCACGCGTTTTGGAATTGGGCCGGACGTGGACTTTGCCGCCTTTGCTGGATCCGGTGGTGTGAGTGCTCCACCGGATCCGAACTCACCGCTCAGCAAGTTGCAACTTGACCTCCATGTGATGAGCTCACCACAGCTCGACTTTCAGAACTCCTATGCGAAGATCGCGGGCACGGTCGACCTGACAGTCCGCGGAACGGCGGCAGAGCCAAGTGTCCTTGGACGAATTCAGATCACGGATGGAAGCGCAACATTCGCGGGGACGAAGTATCAGCTGCAGCGAGGGAATCTTTATTTCTCGAACCCCGTGCGGATTGATCCGATCATCGATTTGGACGCGATCGCGCGAGTGGAAAACTACGACATCACCGTTGGGCTTCACGGAACGGCGACCAGCTTGAAGCCGACATATCGCTCGGAGCCGCCGCTGAGCGAAGCAGATGTGTTCAACCTTCTCGCGCTCGGAAGGACGCAGGAGGAGGCACAGCTTTACTCGGAGCAGCAGACGCAGGCGGGAACGGATCCGACGACGAGTGCACTTTTGGGCGGAGCTCTGAATGCGACGGTCAGCAATCGAGTCTCGAAGCTTTTTGGCGGAGGCAGTGTCAAGATTGACCCATCGTTTATCGGAACGCTCGGCAACTCGACGGCGCGCATCACGGTGCAGCAGCAGATTTCCCGCCAGTTGGCAGTGACCTTCGCTACCAACGTGAACTCGTCCGCGCAGCAGCTGATCCAGGTGACGTACGCTCTAAATGAGACGCAGTCGATCGTAGCGACGCGGGATGAGACGGGCGTCTTCAGCGTTGTTTATAAGCTAAGAAAACGATATCGGTAGCACGAGGGTTCTCTATCTTTTTCGCTTCAATACTTAACTAGAAGTAGAGCACACAGCATCTATCTTTGTGCAAGATGACGTGGATGTGGCCGGTCGAGTTACCAGAGAGGATTCTGCTATGAAACTTAGGCTTACAAGCATGGTCGTGACGGCTGGTCTGATCGTGAGTACTGGCGCAGGTCTGGAAGACAGTGCACGAGCGCAAACAGGTCCCAACGACACCCAAATTCAGGCGGACGTACAAAAAACGCTCGACAATAAGAGATTTAAGGACGTGAAGGCGTCCGTGAACAATGGTGTGGTGACCCTGACGGGAACGGTGGACCTGTACAGCGAGAAAGAGGAGGCGGATAAGAAGTCGCACCATCGGAAAAACGTCAAAGGTGTCGAAAATCTGATCGAGGTGGCAGGACCGACCGTCGAAGATGCTACGCTGCGCAGCAAACTTGCCGAGAAGCTTGCGTATGATCGCGTCGGGTACGGTACGGGACAACGGCATTCAACGCCCTGACGATCGGTGTGCAGAATGGCGTAGTAACCCTTGGTGGCGTCGCCTATGGGCCCACGGACAAGGACTCGGCGCTCAGCCTGGTCGCGAACTATCCGGGTGTCAAAGATGTGGTCGACAGTATTGAAGTCGCGCCTACATCGCCCATGGATGACCGAATCCGAGTGGCTACAGCACGTGCTGTTTACGGAGCTCCGCAGCTGAACAAATACGCGATTGACCCTGCAAAACCCATCCGGATTACCGTCATAAACGGGAACGTGACGCTCTCTGGCGTGGTTGACAACCAGACCGACAAGGATGTCGCAAACATCAAGGCAAATGGAGTTTCGGGAGTATTTAAAGTCACAAACAACCTGCAGGTTGCTGGATCGCAGCGGGATCGGTGACTTCGTTGAGAGGGCGAAAGGCTTTGCCGCCTACGCGCCCGCTGTCGACTTAGAATCAGATGATGGCAGGTTTATTGCGAAGTACAGCGACCACACTCGAGATGATCAAGTGGGAACACTCGGTGTTCGCGCTTCCGTTTGCGCTAACCGGAGCTGTGCTGGCAGCGGGTGGGTGGCCGGCGGGACGGATCGTCTTCTGGATTGTTGTCTGCATGGTGAGCGCACGATCGGCCGCGATGGCGTTTAACCGGCTCGCAGACGCTGAATTGGATAGGGTCAATCCCCGTACATCTATGAGAGCGCTGCCAGCTGGGCTCCTGAGCCAGAGTTTTGTCACTGGCTTCGTGCTGGTGTCCGTGCTGGTATTTGTGCTTGGGGCAGCGATGTTGAATCACTTGGCGCTGCTGCTTGCGCCGGTAGCCCTGTTGATAATGATAGCCTACAGCTACATGAAGCGAATCACGCGATGGTCGCATATGGTTTTGGGCCTGGCACTGGGAATCGCACCATCGGCGGCATGGATTGCAGTCCGCGGAACCCTCGATGCGAGAATCATCGTTCTGACTGCGGTGGTGCTGTTGTGGGTTGGCGGGTTCGACATTTTGTATGCGTGCCAAGACTTTGAACACGATAGCCGGGTGGGTTTACAAAGTGTGCCACAGGCATTTGGCCTCAACGGTGCGTTCTCCATAGCGCGGGGGATGCACCTTGCTATGTTCGCCGTACTGATCTGGCTTGTGTATCTATTCGGGCTGGGAGCAGTGGCGAAGGTGGGATTAGGACTTGTAGCAGCCTTGCTGGTCTATGAACATATGATCGTTTCACCCCGCAACCTGAAGCGAATCGATGCAGCCTTCTTCCTACTTAATGGATTTATTTCCGTTATTTTTTTTCTGTTCATAACGGCTGACGTACTCTGGCGACGATAGGCAGAGGAAAACCCACGGCGGGCGGGCTTTTTTCCAAGAGGCGAGCCCAACCTAACGATTGTGATCGTCCTTCAGGTTGTCGAGTTTATCGTTGATGCTGTTCTTGACGTTCTGCGCTGTTGACGTAACGCTGTTTCGGACATCGTGACCGGTATTGCTTGTGTCTTCATGGAGCGCGGTGGATGTTGACGTGCTTCGCACACGGGCATCGTCGTGCACGTCGGAGGTGATGTCTTTTACGTTGCCCCAGGTTTCCTTGGCATTGCCCTTAACCTGGTCGGCCGTACCCGAGTTTGAGAGCCTCTCATTTCCCACAGCTTCGCCGACCTTTTCCTTGATCTTTCCAGCAACCTGGTCGAATTTTCCTGCTACGGTGTCGTCGTTCATGTCATTCTCCATGTGCGAGAGCATTAGTGGTGTGACTTCGGAATCCTCTGGTTAAGTAGCTCTGCTAGAGAGCACGTCGACCTGAAAGAAGGTTGAAGATCAATACTATGATGGCAAGGACGAGAAGGATGTGAATCCAGCCGCCAAGGGTGTAGCTGCTCACGAGCCCCACGATCCAAAGGACGAATAGGACGATGGTAATGGTCCAAAGCATGTTTGTTCTCCAGTGCGTCCGGCCTTCGAATCAGCCCGACGAGCGCAAATTTGAGGCCACGCAACCTACCAGTGATAAGTTGCGACCTGTTGAAACAGGTTGTCCCTCACGACCGATTTGTGAAGGACGCAGGAGGGCACCATCAAGATTGCGATCCAGGGAGAGATGGGATCAAACAGCCATATGGCTGCAGTGGCCATGTTCTCCGGGGTGGAAGAGCGATTACAGATCGCTGCATGTTCTCTCTCTGTGGACGTGATCAGGAAGGTAACTTCAGGTGAGGTCGACGGAGCGGTGTTGCCGATCGAGAATAGCCTCCATGGATCCGTTGCGGAGCACTACGACCTGTTGCTGACGGAGCCGGTGCTTGTAATACGGGAGAGTTCGATGCGGATTCGACATAACATCATGGCTCTGCCAGGAGTCCGGCTAGCTGACGTACGGTCCATCATCTCGCATCCCGTGGCTCTCTCGCAATGCAGGCGATGGCAAGGTGCGCACCCGGAGATACAAGCCATTCCGTTTTATGACACCGCGGGAGGTATGAAGCACATCGCCGAGCAGGACATACGCGACACAGCGGCCATCGCCCCCGTGCTGGCGGCCAAGGTGTATGGTGCCGAGGTTCTGGTCGAAGGAATCGAGGACCACGCGGAGAATTACACCCGCTTTTACCTGGTGATTCACCGTGAGAAGGCGACGGTAGCGGTCGGCTCGGTCGACAAGATGAGTCTGGCCTTTTCCGTGGAGCATCGACCGGGAACGCTGGTCGAGGTGCTGGCTGCGTTAGCCCGGGTGGGAGCTGATCTTACGAAGATCGAGTCGCGACCTGTTCCGGGCAGGCCATGGGAGTACGTGTTCTATGTCGACCTGCGATTTGCTGATGAAAGTGTGGCGGACGATGCCTTGAGGGCACTCCATCACCGTTGCGGCATGGTGAAGGAGTTAGGGCGTTATCGATATGTCGGAGATCTTCGTAAGGGTTAGGCTTCGTACTCTCCTGGACGACGTACCTGGGAAATTGGGGATAGGCAGGTCCGATGCGACCAATCCGAAGCTGCAGCATCTGAGAATAGGTAATCTGATACAAGGACACTCAATGCCAAACGATTTTGTTAGTGTAATCAAGCCCAGTGGAGTCAAAGCAGGGCAACCAGGAACGGAGGCGGGCGGCACACGCGGACGACCTGTTCCCATCCTGCCGGTTCGGGACACCGTTCTGTTCCCACATGCCGTATTGCCGCTGACGGTGGGACGAGAGAGCTCGATTCAGCTTATTCAGTCCCTTGGGGAAGAGAAGACCATTCTCGTCGTGGCCCAGAGAGACGCTCGTCAGGATGCGCCGCAGGCGGCGGATCTCCATGTTGTTGGGACGCGCGCCACCGTTCACAAAGTGGTGAAGATGCCGAACCAGAGCCTGTTTGTGTTCACGGAGGGAAATGAACGCGTTCGGCTCGGGGAGTTTTTACAGCTGACCCCGTTCCTGACGGCCGAGTCCGAGGTGATCGATGAGGTTGAACCAGTCAAGACGCCCGAGCTAGAGGCGTTGCAGCGCAATGTGATCAGCCAATTCCAGCAGGTAGTGGCAGCGTCGCAGACGCTTTCGGACGACCTCCAGACGATCGCGATCAACATCGAGGAGGCGGGCAGGTTGTCGGATTTTATCGCGTCGAGCCTGCCGTTCCTGACAACGAGCGACAAGCAGGAGCTGCTGGAGACGCCGGACATCCTGGCAAGGCTGGAGCGGATCAACAAGCATCTAGCCAAGGAGCTGGAGGTTCAGCAGCTGCGCAACAAGATTCAATCCGAGGTACAGGACTCGGTGCAGCACTCGCAGCGGGACTACTACCTGCGAGAGCAGATGAAGGCAATCCAGAAGGAGCTGGGCGACCAGGACGATACGCAGAAGGATATCGCCGAGCTCAAGGAGAAGATTGAGAACGCCGGCATGCCGGAGGATGTGAAGAAGGACGCGTTGAAGGAGCTGGGGCGGCTAAGCCGGATGAATGCGATGGCGGCCGACTACTCTCTGACGCGGAACTATGTGGAGTGGCTTGCCGTGCTTCCGTGGGCGAAGACCTCCTCGGGTGAGGTGGATATCCGGAAGGCGAAGGAGTGCCTGGATGAGGATCACTATGGCCTGAAGAAGGTGAAGGATCGCATTCTGGACTACCTGAGTGTGCGGCGGCTGAAGCCGGATATGAAAGGGCCGATCCTGTGCTTTGTCGGACCTCCGGGCGTTGGCAAGACGTCACTGGGGCGGTCGATTGCGCGGGCGCTGGGACGCAAGTTCAGTCGAATCTCGCTCGGCGGCATGCACGACGAGGCGGAGATTCGCGGGCATCGGCGGACGTACATCGGAGCGTTGCCGGGGCAGATCATTCAGCACCTGAAGAGGGTCGAGGTGAAGGATCCGGTGTTCATGCTGGACGAGATCGACAAGCTGGGGCGCGACTTCCGGGGAGATCCGGCGAGCGCTCTGCTGGAGACGCTCGACCCGGAGCAGAACAATACATTTCGTGACAACTACCTGGACCAGCCGTTTGATTTGAGCAAGGTGCTGTTTATCTGCACGGCCAACCAGCTGGATACGATTCCGGCGCCGCTGCTCGACCGGATGGAGATCATTGAACTCACCGGGTATACGGAGGAGGAGAAGGTCAACATTGCGGAGCGGTATCTGATCCCGCGGCAGGCGAAGGAGAATGGCCTGACGAAGGAGGTTGCCAAAGAGGAGACGCCGACGACCGAGACCGCGCAGGATGCCGAGCCTGGGCCTGCGACGACGGCCGAGACGGTGCCGAGCTTTGCTGACGTGATCGAGTTCCCGACTGTGAGTGTGGCGTTGATTGCGCGGCACTATACGCGGGAGGCTGGCGTCCGCAGGTTGGAGCAGCTGATCGGAACGGTCTGCCGCAAGGTGGCGCGACGCATTGCCGAAGGGCAGACGGAGAAGGTTGTGGTGACTCCGGAGTTGATCCATGAGTTCCTGGGCGGCATCAAGGTGCGCGTGGATACGGAGATCGCGGAGCGGACGAAGCGTTCGGGCGTGGCGGTAGGCCTGGCGTGGACGCCCGCGGGAGGCGACGTGCTCTTTATCGAGGCAAACAAGATGAAGGGCAAGGGCGGATTTACGATGACGGGCCAGATCGGCGATGTGATGAAGGAGTCGATGCAGGCGGCGCTGACGTGGGTCCGGTCGAACGCGATCACGCTGGGTCTGGATGAGGACGTCTTGAAGGACACCGACATTCACATCCATGTGCCTGCGGGAGCGATCCCGAAGGACGGACCGAGCGCCGGCGTGACGATGGCGACGGCCCTCGTGAGTCTGCTGACGGATACGCCGATCCGACCGCTGCTGGCGATGACGGGCGAGATTACGTTGAGCGGCAATGTGCTGCCGGTCGGCGGGATCAAGGAGAAGTTCCTAGCGGCCAAGCGGGTCGGTGTTCGGGATGTGATTCTTCCAGCGGACGTGCGAACGAACGTCGAGGAGGACTTAACCAAGGAACAGGTCGAGGGTGTCACGATTCACTATGCGACGCGGATCGAGGATGTGCTCGCGGTGGCCTTGCCGAAGACGGTACGGGAGGCGGTGCAGGACGAGGTAGTTCGGGAAGAGGTGCTGAGCGCGGCAGTGTAGTTCAGCGGCGAGCGACAGACCGTGGCTGGCGGTCCGGAGGCTCGGGCCGCCATGTTTTTGCCGGGGATGACGATGATGACGGTGGCCACTCGACGCTCTCGATCGAGGACTTCCTCCACGTGCTTCGAGAGAATGGATGCCGGCTGCTGGTGGACGTCCGCCGGTACCCGGGATCGCGGCGTTACCCGCAGTTTGGGGCAGACGGCGTTGTTCGCCTCGCTGGCTGCGCACGGGATTGAGGGTGTGTGGCGCGAAGGCCTGGGCGGCCGCCGTAAGGCGCTTCCGGACAGTGTGAACGACGGCTGGCGGGACGAGAGCTTTCGCGGGTATGCGGATTACATGCAGACGCCTGAGTTCGAGCGGGAGATGGAGTGGCTGGCTGGCCGCGACGACCTCCGCGCTGTTGCGGTGATGTGTGCGGAGGCGGTTCCGTCCCGGTGCCATCGGTCGCTGATCGCAGATGCGATGCTTGTGCGCGGCATAGAGGTAGAAAACTTGTTTATCGAGGCGGGTGGTCGCAGTCACCTTAAGCGACATGCGATGACTTCGTTTGCTAAGGTCGAGGGCGGACGACGGCTTTGGTATCCCGGCGAGGGAGGATTATTCGGATGAACGAAGGGTGCGTGAGTGGCGTGAAGAAAGCGCACCGGATTTTGTGTTCCTTCACCATTCCCGGTGAGTCATGAACCCATTGCCCGGATCGAGGCTTCTAGTACTACAGTTGTAGATAAAAGATGGGCAGAGGCGATCCACGTTTGCGGTAATGATGGACCAGAGCTTTGAATTGGTGTTGTCTTCGCCACCGGGACCATTGCAGAAGATGCTCAGTTCC
>JAABUX010005668.1_pt1 | contig 15241 bp, 13 predicted proteins | sample 5561851 | NCBI WGS metagenome assembly JAABUX01 (sample SAMN10711883, study PRJNA513361) | rock metagenome | isolation source: Antarctica rocks | place: Antarctica: Victoria Land, Richard Nunatak red sandstone | collected 2016-01-03 | reverse complement strand
ATCATGAACGGACAACGGATCGGCTATATCCGGGTCAGCTCCCTCGACCAGAACCCGGATCGCCAACTCGAGCAGATTCCCGTCGATCGCACCTTTACCGACAAAGCCTCGGGCAAGGATGTCGCGCGGCCGCAACTCGATGCCCTGCTGCGCTTCGCGCGCGAGGGGGATACGGTCGTCGTGCATAGCATGGACCGCCTGGCGCGCAACCTCGATGATCTGCGCCAAATCGTGCGTTCGCTCACCGGGCGCGGCATCCGCGTCGAGTTCGTCAAGGAAGGATTGACCTTCACGGGGGAGGACGCGCCGATGGCGACGCTGCTCTTATCGGTGATGGGCGCGTTTGCCGAGTTCGAGCGGGCGCTGATCCGGGAGCGGCAGCGGGAGGGGATCGCTTTGGCGAAGCGGCGGGGGGTGTATCGGGGGCGGAAGAAGGCGCTGAGTGGAGAGCAGCGGGCGGAGGCACGGGCACGGGTGGTAGCGGGGGAGCAGAAGGCGCAGGTGGCGCGGGATCTTGGCATCAGTCGGGAGACGCTCTACCAGTACCTACGGACGACCGGGTGAGCAAGGGAACCATCAAGCGACAAGAGGGGGAACTCCCGACAGCCCGGTACCACGATCGATACGCTCAGGAGTGAACCCTTCCGGTATTCTCCTCATAGCCTCTGGAAAATCCCCAGTAATACCGATATCCGATGAAGAGTTCCCGTTAGCACCAGGGCCACCAGCGGCAGTCGATGGCCCGGCACATCCGCACCGGGTCGCCGTGCAGCGTCACGCACCGCGCGCCGACGACCCGGTCCAACTCGGCAGATGAGCCGAGCGGCCAGTTCGCCACCGCCTCCCGCTCCAGCGGCCACAGCCGCTCCGCCGGGTTCAGCTGCGGCGTGTAGGCGGGCAGGAACGGAAGCGTCAACCCGTCTGGCGGTGAGAGAAGGCGTGTAGATAACGAACGAAGTCAAGATTCCCACGGCAGTGGTTGTAGCAGGTGGTGCGGGGAGGGGCAAGCGACGGGGATCGAGCGGGACATCATCCGCGGGCGCTCTCTGCCGAGAAGAGTCACTCGATCGCCGAGATCTGCAAATCGGTCGGCGTCTCGCGCGACGCTCTATCGCTACCTGGATGCCGATCAGGAAACAGGAGCGGAAGAGGATCAGCCTGCGAAGGGCTGATCACAAAAGGCGCGCACCGGATGCTGATCGGGGGGCCGTCATGGCGCCGCTCACTTTGCCATCATTGGCCCCCGAAGCGGCAGTCCCTCCATGACTGCGGGCGCGATTTGGTCAGCGACATTGAAGAGCAGGGGGAGTCCGCCCGTGTGGATGAACACCGCGACCTCGCCGTCTCCCAGGCGTCCGCGCCGGACGTCGTCGATGATCGCGGCGAACGCCTTCCCCGTGTACACGGGATCGAGCACGAGTCCATCGGTCCGCGCCGCAAGGAGGACCGCCTCGAGCCCTGCGTCCGAGGGGATACCGTATCCGGCACCCACGTAGTCGTCCCGATTGTCGATGTCGGCCGCCGCGACGCGGAGGTCGATCCCGAGGAACGCCGCCACCTCGTTGACGAGGTCCGCGACGCGCCCTCCGGCACCCCCTGGTGTCCGGAGCACCGCCCCGCCGCACACTTTCACCGGCAGCCCCAAGGCGCGCACGGCGAGTTCCGGCCCGGGTTGGCCCTTCCCGGTAGACGAGATATAGAGATGCAACCCCTCTGGGCCGACGCCGCGTTCGGCGAGTTGATCGAGAATTTCGAGCGTCGCTTCCGCATAGGCGAGGGCGGCGGAGAGCGTGAAGATCGGGCTGTCGTTCAGGAAGAATGGACGACGGCCTTCGCCGCAGAGACGGGCGACGACGGCGTCCACGGCCCTTCGCTGCCCCGCGTCGTCGGCAGCGAAGATGATCTCCGCGCCGAGCAGATAATCGATGAGCAGATTGCCGGTCACCTGCGCCGGTCGGCGACCCTTCAGGACCAGGACCGTCTTTAGGCCCAAGTGATTGGCGACCGATGTCAGCTGGCGTGCCGAGTTGGACAGGAGGTCCACCGCCATAATGACGGTGTCCGCGCCCGCATCGAGGGCCTCCGCCATCCGGAACTCGAGGTTGCGCACCTTGTTCCCTCCGAACGCGGGACCCGTAAGATCGTCGCGCTTGACGAAGAGCCGCGGGCCACCGAGGGCCGCCGCGAGCCGCGGCAACTCCTCCAACGGTGTCGGTGTGTGGGCCAGGCGTACGCGCGGTAGCCGATCGATCAAGGCGCGCAACGTATCGGCCGTAATGGGGATTGTCGTCGCTGTCGCACCCATTTCCGATGCTCCCTCCTGCAGGTCAAATCACGACCGCATGGTATACTATTCCCGCCCGGATCAGCGTACCACGAGCACGCTGATGCCGGGGAGGGAGTCTGCTCCGCGCACACGAGATAGCTTTCACCTCTCATGCCGGTTTTTCACGGCGTGCATGATGTTGCGGCGTGCCAGAAAGGGAAGTACTCTCACAATGGAAGGGCATCGACTGCGACAGACGCGTACGCAGGTAGCGCGTCTTCGGTCGCCGCAGGGAGCATTGAACGGGGGAAGCGAACATGCGCCAGCACAGGAATGCGTTGAGTCGCCGTCACTTTATCACGGGGGCCGCCGTCGCCGCCGGGACCGCCATCCTCGCCGCGTGTGGGGGCGGGAATATGGCGCCGACAAACACTCCCCAGCCGGGTGCGGCGGGCGGGACGAGCGCCGCCCCTGCGGCGGGCACGGCCGCAACCGCTGTCCCAAAGTCGGCCGTGCCGGGCGGGACCTTGACACACGCCCAGAAGGACCCGGTCGCATCGCTCGATCCGTACAATCCCGGCGGGACACTGACCGCGCAGGAGATCTTCCGGCACATCTACGACGGCCTCGTCATCTTCGACGGTCAGCTGCAGCCGCAGCCGAACCTGGCCGAGTCGTGGACCGTTTCGCAAGATCAGACCGAGTGGACGTTCAAGCTCCACCCGGGCGTTAAGTTCCACGATGGGACGTCGCTCAATGCCGCATCCGTGAAATACCACTTCGACCGGCTCATCGATCCTAAGGGGTCGAGCTCGTTCAAGAGTCTCTTCGCCGTGATCAGCGAGGTTCGCGCACCGGACGACACCACCGTCGTCTTCAAGACGAGCAACCCCTTCGGTCCCTTCCTCAACTACATGGCGCACGGCGCGGGCGGGATCGTGAGCAAGGCGGCGGTGGAGAAGTGGGGACAGGATTATCCCCTCCACCCCGTCGGTGCCGGCCCGTATAAGCTCCAGGAGTTCCTGCCCGGCGAACGGTGCGTCCTCGTGCGTTTCGACGAGTACTGGAAGGGCAAACCGGCGCTCGACGGAATCATCTTCAAGACGATCCCCGAAGATGGCGCGCGCGCGGCGGCGCTGGCGGCGGGCGAGGCCGACACGATGATCCCGGTCTCCGTGAATAGCGTGCCCGAACTGAAGCAGCGCAAGGAGCTGGTCGTCGACTCCAAGCCGATCATCACGATGCTCTACGCCGGATTCAATGTCGCCAAGCCCCCCTTCGACGACCTCAAAGTCCGGCAGGCGCTCAGCATGGCGGTGGACCGCAAGGCGATCGTCGAGAGCATCCTCGGCGGCTACGCGACGCTCGCGGACTCACCGATGGGCAAGGGGACGTTCGGCTACGCACCCAGCCCGACGTACGACTATGATCCGACAAAGGCGAAGGCGCTCCTCAAAGAGGCGGGATGGACGCCGGGCTCGGGTGGCGTCGTGCAGAAGAAGGGCGCGCCGATGAAGTTCACACTCTGGACGCCGCAGGATCTCTACCTCAAGGATGTCGCGATCGCCCAGGCGATTCAGGCCCAACTGAAGGCGGTGGGCGCGGACGTGGATCTCAGGAAGGTTGAGGCAGCGAACTGGTTCACGACGCTGAAGGTGCCGGTGGCGCAGGCGCCCTACGACATGTACATGTGGTCGCTCACCCCCTCCACCGGCGACGGCTACCAGCAGCTCAACGAGTTGGCCTTCTCCGATCCCGACCCCGCGCAGCCGCCGAAATCGTGGAACTTGATGCACTACAAGAACCCGCGCGTGGACGACTTGATCAAGACGGCGGGTTCGACGACCGATCAGGAGCAGCGCAAGGCCGCCCTCAAAGAGGGCCAGGCGGTCATCATGCAGGAAGCGCCGCTGATCTTCCTCCTCTCGTACAACTTCGTGCTCGGGCGGAAGGCGAAGGTGCAGGGAGTCAGGCTCCTCCCGACCCGGTTCGTCGACCTGCGCGAGGCCTCCTTCGCGCAATAGCGTTCGTTCGGGCCGACCGGGCGGTGCAGTCAACGCGCCGCCCGGCACGTCCGATCAATGGGGGAGGGCATGGGCTCCTATCTGTTGCGCCGCGGCATGGACCTCGTCCTGACGCTGTTCGGCGTTTCGATCGTCATCTTCATGATCATCCGGCTCGTCCCGGGCGATCCGGCGCGCTTGATCGTTGGGACGGAAGCCACGGAAGCGGACGTCCGCAACATCCGCGGGCAACTCGGCCTCAACGCACCGCTGCCCGTCCAGTATCTCCGTTACCTGGATGCGTTGGCGAAAGGTGACCTCGGGCGTTCCCTGCGCAATCGCCAGCCCGTGACGGTGCTGCTGCGCGCGCGCCTGCCGAATACGCTGACGCTGGCGGGCGCGAGCCTCGCCGTTACACTCGTCATCGGCGTGGGGATCGGGATGCTCGCCGCGATCCGCCGGGGTACGGCGTTCGATACCGCCAGCATGATCTTCGCACTCATCGGCGTGAGCATGCCGGGCTTCTGGCTCGGCCTCATGCTGATCTTCTTCTTCGCCGTGCGTCTCGGCTGGCTCCCGACGAGCGGCGCGGGCGGGATCAAGCATCTCATCCTGCCCGCCGTGACCCTTGGCGTGGGCAATGCCGCGATCATCGCGCGCCTCACGCGGGCGAACCTGCTCGAAGTGCTGCATCAGGAATACGTCCGCACCGCGCGCGCGAAGGGACTCCGCCCACGGAGCGTACTGATCGGTCATGCCATGCGGAACGCGATCATCCCGACGCTGACCGTGCTCGGCCTCCAATGGGGCGCCTTGCTCGCCGGCTCGGTGGTCATCGAGACGGTCTTCGCCTGGCCCGGCGTCGGGCGTCTCCTCGTCGACTCGGTGGCGGTGCGCGACTACCCGGTCATCCAGGCGTGCGTCCTCCTCTTCGCGCTCGTCTTCATGCTTACGAACCTCCTGGTGGACGTCGCCTACGCGCTCCTCGACCCGAGGATCCGCTATGACTAGAGTGGTGCGTATCCTGGCTGGTTGGGCGGGACGCGGTGTTGAAGAAGATCGGGGGGCACTTGACTCAGCGACTAGTCGGCCTGCGCGACGCGTCCTCCGGCGACTTCTGCGCAATCGCCCCGCAATCGCTGGCGCCGCCCTCATCGCGCTACTGGTGATTCTCAGCATCCTTGCACCGGTCCTCGCCCCCGATACGCCGGATGAGGTTGACCTTCGCGCGAGCTACCATGGGCCGAGCCGCACACACCTCCTCGGCGCTGATGAACTGGGGCGCGATGTCCTCAGTCGTATTTTGTACGGCACACGGACCTCGCTGATGATCGCGGTGATCGGCGTGGCGATCGCGCTCGCGCTGGGTCTCCTGATCGGCCCGCTGGCGGGCTTCTACGGCGGCTGGCTGGATCGCATCGCCATGCGGCTGATGGATGTGCTCTTAGCCTTCCCCAGCATTATCCTCGCTATCATTGTCATCGCGATCCTCGGGCCCGGCCTGCGCGGCACGATGCTCGCGATCGGGGTTTCCTCCGTGCCGACGTTCGCCCGCCTCGCTCGCGCGTCGGCATTGACGCTCCGCAACGAGGAATTCGTCGTCGCTGCGGCCGCGCTCGGCTCCACGAACCTCCGGATCCTCCGCGCCCATATCCTCCCGAACCTCCTGACGCCACTGATTGTCCAGTCGTCGCTGCGCCTGAGCACGATGGTCCTCACAGCGGCGGGGCTGAGTTTCATCGGCCTCGGCGTCCAGCCGCCGAATCCGGAGTTGGGAACGATGATGAGCGAGGCGCGCGAGGCGCTCCAGCAGGCGCCGCACGCGATCCTCTTCCCGGGGCTGGTCCTCATGCTGATCGTGCTCGGATTCAACCTCCTCGGCGACGGCCTGCGCGACGCGCTCGATCCGCGCGACGTCGGCCCATAGCAGACCGGCGAGATAGTTGTATCGCATCGCGCACGGGATCGGAGAGAGATCGCCAATCGGCGAGATGCCGACATGCCTGCGTCGGATGCGGGGCGTGCGGACGAAGATGAGCGAAGGTCGCCAAGGTCGTCCAGCTGCTTTGCTCCGCAACGTTTGCGGACGTCAGGACATGGAGACCGCGCCACCGATCGGGTAGGGAAACCTATCGAGGATGCGCGCCATGCGGCGCGCCCATAGCTATGCCCACACTACTAGGGTCTCGTGCTAGTTGTAGGGGAAGGCAAGTGCTTTGATCTGCAAGGCGTCCGCTTTCCCCAGTAGTCGATTGATGTACATACACAGCGTGTGCGCGGTCAGCTTGCTCGCCAGCCGTGCGCACAAGCCCCCGAAGGTGTGCGCATGGTTCTTCCCGATCCGCAACTGATCCTCTAACTGGTCGTTGACCGTTTCAATCACCTGGCGCATCCCGTTGGCCAAGCGCGTGAATACCGGATCGCGCGTCGGTGTTTGGGTGCGCCGTTGCGGGGTGATCAGCGTCACCTGCCGTTCCTCCTGCAATGACCGCGCCAGCGGCGCGCTGATGTACCCCTTGTCCCCAAGCACCACCCGATCCCATTCCTCCCCCAACAGATCGGGTGCCACCATAACGTCATGCGCACTGGCGGCGGCGAGGGAGAAGTTGCGGATCACCCCGGTGAGGGTGACAAGCAGATGCAGTTTGTAGCCGAAAATCGTCTGTTCCTTGGTCGTCACCCGCCCATAGTCTGCACCTTCATTGCGCCAGTACCGCGCGCTCGCCGCCCCTGGCACGAGATGGAAGCCGATCACCGGCACGGGCAAACTGTCGATCACGCAGTACCGATCCTGCGCGTAGTCCAACAGGGCAAGGATGCGCTGACGCATCCAGAGCAGGGCATCGGTGAGCGCACGCCGACGGCGATTGAAGCGCGTGCGATGCGGGATGTGGGGGAAGAGGTCGCGATGCTGCCGCCACCGGCTGATCGCTGCGGTCTCCTCGTCCCAGCCCATACACTCCTCTACCAGCACCATCGTCAACAACTCGCTGTTGCTGCACACGCAGTGCGGCCCGCGCGGTTTGAGGTCGGCGGGCAGGTCATCCCAGAGATCATCGACGAGCGTGTACGTGACGAGGCAGAAGTCGGCGAAATCGGCTACGATCATCGGGTCCTCCGGTTGGGTGAGGGTGAGTCTCGACAACCCACTCCCTATCCGACCGTGGGACGTTCGTCAACTTCTACTCGCACAAGACCCTACTATCCCCATGGAACGGTGACAAAAGATGTTCGCCTAATCCGGACGCTGAGAGCCGATTTGCGGGAAGAAAACTGCACTCGAACGCCGATGTTGTTCGCCGGAAGAGGATTAGACGAAGAACGGGTTATAAATCGGATCAAAGTGGGACAGGGCGAGTCAAGCCGGAAAGTGGTCCACATAAGGTGGCCAATTCGCCGTTGCATGTGACCAAGATTTCTTGCGCCACAAGGGAAAGCCGCGAGCGGTGATCACCAGAATACCCCCTACAGCGACACTTTCTCATCCCTGCGATAAGCTTCCCCTGACACCGAGAAAGGGGCGAAATCGTGGCAACAGAGGGGACGCAAGCATTCGCATTCGGCGCGATTGGCCAATGGTCAGAGACCCTGGACGACCTGGTGAGGCGCATCGCCCATTGGTTCCGGCGGGTGGAAGTGCGTGAACGGGCCCGACGGTACCTTGGTGGTCTCCTTGACCGGGTGGAACGGAAGAATGGCTGGCAACTCGCTGAAGCAATCGGCGAGAGCGGGCCTCACGGTGTACAACGCCTCCTGAATGCCGCTATCTGGGATGCTGATGGGGTGCGCGACGATCTGCGGGATTATGTCGTGGAGCATTTTGGTGATGAAGATGGTGTGTTGATCGTCGACGAGACGGGCTTCCTGAAGAAGGGCACGCAGTCGTGTGGTGTCGCGCGCCAGTACACCGGCACGGCGGGGGATACCGTCAACTGCCAAGTCGGCGTGTTCCTCGCCTATGCGTCTGAGAAGGGGGCCGCGTTTATCGACCGCGCCTTGTATCTGCCGCGTGCGTGGACGCAGGACGCGGAACGTCGGACGGAGGCGGGAATCCCGGAGGCGGTCCGGTTCGCGAGCAAGCTCACATTGGCCGAGCGGATGCTGGCGCGAGCCTTCGACGCTGGCGTTCCCGCGCGCTGGGTTGTCGCGGATTCGTTCTACGGCCGGTCGCACGCGTTCCGGCGGTGGCTGGAAGGGCAGGGCATCGCCTATGCCGTGATGATCCCGAAGACCAATGCCGTCCACTATCAAGGGCGACGGCTGCGGGCGGAGCAGTTGGGCGAACAACTATCTGTGGGTGCAGGACGTCCGACGTGGGTGTGTCTCGCGCTTTCTGAGGAGTGTGCCGAGGGGATGGGCCGCTGGCTACTCGTGCGGTGTGACGCGGACGATCCGAGCGAGGATGCGTACTGGCTCGCCTACGGAACGGAAGGGGCGAGTGACGAGGAGTTGATCCGCGTGTGCACTACCCGCTGGCAAGTGGAGGAAGGATTCGCGCAGGCCAAAGGTGAGGTCGGCCTGGACCACTACGAGGTGCGCAAGTGGGAGGCGTGGCACCGGTTCGCCACGCTCTGCCTGCTGGCGCACGCCTATCTCGTCGTCCTGCGCCTGGCTGCCCGGCACGAAGAAACCGAGGAAAAGGGGGCGCCGATTCCGGCTTGATCCCGCTCACCGTGCCGGAGGTCCGCCGCCTGGTGCGCGCGATGGCCGAACCCGATGAGCAACGGATCTTTCGGTTCGGCTGGTCGCGATGGCGACGGGCGCACCAGGGAATCGCCGCGCGGTGCCACGCCGCGCGACGTGCGCGCGGACGCGACCGACCGAGCGTCAGCGACGCAGCGATCCCGCTCGCACCGGTCGGAGTGAGGCTGACCGACGCCGAATGGGAGCGCGTGCGGCCGTTATTGCCGCCGCAAAAGCCGACGACGGGGCGACCGCGCCACGACCATCGCAAGGTACTCAGTGGCATCCTCTCGGTCGTGCGTTCGGACTACTCCTGGCGCGAGATGCCGAAGGAGTATGGGAAATGGGAGGCCGCCTACAAACGGTATCGGCTCTGGTGCGATCAGGGTCTGTGGCAACGGATCATCGAGATGTTAGGAAACGACGCAACGAAAGTGTCGCTGTAGGGCCAATTATGGTAGCCAGACGAATATGGAATGGTGGACGTCGGTTCGGGATTCAGGATTTTCGCTTGCCCGGGTAGTGGCTCGGCTTGGAATGGGCGGTGTGAGACGTGACCTCCTTGACACACGGGAGCGGGTCATCTACCAGTGCGTCCGGTTCCCCTCCGACCACGGAGACACCAGTGCGGTCAGTTCTTCTCCCACCGTGTTCGTTTCCCGAATGATCGCGGTGAGCGCGGTGACTTCCTCGCCGCGAGACATGTGCCCCGACATGGACCCTTGCGTTACCCACACAGGGAGGTCGCGGAGGGTCGCGCTGTGAGCGCGTAATCTTTCCAGTTGCGCCCGCTGGTCTTCCGCCATGCGCCACCCCTCCCCGCCATGCCCCTCTAGCGAATGGACATCCTGTCATCAAGAGACGCACCTTGTCCGACTGGATATTCATCCGCGCCGCCCATGATGGGGTCTGTCCGCACGCAACCGAGCGCGCGAACTGAATCACATTTTGGGCGGTCACTCTTTTCCGCCCCTACTTCAGCAAGGATGTCACTATGTCGGCTCTCATCTCACGCTTCCACTGGACGCTCTGCCTCGCTTGTCTACTCCTCTTCGTCGCCCCGTTCTCCCTCGTCACGGTATCCGCAGAGGCGCCGACCGTCGCCTTGAGCGCCGAGGAGCAGGCGGTCTGGGCGCTCGTCTCCGATGCCCGCGCCGCCGCTGGTCTGCCGCCCCAGCCCATCGACGCGCCGCTCACCGCCCTCGCCCGCGCCCGTGCTGCCGACATGGCGATGCGCCACTACTTCGCCCATCGCTCCCCCAACGGCACGACCTTCCTCGATCTCATGCCGGCGTACGGCATTACAGGTCAGCTGGCGGGCGAGACGATCCAGGAGAATAATCACGCGGACAGCCCCACCGAGGCGGCCCGCGCGTTGATCGCCAGCCCGGAACATCACGCGATCCTCTTCGACCCCCGCTTTACGATTGCTGGGGTCGGGCATGCCGTCGGCGCCACCGGTATCCATTACTTCACGATTATCGTCGTCCAACCGTAGCGGGTAGCCAATCGCGCACGACCCCGGCGGGAGTCCCTGCCGGGGTCGTGCATGCGTTCATGGGGCAGCATCGGCATAGACGACCACATGGCCCGCATATTTGCCGCTGGCACGGTCGAACGGCGTATCCGCATCACAGGTGATGAGGGTGAGATGGATGCCATCCCCGGCGCCGAAGATGTCGGTCAGCGGCGCGCTCCCCAGCGGGTACCGTTCCGCGGCACGCATCACGAATTGGTGCGTCACGCCATCATCACTGACGATGACGATCAGACTGCCCGGCATCAACGTGTGGAGGTCCCAAAAGACCGCGCCGCCCGCCGACGAATCAACATGCCCGACGATCACCGCGTTGCCCTGTTCACCGGGTCGTGGGCCGAGCTGATACCACGCGGTGTCATCCGGAGTCTGCGGCGTCGCCATCGCGCCGTCCGGTGTGAGGCCGACTGCCTCAATCGCGGCGTCGACGTTGATCGTCGCAATTGTCAGCCGCACCGGTGTACCCGCACCCTGCACGGGTGCAGCGGATGACATGGCCGGATCATCTGCTGCCACAGGGTGATGCCCGCCTGCTGCGAGCGACCAGAGGAGCGCCAGGGCAGTCACGGTCATCACGGCGGCATGCTGCTTGCCTCGGTGATCGCTTCCACGAAGATGCATTGTGTTCCGTCCTTTCCCTGCCCCGATCCACGCAGGCAGCGTGCCGCGATCACAGCGCGGCAGTGATTGCCGCATTGCTATCGTCGCGCACGTCTGACGACAAGAAGACTGGCGCCGCTGAGCGCAACGAGCGCCGCGATGGCCATCCAGAGGACGCCGGTTGTGCGGTGGTCATTGACATCGGTTGAAGACGCCGTGACTTGCGTCGCCAAGCCGCCGCCACCGGTGTTGGGCATCGCCGCCGGGATGGGCGCCGCGGTCGCCGTGCTGCCGGTCGAGGGTGACGCTACCGGCGCCGTCGCCCCGGCGGTGGACGCGGGCGTGGCATTCGCCGCAGCGCTCGCGGGGACCCCGACGAGGGGGAGCGTGGCCGAAATCGGTGCCGTCGTGTCAGTGGCCCCCGTCACAGTGCTTCCAGAGACCGGTGCATTCCCAGTGACCCCTTGCCCATTCGGTGCAGCGGCGACCACGCTACCAGTATCCGGCCCCGCAGGCTGGGCAGCCACGGGCTGGATCACCACGGGCTGTACTGGCACCGGTTGGACGATCACAGGCCGTACTGGTATCGGTCGCGCTGCTACCGGTTGGGCAGCGACGGGCTGTGCTGCGACAGGCTGCGCTGGTGCCGGTTGCGCTGCGGGCGGCTGTCCTACAGGTGGCGGTCCTGCGGGCGGTTGCGCTGCCGGGGGCTGTCCCACTGGTGGCGGTCCTGCGGGCGGCTGTCCCGCAGGCGGCTGTGGCGGGGTGGACGTCGCTGTCGAGGTCGGCGTCCCCGTGGCTGGCGTTGCGGTTGGGGTATTCGTCGGCGTCGTTGTCGGTGTCGCGGTCGGGGTATTCGTCGGCGTGCTTGTCGGCGTTGTCGCGCACGCACTCGGGGTGAACCGATTATTGTCCAACGTCACGGCGCCGTTGCGCGCCAATGCCCGGCCCGCCACCGTCGCGCCAGTGTTCACCGTGATGCTCGTCAGCGCGAGGATGTTCCCGACGAACGCGGTGTTGGTCCCAAGCGTCGCGGAGCTGCCGACCTGCCAATAGACATTGCACGCCGAGCCGCCATTGATCACCAGTACCGATGAGTTGCTCGCGGTGATCAGCGTACTGGCCACCTGGAAGACGAAGACGGCGTTGGGGTCGCCCTGGGCGTCGAGCATGAGCGTCCCCGTCAATTGCGACGTCGCCTGGCAGTAGACGCCCGCCGTGAGCGTCAGTCCACCCAGCTCCGGGGCGAGGTTTTTCCCACACGCTTGCCCGGCGAGGGTATTGTACGCGGTCGTGACGTCACTCTGGGCCTGCTTGGCGACCGCATCAGCCTTGTGGATCGTCCCTGGGGCTGTGACGATCCCCGGCGGGAAGCCCGTGATTGCACTGCCCGGGCTGACTCCCACACTGGCGCCATTGATGACGGTCGGGCCGGTATTGGTCACCGTCGAGCCGCCCAACACCGCAAAGCTCTGTGCCGTACCGAGGACCGAGGGCGCGACCGCCGCGCTTACGGCGAACTGCGGCGAGGCGAGCGCCCCCGCCATAAGGAGCGCGATGGCTGCGAACAGCGCGGGAAACGGGAGGCGCTGTCGCGCCGTTGCGCGCGCGCGGATGGACAATTGCTGCATCTGGCACCCTTCTTTCGTCGGGGCAATCCGGTAAGGCCGCACCGGCCCACAGCAGGGCGGTCTACTCCTGGCCGGATCGTTCCCCCGCGTTCTCATGGGCGGGCAATGGCCATGCACTCGCTAGGGGGCGCGCAAACGGGGGCTTCCGCGACGCGATAGGAGGAGATGGTCGAGGACCGCGTTCATCGGCACCGACACCGGCACCCTTCTGCCACGCCAGGGAGAGGCGACACCGGTCGGGAGAAGGCGCTGCACCACCCTTCCGCCCACTGCTTCATCCACCCGTCATGTACTTGAGTACAGTAACACATTACGGTCTAATAAGCGATTATCGGGCGTCGCATGATGAAATACTGGGTAATTCTATCTATTTTCTCGGGGTAGTAACCAGGGCAATCGCATCTCAACCGGCAAGGACTTTGAGCAGGTAACGCTCGTCCCAGGCAGCCGTGAGGCGCTTGTTCTTGATGCCCACTTTCGCTGTCCGCTCCTGCTTCAAGAGATTCATCGCGATGTGCCGTAGCACCACGAGGTTCGCCGCGCTCGCGCCCGCCCGTGCCCGGCTCTCATCCTCGCGGAAGGCGATGTCCAGCACCCAGTGCAGCCCGTTCTCGATCCCCCAGTGGGCGCGCACCGCCCGCCCGAAGGCCCCCGCGTCCGTCAGGCTGGTCAGGTAGTAGCGCGTCTCGCGCGTCACCTTCCCCGCCCCTCCCTTCTCCCGCCGCTCCGCCTCCACCATGCCGATCCCGCGCAATCCCTCCCACCGCCGGTCGGGGTCGCGGTGCGCGAGCGTCGCCGGGTCGCTGATTGTCCAATAGCGCCGGATTTCCACCCGCCCATGCCCGCCGTCCACGGTCTCCGCCGCGTCATAGCCGTAATCCGCGAAGTCGGTCGCGTGTGCATCGGCGAACAGGTGAACGACCTCGTGATGAACACTGCCCTGATTCTCCTTCAAGGCGAGCACGTAGTCCGCCCCCTTGTCGACAATCTGCGCGGCGATCGCGGTCTGGCACCCCATCGCGTCGATGGTGACGATGCATCCCTGCAAGAGCAGCGCGTCGAGCAAGGCTGGGATCGCGGTGATCTCGTTCGATTTCTCATCCACCGCTACCTGCCCGAGGACGAGATGATCGGCGCTCGCCCAGGCGCTCACCATGTGGACCGCCGCCTTGCCCATCCCCGGTCGTGCGAACGCCGCACCGTCTTGCCGTCCACGGCGACTATCGCCCCACCGGTGAGGACGGCGATGGATTGCACCCAGGCGAGGAAGCAGCGCTCGAACTGGTCAGGGTCGAGGGCGGCGAAGAGGCGGCCGAAGGTGTCGTGTGAAGGAATGCCGTTGGGGAGGGTGAGGAAGGTAGCGAGCCATTCCCGCTTGGCGTTGCCGTACTCCTCCATCGCCACCCACTCGTCGGCACCGCTGATGATGGCACAGAGCGCGATGGTGATGAGGTCGAGCAGTTGATGCCGCTTGGTATGGTCGATGCGGGGATCGGTGAGGGTGGCGAAGTGATCGATGAGGGCGGAGCCGGGCGATTGATCCATGATGAACCTCCGTCGGATGAGCGATCTGCCGACCGTCATCCTACCGGAGACCCCGCGCATTCAGATGCGATTGCCCTGGGGTAGTAACCAAATGTAGCGACTGCGGCGACGCCTCGCATGCAGCCGCACGCGATGGGAGGTGGCGATGCGTTCGGCACGATGTTGCGCGGTCGATCGTTTATTGACTATTTGACGTGACTACATCGATAATAGGCCGTGGTCGGAAACGATCGGTATTCATACAGGCACGTAAGAGAGAGGAATCTCATGACCGGTCAAATGCACCACGACCACCACGAGCACCACACCCACGGGGACGGTGTGCCGGTCGGCTTCACCTCGCCGCAGGAGGCAATGGCCTCCCCGCCCGAGGAGTTTGCCTACGTCGCCGCCCTCCACACCGGCACTGGCGTGGCGGAGCCGGACTTCCTCGCCGTCGTCGACCTCAATCCCGAGTCTGACACCTATAGCCAGATCACGCATCGCACGCCGATGCCGGGCATCGGCGACGAGTTGCATCACTACGGCTGGCAGGCGTGCAGCAGCGCCTGCCACTCCGACATCAAGCGGGAACATCTGATCGTCCCCGGCTTCCGGTCGAGCAATCTCCACATCGTGGATGTGGGGACTGACGCACGTCGCCCGGAGATCGTCAAGGTAATCACCGGGGAGGAACTCAAGCGAAAGACCGGGCTTTCCGCGCCGCACACGGTGCATTGCATGCCGGGCGAGATCATCACCATCAGCATGCTCGGCGACACGAACGGCGACGCGCCCGGCGGCTTCGCCGTCCTGGATGCCCACACCTTTGATATCCTCGGCCGCTGGGAAAACGACCTGAACGGCGCGCAATTCAACTACGACTTCTGGTACCAGCCGCGCAAGAACGCGATGGTCTCCAGCGAGTGGGCCGCGCCGAATACCTTCAAGGACGGCTTCAATCTCCAGGATGTGACGGACGGGAAGTACGGCCACA
>JAABUX010005667.1_pt1 | contig 15243 bp, 16 predicted proteins | sample 5561851 | NCBI WGS metagenome assembly JAABUX01 (sample SAMN10711883, study PRJNA513361) | rock metagenome | isolation source: Antarctica rocks | place: Antarctica: Victoria Land, Richard Nunatak red sandstone | collected 2016-01-03 | reverse complement strand
CGGTGGGATCACGGAGAACTGGGAGGCGCTCTTTCGCACGATAGCGCTCTTTCGTCGGGTTGCAAGCGAGGTCGGCCAGGCACTCGGGTACACCTATCCCTATGAGCTCGATCAGGGGGTCACGGCCTATATCCGCGCGATGAAAGATATGGAGCATCCCTCGGCTAGGTATGACCGAAAACGTGACGCACGTTCCGCTCGCTGAGAGATCTGCTAGCTGTCTTGACGGCCCTCCGACTTATGCACGCATGCGCGAGAAGGCCACTTATTCTTACTAACTTATGAGGTCTATGGCGCGGTGCATCGCGATCCGCTGTTCGACCGCAAGGGTACGCGTAGGGAGTACGGGGAGCGCGACGCCCAACTGGTGGCGCGGGTCCGGGCGGCAGGGTGGAGGGTCTTAATCGTGCAGGACACGGAGTTGACCCAGGAGCAGTGGCCGGCTGTCGTCGACAAAGTCCGCCAGTTTCTCGTCGGCGGGCGCGAGAGGAGGAGCTAGCGTGACTGTGCAGTTTGTGACGCCGCAAATGGAGCCGCCGCGTGCCGTCGGATGCATCCTATGGCTCTATGAGGGGGCCTGGGAGAGCGCGGGAGAGTTGGAGGCGGTCGCGCCGCCTACCCCCTTCGACGAGTGGGCAGACACGCTCCGGGCGCGCGGGTGGACGGTTCACTGGACATCGCTGGCCGCGATCTCGAAGGGGCCGTATCGCGGCGGCAGTGTCGTCGAGGTAGACGTGGACGGTGACCGCGGGTATGCTGCCGTGCCGCCCGAGCTGTTGGACCGGCTCGCGGCGCTCATAGACGCGCAGGGATATCGCATGGTGCGGGAAGACGTCGCCGCCCTTGACAACCCTCAGGCGCGCGGCGTGCTCGTGACACGACTCGATTCGGGCACCTGGGAGCAGCGCCGGGAGCTCGTGCCGACCGAGGAACTGCTTGTCGAGGTCTGGGCGCGAACAGTCAGGCAGAACGGCTTGCGCGTGGAGATCGCCAGTACCGGCTCCCTGGGCTTGTTGCCACTTGGGAGCGCCTGGCCAGCTGGCCAAGTCATCGCCGTTACGGACGGCGCGCATCGCTCCTATGTCGCGGCGCCGCGCGCGGCGCTCCCCCTGGCGATCGACCTATCGGTTGAGATGGAGACGCCGCGCACGGTCGTGGACGCGCAGAGATAGGGCTGTTCCCGTGTCCTCACCGTGGAGGGACGATATCTATGCCGCACAGGCGGCCTGGTAGCAGCATGCGGCCGTCCGCTACGACCACGTCCAGTCGCGGATCTCGGGCGGATCCTGCAGGTGCTCGTGCGCGTAGGCGATGGCCTTGGCGATCAGCGAGTGTAGCTCGGCCTGCGGGATGGGCATACCCGGCCGCGTGGCGCGCTTGATGGCCTCGATGGCCAGGTCGTAGCGGCTCATGCCGTTGAGCACCACCATCAGGAATGGCGTCGTCGTGGTGCCCTGCTCGTTGAAGCCCCGTACGTGGAAGCGCTCGGCGTTGGCGCGCCCGTGTACGACCTCGTGCAGCGCGCGCTGGTAGCCGTGGAAGGCGAAGATGACCGGCTTGTCGGCCGTGAACAGGTTGACGAACTGCGACTCGCCCATGCCGTGCGGGTGCTGCTCCGGTGGGAACAGGCTCATCAAGTCGACGACGTTGACCACGCGCACCTTGAGCTGGGGGATGTTGTGACGCAACCAGTGCGCCGCCGCCACCGTCTCCTGGGTCGGGATGTCGCCGGCGCTGGCCAGCACCACATCGGGCTCGCCGCCGTCGTCGTTGCTCGCCCACTGCCAGATCGAGGCGCCGCGCGCGCAGTGCTCGACCGCCTCGTCCATGGTCAGGTACTGCAACTGCGGCTGCTTGTCCTGCACGATCAAATTGACATAATTACGGCTACGCAGGCAATGGTCGGCCACCGCGAGCAGGCAGTTGGCGTCCGGGGGCAGGTAGATGCGCGACACCTGGCCGCGCTTGGAGAGCATCACGTCGATCAGGCCCGGACCCTGGTGGCTGAAGCCGTTGTGGTCGTTGCGCCAGCACGTCGAGGTCAGCAGGACATTGAGCGAGGCCATCGGATCGCGCCAGGGCAGTTTGATGCTTTCCTCGAGCCACTTGGTGTGCTGCACGGTCATCGAGGACGAGACCATGGCGAACGACTCGTAGGTGGCGTAGAGGCCGTGGCGCCCGGTCAGGGTATAGCCCTCCAGCCAGCCCTCGCAGAGGTGCTCGCTAAGCACTTCCATCACGCGGCCGTCGGGCGAGACGTGGTCGTCGATGGAAATAGTTGTACCGACGAAGCAGCGATTCTGGGTCTCGAAGACGGCGCCGAGGCGGTTCGAATTCGTCTCGTCGGGGCAGGTCAGGCGGAAATTGTGGGGATTGCGGGCGTAGATGTCGCGCAGCAGCGCGCCGAGCTGGCGGGTCGACTCGCGCAACTCGGCGGCGGGGCGCGGGACATCGAGCTCGTAGGCCTGGAAATCGGGTATGTCGAGGTCCCGTAGCAGCCTGCCGCCGTTGGTGTGCGGGTTGGCGCCCATGCGCCGGTCGCCCGTCGGCGCCAACGCGGCCAGCGCGGGAACGAAGGCCCCATCGGCGTCGAACAGCTCGTCAGGCCGGTAGCTCCGCATCCACTGCTCCAGTTCGGCCAGGTGGTCCGGGTTCGTCCGGACCTCTTCCAGCGGCACCTGGTGCGCCCTGAACGTGCCCTCGACGGGCTTGTCGTCCACCACCTTGGGCCCGGTCCAGCCCTTGGGGCTGCGCAGCACAATGGCCGGCCAACGTGGGCGACCCGCCACGCCGTTCGTGCGCGCCTCGTTCTGGATGGCGCGGATGCGCTCGTAGCAGGTGTCGAGCGTGGCCGCGAACTGCTGGTGCATGCGGGCGGGGTCGTCACCCTCCACGAAGAACACCTCGTAGCCGTGGCCGCCGATGACCGCGCGCACCTCGTCGTCGCTGGAGCGCCCGAGCACGGTTGGGCCGCCGATCTTGTAGCCGTTGAGGTGCAGGATGGGCAGCACCGCGCCGTCGCGCGCCGGATTGAGGAAGTTGATGCCCTTCCAGGAGCCCTCCAGTGGACCGGTCTCGGCCTCGCCGTCGCCGACGACCGCCGCGACGATCAGGTCGGGGTTGTCGAAGGCGGCGCCGAAGGCGTGCACCAGCACGTAGCCGAGCTCGCCGCCCTCGTGGATGGAGCCGGGGGTGGGCACGCTGACGTGGCTGGGCACGCCTCCCGGCGTGGAGAACTGGCGGAAGAGATGTTGCAGGCCGTGCAGGTCGCGCGAGACCTCGGGGTAGATCTCGGAGTAGGTCCCCTCGAGGTAGACGTTGGCCAGCAGGGCCGGGCCGCCGTGACCGGGACCTGCCAGATAGATCACGTTGGCGTCGCGCTCGCGGATCAGCCGGTTGAGGTGGACGTAGATAAAGGACAGGCCCGTGGAGGTGCCCCAGTGGCCAAGCAAGCGCGGCTTGATGTGCTCGGGCTGCAGCGGCTCGCGCAGCAGCGGGTTGGCCAGCAGGTAGATCTGGCCGACGGTCAGGTAGTTGGCGGCCTGCCAGTAGCGTTGCATCAGGTCGAGTTGCGCGTCGGAGAGCGGACCCTGCGCGGGCCCCTGCGACGTCGGTTCGGACGAGGCGGCGCCCGCGTCGACCGCGACGGCGCTGGAGATAGAGGCGTCGAATCTGTACACCCAGTATTCCTCCCGCGAGACTAAACGATGAGCGCGCTGCCGCCACGCCTCATCGTCGCTGGCGGCGATGGAACAAGCGACGCTGCCGCTGACCTCCCTCGGCCACGGGAAGGTCGTGCATCCGCTAGCTTCAGCATACACAGGTCCCGCGCGCATCCATGGCCGGGAGGACGCCGGGCGAGCGGCCAACCCCATTATTTAACAGGCCTTTAACATAGGCTTCCCCAGTGTAACCGGAGAGCCCGAAAGTCGGGGAGTGCGTCCCATCGACATCAGCGCCTGGACGATGGTACCATAGGGCTGGAGCCTGGGCGTTCGCTGCCCTTCGACAATAGACGAAGCGGTAGGCGGTGGCAGGCGAGTGCGCGAGACAAGGTGGACTGTCGATAGTCGGCGAGGTCGTATGAGCCAGAACGATGGTGGGAGTGGCGGCGCGGGGCACGAGGGGCATGGGCTGGCCGGTGGCCAGAGTCGCACGATCGAGCGTGTGCTTATCCTGAACGCGGGCTCGAGCAGCCTCAAGTGGTCGGTGTTGCGGGCCGCGGACGGCGCGGTCGAGGCCCAGAGCAATGAGTCGTGGCAGGACCCCGACCCGCACCGCCACAAGGACGAGGTGCAGGCCGTCCTGAAGCGCGTGGGCACGGTCGACGCCGCGGGGCACCGCGTGGTGCACGGGGGGCCAACGTTTCAGCAGGCCGTGATCGTCGACGACGGGGTGTGCCGCGCCATCGCCGATCTGGCCGACCTGGCGCCCTTGCACAACCCGGCCGCGCTGGCCGGGATCGAGGCCGTGGCCGCGCTGGACCCCGCGCTGCCGCAGGTCGCCGCCTTCGACACGGCCTTCCACCGGACCATCCCCGAGCGCGCGGCGCTGTATGCCGTGCCGCGCGAGTGGACCGCGCGCTGGAGCCTGCGCCGCTACGGGTTCCATGGCCTCAGCGTGAGCTACTCCGTGGGCCGTAGCGCCGCACTGCTGGGCGGCGTCCCGGCGCGGCTGGTGGTGTGCCACCTGGGGTCTGGCTGCTCCATCACGGCCGTGCGCGACGGGCGCTCGGCCGACACCAGCATGGGCTTTACCCCGCTCGAAGGGGTGATGATGGGCACCCGCTCCGGCTCGGTCGATCCTGGTATGCTGCTCTACCTACAGACAAAGCAAGGCGTGTCCGTCTCAGAGCTCGACGACACGCTCAACGACCGGTCCGGCTTGCTGGGCGTGTCGGGGGTGGCAGGCGACCTGCGCAAGGTGCAATCCGCCATCGACGCGGGAGACGCGCAGGCCGCGCTGTCCTACGAGATGTTCGTCTACAGCCTGGTGCGCACGGCCGGGGCCATGATCGGCGTGCTGGGGGGGCTAGACGCGCTCGTCTTCACCGGCGGCATCGGGGAGCACAGCGCGCGGGTGCGCCATGACGTATGCCAGGCTCTCGGCTATGTCGGCGTGGTCCTACGACCGCAAGAGCCCGACGCGACGCCCTCGGATGGAGGCAGTCAGGCGCCGTCCGGGGACCGCGACATCGCCGCGTCCGACTCCCGCGTGCGGGTGCTGGTCATCGCGGCGCGCGAGGACTTGTCCGTGCTGGGCGAGGTGCGTCGCCTACTGAGCGATTAGTCATTAGCCGTTGGCGTGCAACCCACCGCACGCCGCTTCTATCTCAAACCACGGGTTCGCTATCACCGCCCATCACGTCGAGCGATCTCTCGGCGAGGTGTGACAGGGCAACAGCGGCATGTGGTCAGGTGGTCGCCGCCCGCGTGAAGAGAGGGATGCGCGCATTGACGGAATCACGATACGTCACCTGTCCAGCAAGCTGCGCGAGATCGATGTCGGAGGCGAGCGCCTGGGCGATCCCCGCGTGCGCGATCGTGATGGCGAGCGTCTCGCCCGGGCACGCATGGACGCCATGTCCAAACGTGAAGGTGCGCCGATCACGCCTGCGGATGTCGACGTGGTGAGGAGACGGATTGGCCAGCGGATCCCGGTTGGCGGCGGCTAGCACGACGAGCACACTCTCGCCCATTGTCATATCCTGTCCCGCGACCACCCCGTCCCGTGCGAGAAAGCGGCGCGTGTTCTGGATGGGCGGATCGTCGCGCAAGACGTCCAGGATGACGTCGCGCAGGAGGCTGGGATCGACCATGACGTGGTCGCGCGTCGCCCGCTGGACAGCCAAGGCGACGAGTGTATTGCCGATCAAACCGGCGGTCGCTTCATACGTTTGAAAGAGGAAGCCTATGCTATTCGCGACGATGACGTCCGGGTCGTCGCACCCGACGCGCTTCGCCTCCCGCGCGAGGGTGGCCAGGAGTCCCTCGGCTCCTCCCGTGCGCCGCGCTGTCAAAAAGGAGTGACACAGGTCGATGAGGCCACTCGCCGCCTCCCCGCCGCGTCCAATCTGCTCCGGGCTGCTGCCTGGCGCGAAGCACCGCACGACATCGCCTATCCACAGCGTCGTTTGTCGCAGGTGGTCTCGGGATATCCCGAGCAGGCTTGCGACGACATAGACCGGCAACTGGAAGGCAAACTCCGACACGCTGGCCGGCTCGTCCCGGACGAGTTGGTTGGCGAGGGATCGCGCCCAGGCGCTGCTTTGTTCTGCAGCCTGAGTCGGGTAGATCCCGCCAAGCGTTGCCGCTATGGCGCGCTTGAGCGGACCGTGACCCGGGCCGTCGTTCATGCGCACGAGGCGCCGGAAGATGTCGCCGGCGGGTGAGCCGAGCAGCGCCGCGGGCGCCGGCTCCGCTGGCGGACGCACGCGGCAGCAATTGTTGGTGAGCACCGCGGTCACGGCGGCAGCGCCTGCGGCGATCCACAGCCCCAGCTTTTCATCGCGATAGAGGGGCGTGCGCGCTACCAGGTTCGCGTAATACGGATAAGGATCGGGGTGGGTCACGGCGGAGATCGGATCGTGCGGTGTCATCGTTCGTTGTCCTTCCCGTCAAAACGTTGGAACGGTGGAGAGGAGTTGATTGATCTCGGCGTAGGGGATAGCGTCCGTCGTCATGCAGGTGTAGGTGCCCTGCCACAGCAGTTCGTCCGCAATCCGGCGGACCAGCCCCAGCGTCGCGCGTAGCGGGCCGGACCCGACGCTCACCCGCCTCACCCCCAGCCGCCCCAGGTCCGCGATCGCGGGCGTCTCAGCGCCGACGAGCACGTTGAGTGGTCCATCAACCGCACCGACGAGCCAGCCAATGGCCGCTCCGTCGCTCACGCCGGGGACGAAGAGGCAGTCGGCCCCCGCCGCCCAATAGGCGCGCAGCCGCTGGACGGCCGCCGCGAAGCGTCCGTCGGCGTCGCCGACCGCCAGCCAATAGACGTCCGTGCGGGCGTTGATGACCAGCGGCACGCCGGCCGCCGTGGCGGCCTCCCGGACGGCGCGGAGCTTCGCCGCCTGAACCGTGATGTCCGCCAGCGGGCGCTCCGGGCCGCCAGCCCCATCCTCCAGATTGAGTCCCACCGCGCCGGCAGCAATGACCGCGCGCGCCGTCCGGGCCACCTCCGTGGGTGTGTCGGCGTACCCGGCCTCGACGTCCGCCGTCACGGGGACCTTCACGGCGCGCGCGATGCGCTCCACCACGGCCAGCATCTCGTCGCGAGGCACGCGCTCGCCGTCGGGGTAGCCGAGCGCGGCCGCGATCCCCGCGCTGGTCGTGCCGATGGCGCGGTAACCGGCTTCTTCGAAGAGGCGTGCGCTGACGACGTCCCAGGCGTTCGGCAGGATCAGCGGGGACGGCCCATGGTGCAGCGCGCGCAACACCTCGGCCCTGGCCTGCTGGGTTATCGTGTCCATCTCACTCCATTCCTTCCCGAGACTTTAGAGGTAGCCCTATTGTCTCTCGCGGTTACTTTGAGTGCGGTCAAAGCTTGTAGTGAGTACGATGAGAGCATGAGGTATGAATCGACGATGCAAGGCGTCAACCTGAGCGCGGTCGGCGCGCTGCTGGCCGACCCGGCGCGCGCGGCGATCCTGGCCGCGCTACTGGGCGGGGTGGCAGTACCCGCGGGCGAGCTGGCCCAGATTGCCGGCGTCACGCCGTCGACCACCAGCATCCACCTCGCCAGACTGCTCGCGGCGGGCTGGGTCGCGGTGGAGCGGCGCGGCCGGCATCGCTACTACCGCCTCGCCTCGGCGGGGGTGGCGACGGTGCTGGAACAGATTGCTCGCGTCGCGCCGACGCCCCCTGTCCGGTCGTTGCGCGGGCGGCAACAGACCGACGCCTTGCGCCTGGCGCGATCCTGCTACGATCACCTGGCCGGGCAGATGGGTGTGGCGCTGACGGACGCGCTGCTGGACCGGGACGTGCTGCGGGTGGAGGACTCGGATTTCGCGCTGACGCCCGCGGGCGCGATGTTCTTGCGCGAACGCGGCGTTGACGTGCCCGCGGCGCCGGGGCGGCGGGCGTTCGCGCGCCGTTGCCTGGACTGGAGCGAGCGCCGCGACCACCTCGCCGGGGCGCTCGGTACGGCCGTCTTCGCCGCGTGGGAAACGCAGGGGTGGGTGGCGCGGCGGGAGCGCAGCCGCGCCCTGCGCCTCACACCCGCTGGTGTCGCGCAGTTGCCGGTGTGGGGCGTGACGTGGCCCCTGGGGGAGACACGCCCAGCCAACCATAGACAGTCAGAGACAGGGTGAGAATCCTACGGGTGATGTCAACGCTCGGCGGCCTCGAGTCGGTCGGCGATACCGGCGTCCTCGAACGCCCGGCGCAGTGGCTCGATCCCCTCGGAGAAATGGGTCCAGCTATCGACGTGTAGTGGCACCACCCGCCGCGCACCAAGGATCTGGGCCGCCTCGGCCGCCGCCCGCCCGCTCAGCGTCAGGTGCGCCTCGCCCAGCAACGGGGTCTGCGCCGCCCCTGCGAACAGGACGGCGACGTCCATCTGGCCCAGCCGATTGGCGATGGCGCGGACGATGTCGAGCGAGGCGTTGTCGCCGCTGACGTACACCGTCGGTAGCCCCTGGCCCGAGAGGACGAACCCGGTGACCTCGCCGGTCAGGTGGTCGCTGCCGTCCGGGCCATGCTGAGCCGGGACGCCAGTGACGCGCAGCACGCCGCCATCCGGCCGCGGAACGTCGACGTGCGACCAGCGCGGCAGCGGCGTGGCGTGGCCCCCGAGCCGCTCTGCTCCGCTAACGGTGGTCAGGACCCGTGGGACGCGCGCCAGGAACGCCCGTCCGCTCGTGTCGAGGTTGTCGGGGTGGTGGTCGTGCGAGAGCAGCACGACATCGATCGGGCCGACGCCGTCGGCGTCGAGGGCCGGACCCGCCGTCTTGACGAGGCTGTAGCCGCGGCCGAGGTCGTAGGAGCCAGGACCGTCGAAGGTCGGGTCGGTGAGCAGCCGCAGGCCGCCGAGCGCGAGGATCGCGGTTGGTCCCCCCAGGGGCTGGGCACGGAACTGGATCGGATCGGACATGGCGTTACTCACAGCATTCCCCCTTCTTGTCTCACGTTTACATATCATTGTAACCATGAGGATTATACGACAGGCTCACGGTTGGATGCAAGTGCTACAATGAGATCATGGATGCTGTCGTCATTGCGCCCGGGGAGGAGCAGTCGCCCGCGCTCGCGTTGGTGAACTCCCGCCACAACAGTCCCAGCGGCATGATCGACCGCATCGGGCGGCCGGCGGACGCGATGGCCTGGCTGGTGGAGCACGGGCTCCTACCCGCGGGCGCGGCCGTTCCCGATGCGCGCCTGACTGGCCTGTATGAGTTGCGTGACGCGGTGCGCGCGGTGTTCAGCGCGCGCATCGCGGGGTCGGCGCCGCCGGAGCGGGCGGTGGCCACCCTGAACCAGGCGTCCGCCGCGGCGCCCACTGCCCCCAGGCTGGCGTGGATGGTCCCCGCTAGGCCCGCGTCCTATCCGCATGAAATCGGTGGCGATGCGCTGGCCCGCGCGCTGGCGGTGGTGGCCAGAGACGCGATCGATGCGGTCTGCGGGGAGCGCGGCGGGACATTGCTGGAGTGCGAGGCGCCGGGCTGCATGCGCCTGTTAGCACGGGACCATGGCCGGCGGCGCTGGTGTTCGACCGCGTGCGGAGACCGCGTCCGCGCCGCGCGCTACTACGCGCGGCATCGCCAGGACCCGGCGCGCTGACATCTCAGGGTCGCCACGTGACGAGAGTCGTCAGACAGGGGCGACGCGGGACATGCCCGTCAGGCCGGGATCGACGGCGAAGCCATAGCGCGCGTAGAAGGGGAGGGTCCCCTCTATGGCGAAGAGCCCTACAAACGCCTTCTCTGGCGCGTGCCCCTTGATATAGTCCATGACGCGCCCCATGAGCAATGCGCCGACGCCGCGTCCTTGATGCGCAGGAACGACGATCACATCCTGGATGTAGAAGAAGAGGGCGCCGTCGCCGACGACACGCGCCATGCCGATCAGGACCTCGTCGTACAGCGCCACGACGTGATACAGGGAGTTGGCCAGCGAGGCGTGAGCAGCGCGTCGAAGTTGATAAACCCCTCCCAGCCGACGGCGCGACAGAGGGAGCGGTACTCCTCGATATCAGGAGGGCGCTCCGAGAGTTGGTACAGGTCAACCACGTCTTACACCTTCTAATGGAGCATCAAGCAGCAAACAAACTTATTGTACGCTGATCTCCCGTGATCGTGTCTACACAGCCGCAACCCGCTTCACCGGGAAAGGCGCGGAACCCGCGAAATCGTGGCGAGGCGTCCACCCGCAGAGCACATTCAGATCGTTGGCGCGCGCAGGAGCCCGACGCGTGCCGCATCGTCCCGCATCGTCCCGCAGGATGTCCAGGACGTTCGCGGCGACCGGTGAGAGCGCCGCGCGCCGCGTCAGTCGGACGAGCGCGCTATCGCGGTAGAGCGGCGGGAGACCGGACACCGGCGCACGCCATGATCGCCGGCATCGACGCGACCAACGCGGCCAGCCTACGCCTGCACGCGCGGCTTGGCTTCGAGCAGGTGGCGCACTTCAAGGAGGTCGGCTTCAAGTTCGACCGCTGGCTCGACCTCGTCTTCATGGAGTTACTGCTTGGTTACCCATAGCTATACCGTATCCTAAAGGAGAGTAGAAACCTGGTCTTGCACGGCAGCGGTGTGACGCGAGACGGCGCGTGCGACGCCGGTCGATACAGATCGCAATAGATAGGAGAAGGATGATGGATAGGGGCTCTGTCGCGACGAATACGGCGCTGATCATCATCGATGTACAGGAGGCCTTCGACGAGCCCCGCTGGGGGCATCGCAACAACCCCGATGCCGAGGCCAACGTCGCACGTCTCCTGGAAGCGTGGCGGAAGGCGGGGTGGCCCGTCTTCCACGTGCGGCATCTCAACTCCGCGCCGGGCTCCTCGTTCCACCCCGACGCGCCTGGCAGCCGGATCAAGGCGCTGGCGCGCCCCCGAGAGGGCGAGCCCGTGATCGAGAAGTCCGTCAACAGCGCGTTCATCGGGACCGATCTGGAGGACCGCTTGCGGCGAGGTGGGATCACCTCCGTCGTCATCACGGGCCTGACCACCAACCACTGCGTCGAGACGACGGCGCGCATGGCCGGCAACCTCGGGTTCGACACCTTCTTTGTGTCCGACGCGACGGCGACCTTCGACCGGGTGGGACCCGACGGCGTGCGCCACGCGGCGGAGGACATCCAGGCCATGACCCTCTCCAACCTCAACGGGGAGTTCGCGACCATTGTCACGACCGACGAGGCGCTGCGCCGCACGGGAGCTGCCGTCGGAGTACGATGACCAAGAACCAATGACTGCATGACAACACGCGCTTAAGGAGTGCAGCGTACGATAGCGGCTGAGTATAGAAAATAGAGCGCCCGTCTAACGCGCCAATGCTCGCCGCACGGCATCTTCGTCCCACTCCAGTCCGCTGCCAGGACGGTCGGGGGGCGTCGCCTGCCCGTCCACGATGCGCACCGGCTCCGTCAGGATAGGGCCGACATGGTCCAGGTACTCCAGCCAGTGGCAGGTCGGCGTGACGCCGAGCAGATGGGCGCTGAACTCGGGGAAGGCATGGCTCGACGCGGGCAGGCCTGCCGCCTCGACCAGAGCCGCCGTGCGCAGCCAACCGGTTACCCCACCCAGCTTCATCACGTCGAGCATGGCGTAGTCCGATGCGCCCGCCGCGATGCTCCTCGCCGCCTCGTGCGGCCCCCACCAATTTTCCCCGAGCTGGATCGCCGTTTTGGTCGCCTGGGCGATGCGGGCATGGCCCGCGATGTCGTCGGCGCGGGTCGGCTCCTCGATCCAGAACAGACCCTCCTCGTCGAGCGTGCGCGCCCGGTCGATCGCCTCGGCGACCGAGAGGCTCTGGTTATAGTCGACCATCAGCCTGGTCCCATCGCCGACAGCGCGCCGAACCGCACGGATCGTGGCGAGGTCCGCCGCGAGGTCGCCGCGCCCGACCTTGACCTTGACCGCGGTGAAGCCGAGGGCGAGCATCTCCTCGGCCTCCAGAGCGGCGCCCTCCGGGCTCATCGTGCGCAGGCTGGCATAGGCCGGAATCGGCGCCGACGCGCCGCCGAGTAAGGTGACGAGCGGGACGCCGCACGCCTTGGCTCGCGCGTCCCACAACGCCATGTCGATGCCGGCCATGGCGATCCCGGTCAGCCCCTGCGGGCCGAGCAGGCGAAAGTGCCGCTGAAGCGTGCGCTCGATGGCGAGCGGCGCGGCGACATTGCCCTTGATCACGGGCTCGAGGTTGCCGATGAGGTGGGCGAGCGGCCCGAGCGCCGCGGGCGTATAGCAGCGCACGTAGCTCCTGCCGGTGATGCCCTCCTCGGTTAGGAGGTCGATTAGCACGAGCGGCGTGCTGGTCATCGCTCCGGCCGCCGTTTCCATCGGGCGGTGGGGCGCCAGGTCGACCGCCCGAGCGTGGATCGCGTGGATGGTCAGTCGGGGATAGGTCTCCATACTGATCTGCTCCTCTCCATTCTTTGCCGACCAGGGGATAGCGGTGTTCACAAGTTGCGGGGTGTCGCTGACGGACGGCTTCTACCCGCACTGGGCGGTGCTCGATACGGGGCCGCATCGGGGTCAACACCGACGTGGTCGCTCGTGGAGGCGTGCGCTGCTGAAGAGGGGGCGGTTGTGGCTGCCGACGTGCCTGGTCTGGCTCGTCGGTCCGTCGCGCCGGGACGACGGTAGGGGACCCGAGGGGTCAGACGACGGCATCGATGTATCACGCATCGTCGCTCTCGTCGGTACATGCGCCTATGCAAGCTTGTTCACTGCATTGAGCAGGCCTGCCATATAGCCCGTCGCATAGGCGCGCCCACGATACCCTCAACCGGTGCATGTCCGCCACACCCCGTTTGGCATCCAGTGGTAGCCGAGCACGTGGATGCCCGCTCGGCCCATATTGCGGATCGTCGCCTGGTAGTGCTCGATCTGCTCGTCGCGCCCGAGGAGCCCGAGCATCGCCTTATCGTAAAAGGTCACAGGCGTATTCTCCAGCGCCTCGACGCGCAACCCATACCCCTCGACGCGCTCGCGCAGCCGGCGCAGATCCTCGACCTCCCAACGGTGTTCGCCGGGCAAGACAGGCGTGTTGAGCACGACGCCGCTCGCGCCAAGTTGCGCCGCGAAGGTGAGTAGGTCGTGATCGGGCTCGTGAAATTGACCGACGGCGATGCGCATGGGACGTTCCTCCTTTTATGATCGTCTGCCGATGATGGTCGTGTGTCGTCCGCTGATAGGCGTCATGGAGTGTCGTCCAGTGCCGCTTGCCAGCGATACCGCGGATGGTAGCCAAGGACATCGGCGGCGTGCGTTCCATCGATCGGCGGCCAGCGCGCCGGACGGTCGCCCGGACGCCGCGGGACGGCGGGGAAGTATCGCTCCAGCAAGACATCGGTCGCCAACTCCGACGAGGTATCGTCGGCCACGATAAAGAGCGGCTGATGCCCCTCGAACGGCGCCGTGAGGGCGAGTACACACGCCTCCGCCGCGTCGCGCTGGTCGATGTAGGACCACAGCACGGGCGCGAAGTCGCCGGGCCGTGCGCGGACGCCGTCGATGAAGCGACGGTAGCCGTCGGCGGCGACGATCGTCGAAAAGCGGAGGCTGGCCGCGCTGCCTCCCGCGCTGCCTCCCGTGCGGCGGCAGTAGGCCGCGGCAATCTCTTCTCCCACGGCCTTGGAGAGCCCGTAGGCGTCTTGGGGGAGCAAGGGATGCTGCTCGTCGATGGGAAAGTAGAGGGGCTCGGACCAGCGGTGCTGCCAGGGGAATCCCAGCGCCGACACGCTGGAGGCCTCCACGACGCGGCGGATACCCAGGATCGCCGCCGCGTCGTAGACGTTAAACTGTCCCAGGACGTTGTTGCGGAACACCACGTCGGGGGGTATCCGACCGGGGCCGGGATAGCGCCGAGGTGGATCACAGCATCGGCGCCGGCGAGGGCACCACATACCTGGCCGAGGTCACAGAGGTCCGTCACGATGGTTGGCCCCTGGCCCACGGACGCAATCCGGTCGACGCCAACCGCCTCGATCCCGGACTCCCACGCCCGCGCCATCACGGCCCTCCCGAGCCGTCCGCCCGCGCCGGTCACCACGACCCGCATACGCTCCATGCTCCTTTATATGTGTTTATACATATGTGGCATTATACCAATATGCCGCGTCGAACGGCGTGAGCCACTCGCGCGGGATGTCCAGCCCAAATCCGGGCGCGTCGCTCGGGACGAGCCAGCCATCCCGGGGCAGCGCCATGCCCGGCAGCGCCCAGCCCTCTCCTAAGGGCACACCGGGCGCCGTGCCCACGACGTACTCGCACCAGGGAACCGAGGGCGCCGCATAGCGGCCCTGACAATCCGTCGTCACGCGCCAGGTGTCGCGCCCGTCCAATCGATAACCACGCCCAGATGCGCGGCCGGCTCATCGAGTAGTTGTCGGTATGCCTCGGCCGCGCCGGATGGCGCAATCATGTCGGTGATCAGCGCCTGCGCGTCGAGCTGTCCGTCCCCGATGCAGGAGAGGACCCACCTGGTGCAGGCGGCGACCGAATCACCCGCGTCGTCGCCGTAGAGCGGGATCTGCCACTCCCAACCGCTGCGCAACGTGAGGAACTTATCGAAGATGGGCCGCATGATATCGGTTGCCAGGACCGCCGTGTCGTGTCGCCAGGCCGCGCCGACCAGCGCCACCTGACCGTGAGGCGCCGCGAGGGCCAGCGCCGTCTCAACGCCGCGCGCCTGACCGGAGCATTCCAGCGCCAGGCGGCATCCGCCGCCACTGGCCTCGATAGCCTCGCTCACGCCCTCCGCGTCGCGCGGGTCGATGGCCCGCGCGTTGCCGCAACGCGTGGCGAGGGCGCGCCGCTCCGGCAGCGGGTCCACGCCGACGACGCGCAGTCCCGCCGCGCGCAGCAACTGCGCCGCGCAGGCGCCCACCAGGCCAAGCCCGATCACTGCCGCCCAGTCGCCGGCCCGCGGCGCGCACGCGCGCAATGCCACCGCGCTGACCTGACCCAGCCGTCCCATGGTCGCGGTGTGCGGCGGCACGCCGTCCGGAATGCGCACGCACACGCGGCGACGGGCGTCGAAGCGCGCGGCGGACTGGTGGCCGGTGTGCGCCAGGACGG
>JAABUX010005665.1_pt1 | contig 15249 bp, 28 predicted proteins | sample 5561851 | NCBI WGS metagenome assembly JAABUX01 (sample SAMN10711883, study PRJNA513361) | rock metagenome | isolation source: Antarctica rocks | place: Antarctica: Victoria Land, Richard Nunatak red sandstone | collected 2016-01-03 | reverse complement strand
GCCTTGATCTGATATCACTTGGCATGATTGAGTGGCTCGAGTCCAAGACAGCGTTCTGTCAGGGATCATGGTGAGGGTTGGGGTCATCATCATCATCATCATCATTGGCGCGCTGCCCGTGCGCTTCACCCTTGGCCAATGATATCCTGATTGTAAACCAAGTTTCGCGAGTTTCACCTCGACAGTACATCGCTGATGTCGAGCAACACCTGACTGCTGCCCGTATCAAGCCCATTCCCAGCTCCCCGCCCTGACTCAGACCCTTTCCGGCACCGCAGGTGCTGCCGAATGGGCAGCCCGTGACCGGGTTCTTCACCAGCGACTTCACGCTGGCGGAAGTGCGGAGCCTGTGGGCGACGCAGGCGCTGCCGTTCCGGGACGCGTCGCACAACCGGGAGCACAGGCGCGCGCGCCCGAGCCGTCCCTGACAGCAGACATAGCTCGGGACTGCATCCTTTTCCAATATTCGGGGACAGCATTGCGTGTGACAATTGCGCCGGCAGCAAGTGCTTGAGCTGCGCCAACACAGCGCATGTGCGACGGTATTCTGTGGCTGTGAGGTCCCGCAGTCGATTCGTTGCCAACCTGCGCATTATAGTTGCAGCGGTACAGCTACGTTGAGCATCCCTGAGCTGCTAATACTCAGCCTTCGCCGCATCACACCGCGGTGCATCAGCAGCCTCCATTGTCAACGCACCAACCATTACCAACGTTATTTTCAGCTGAAACATTGTATCGACTGAGACAAAATAAGTTCGGAACAGAAGCTCCTTCCTTTCTCTTTTTGGCTTTGAAATACTGATTATGTAGCCGCCGACCCCCGGAACCTGCGTGCCAGGCAGGGTGCCCACCATCGCGGAGGTGCTGCGCCTGGTGCGGCGCCGCATCTGGGCGGGCTCCCCCGTCGGCGTGTACGTCGAGACCAAGGAGCCTGCCTTCCACGTCGCCAAGGGGCTCGGCCTCGAGCGCAAGTACGTAGCGATGTTAGTACTTGTGTTGTAAGCTAGTTCGGTGGCTTAAACGACGCTTAGGAGCCCGTCACATGCTCAGAATATGAGTTTTTATGTTGAATCATCTAATGTAATGCAATCAGAAATGATACAGGAAAGATGGGGATAGAGGGGCTTTGAAACCTCACGGTTCCAATCAACGGGATAAGAAGGCAGCAGCGTCTGCCGATTCCGTCACCACTCGTTCAGTCGTTGCTGGATTTGGTCCAGCAGCATCGGATGCTGCTGCTCTGCATCTGCGACCTTTCATGTAATCTCAAGACATGATCGGGGAAGGGTCACGAGGGTAGGCAGAAGCTCGCATTGTTACAACGTAGGTCCTGTACAGACCATGTGCAGGCTGTAACGGCGTCGTTGTGCATCGAGCCTCAGGCTGATGACGGACCTCATGCAGAGCGGGTTTCAGCTGATCGCCAAGGAACACGTCGTGCTGCAGTCCTTTGACGTCACGGTGCGACCATGTCCAGAGCCAGTACCAGGTCAGCGCTGTACTCACCAGCAGGCATCGCACTGCATCCTTTCTCGATATCTGGCATGCGCAGCTTTTGGGAGCGCCTCGGACCCATGGCCAGGGAATGCTGGTCTGTCTGCCACTGGCGGTGGCCAGGGTCCATGGCGAAGTCCGCACACGAGCGGCTTTGCAATCCACAATATGAATCTGCTGCTCCAGTCAGACTGCACCAATCCAGCATCTGTCGGTGGTGATGCTGGCGCTGTGAATCGGCCCTGAGCCCAACCCTAGCCCTGACCCTCAACCGAGCCCTGGTAAAACCCTGTACCAAGCCCTAGCAACCCGCGCATGCGCAGTCCCTGGAAAACCTGTCGGTGGCGATGCTGGCACTGGGCATTGGGCCGGCGCCGCTGGTGTGGCTGCTGGACTGCATCCGCGGCGCGCACCTGGACCACGGCGACCTGCACCGCTTCTCCACCTACGGCCAGGTCCTGGCGCCGGACAAGGTGCACACAACAGCAACCCGGCCGGGGGTCACCATGCCGTCCTACGATCTTGGTGCAAGTCGAGACTCAGCAGACGATCCTGGTGAAGCGCAGCAGTGGGAGACATGACGTCCGAGATCAGTGTGGTCGGCATCGAGGCCGCCTGTGCTTTGCAGAGCCCAAATCTGATGCTCCAGAGTTCGAACACCAACGTCGCAAGCTTGCAGCTGCCGAGTCCAAGAGCAAGCATCCGTGATGTCCACTGCAAGTCGATGCAGTATGGTCGTCTCCCCAAACGCGCTGCTATGTGGCTGATCTGATGTGCTGTCACGGGATGCGTGCAGGGCCTGCTGGAGGACCTGCAGGCTGACAGCAGCTGCGGGCCGGCTTCCGGCAACGGTGGCTGCGGCATGAGCGGCCAGACGTGCGCCGGGCGCTTAGGCAAGCCTCCGCAGCAGGCAGCAACAGCAGGCAGCAACAGCAGCTCAGCCGTCAGCGCAGCGGGCAGCCCTGCTGTGCCAGGGAGCGCGTTCATGGAGATGGCGCGCCATTGGGGGCTCAGCGTCCACCCGTGGACGCTCAGACAGGAGGTGCGGAGCTTTCGCAGTGCCATCGGCGGACATTGATAACTCTGTACATTGATAACTCTGTACAGTTGTCTGTACGGGACATCTCGTGTGGCAGACTGCCTTTGTCATGGTATCCAAATCGGGGTGCAGCCATACGTCACACAATGCTGATCCTCGCCTTGACTGTGACCCTGCCAACGGCAGCATACACGTGGGCACGCATGTTGCTGTATCACTCGGCAAACACGGCACCCCGCATAGTGAGGATATCATTTGAGCCGCCCGCTGACGGTCTGCTGCTGGACCTCGCAGGCGCAGTTCGTGCCCCTCGACTTTGGCGGCCACATGTTCCTGGAACTGGATTATTTGGCCGGCCCCGGCGGCCTGGGCGTGCAGGGCGTCATCGGCGACTGCCCTGCAGCGCTCATGGACTGGTCCCGCTCCCTGCAGTGGTGCGTTTATAGGGAACGTGAGCTGAAGGCGCTGCCGCGGCACGAAAATATCTTTGAGACGGCTTGTTGAGGACGGCGCTCGGCATTTATTCATGCCAGGGAAGAACGGGGATTCAGAGCGGCGCAGCACGCACTGCAGTCAGCGGCGGTCAGCAGGCGTCAGCAAATGCCGTAACACGACCATCATGCTGAAGCACATCACTGACCCCGCACCGCAGTCACTGATCACCCCCAAGTTTGTGACTCATCCGACCGAGCACAGCAAGATCGGCACAGGTTGCCTTGAGACTCATGCGTGTGGTGCCAGTGGTTAAGCCTCAACAAGTGGTCGGCTGCAAGCAGGGCGGACGGCAACCGAGCGACTTTCCTGTTCGCTACGTCTGGGGCGGGAGCCAGCTGGGTCAACAAACAGTTGATGATGAGTCTTGACCCCTGAACCCTAGCCCACCCTCAACCCAATACCTTACCAGAAGCCTCACGCTAAGCTTCATGCTTGACCGCGACCCAGGGCGGACGGCAATCGCTCGACTTCCGTGTTCGCGGCCACCGGCGCGGGCGCCAGCTGGGTGGACTACATCCCGACGACAGTGCCCTCGTGGGAGGCCGCGCTGACGGGCTTCGCGGCGATGCTGGTGCTGGTGGCGGCGTTAGTCGCCGCGATCATGGGCGTCAGGTGGTACCGCAGCAGACACAGGTCAGACACCACGCTCCATTTTGGCTCATTTCCTGTAGGATTTCGATGTAGAATCACGCAGCGTGGCCTTGCCCTGATCGCACGCGCCAATGCAACACCGCCGCAATGCCATGAACATATAGAAGCCTTTTGGTCTGCCATTGTGAGCTTCACGCTGTCCTACAACTCCTGCTGCCCCTTCGCGTTGCGCTCGGCCTGACACCAGCCAGTCGGTGACTTTTTCGCATACACAAGAATGTTTAGTCGTCAAGAACATTGCCAGTATGGCATATCGATGGGTCGTGGGATGCGCGGGGCTGTATGGAAATGCTGTGCAGCGGTATCGCGCATCCCTGCGTTCCAAGGAACATGCCGTGGATTGCTCTGCCGTTGTGGCAAATCTCAATCCTTACCCTGCCGCCACAACCTTGACGCTGACCCTAAACCCTGACCCTGAGCCCGAGCCTGACCTCGACCCTGTCGTGCGGGCCAGGTACGAGGCGTTCTTCGACCACCCCCCGGAGGCGGCGCAGTACGCGGCGCGCGGCGCGGCAGCGTTGGAGGCCCTGACCCCCGCGCCCAGCATGCTGGCCAAGCACGCGTCGCTGCAGCTGACCGTCATCCCGCTTGCCGAGTCCCCCGGCGGCACGGCCAGGTGCGAGCATGGCGCTGTGCAGTAGAATCATGTCGCGATCATGGTTTACGTTCTTGGGCTTGGTGATTAGTAGGGTGAAGGTCTGCGTTATGGCCAAGGTCATAGTTGGGGTCAGGGTCAGGATGGGCATGGGGTCAAAGTAAGGGGTAGTTTCATGTTTAACGTTGGCAGTGAGGGCGCCAATCAGGTCGGAAGGGGCCGACAAGCAGTGCCCTTGCATGTTTGGGTCTAGGCACGCCTCCGTGCGGCACCGTCGTCCTGTACGCGGAGCAGCACGGCGACGCGGCTGGGTGTGCTGAGAGTCTGAAGCGCATAGTGCTGGAAGCGGGTAGGTGTCAAAATATACGACATGGTTGCTTATAGCCGGTCAAAGACCTCAAGCGTGCCACGCAATCCGGCAGCAGTTTGCTCTTGGGCCCGCACTCATGATTATGCAAGTCTCACGATTTGCGGACTGTGCACCAAACGTGGCTCCCACCGAACCTCGCGCACAACTGATGCCAGGCTTGTTGGCATGGCAGGGGCCCAGGCACTGCGCGGGGTGGAGGCGAGCTCGCCTTTGGACTGCCGCTGTACAGTCCGCTGGACCCGCGCGCTGCAAACTGAGACCAATGTATCCAGTCATCTCGATGGGGTTCAACTGTCTGGCGAGCGATCTGGCGCCCTGCGGTCGCAATGGCCCGACACAGGATGCAACTGAACCGAAGATAGGCTTTCGCTGCTCAGACCTGCTGCAGTCCTGGTGGAATCATAGCTACGTACCAATTTATCTGATGTTGTTCATATCCCTGTACTCTGAAGCATAGTCGGTGTGAATTGATCTCGCTGCTGGTTAGATGGCCTGCGCTGCATGGGTATGGAGGCTCAGACTCAGCCAGTCAGCACGCCGCATAGCTCACCTGGCCGCGGAATGTCTGAATCAGCATTGGTGTAGACCTGTAAGCGGCTCAACGCAAAGTACACTTGCTCAACAGCTGCGTGGCGGCGTCACCAAGAGGCCGCCAACTCATGCTACGTATCTGCGCATGCCATGCGTGTTCCCGTCAGTGCCCTGCGCCTTGGCTGCACTGCACTTACAAGCTAGCCGTGCGCACCGCTCTGCTTTGACGGCGAGAGTATCCAGCATTTCATTCACGGATTTTACTTGCTTGCTTCACTCTCTCGTCGCATGCACGCTGAGCACCGACGCGCAACTCATTCTAGCGCAAAAAGATACTGCAGACATCCCGGCGTTGCGCGGCTGCTGCTCTTCATCTGATCGCGCGCGAGTGTCGGTGGCCTCATCAAAAACCACTCCGCAGCCTGCTCAGAGCCGCCTGGACTCGAGCTTGATGGGAATCATGTACGCGTCCGGGTCCTTCTTCGCGCCCTGGCTGGCCAGCTTGTTCACGAAGTTGATGAAGTCCACCTCGTACACTGCATCGGGCATGGACCGCTGTGAGGAAATTGGTCCTGGGAATACGTGTATCCGAAATTTGTGGCTACGGATGCCCGCAGAAGTGCCTGAGGCTCCATTCTAAGCAGTCAGACATCCAGCGCAGATGAGTGTGACGGGTCCACCGCCTCGAGATAAGATATCAGCGCACCTTTCCGAAGCAAAACAAGGGGGAATCGGCCCTGCAAGCCTCGACATCGACAGTCCGTGACATGCAAAGACGGTCGAGAGCACAAGTAGAAAGCGCCTCAGCATGCCGCACCGGTCCGCGTGTACGTCTTGCGCGAGCCGTCATACTTCTTCTTCCACTGTTTAAACTCGTCGTCCTCCGCGGCCAGCGTCTCCTCGGCTTCCGGACCCGCCGCCGCACCCCACAGCCTGCGCCGCACGGCCACGTGGGTAAGGCAGCTCAGAATGCAACATTGACGGCAGAGCCTCTGCAGCGCGTAACCTGTGTTGCTGCATCGGAAAGCAATGCAAGCTGATAGGCTTGAGGCATAGGCACCGATGGCTTCACAGCGAACAATGTTTCTGACAGGTTTTGTTTGTTGACAGACTGGCAACGACCGGCGTCACTGCCATTCAGCTGCTGTGCTGGACATATCCATGAGCATGCCGGTTTGCAATGCAATGCCGTGCGCTGACCAGCGGGCTGGAGGACTCACACGAAAGCGGGGCGTGACCAGAACGGCGCCTTGCCGACGCCGAAGCCGCCCAACGGGTTCCTGTTGCCCAGCTTGAAGAAGAACTCCTGCACGGCAACGGATGCAGCCTTGCACGGATGATCTTCTCGTGGACAACCGATGGCAGATGCTTCGTATCTGGTTGGTATGCGTTCAAGCGGTGTTCACTTGCTTGCCAGAGGTCGGCACTGGCGTCAACAGGTGCTGGGAAGCTGGGAAGGCACATGTCACTGCCCTTCGGAAGTCCGGGTCACAACGATCCGGTTCACAAGTTTTGGGTGGTAAAGTCGGTGATGGCACTGAACGCTGGACTAAGCCTGGGAAAAATTCAGCCATTGCTTGACTTGGGTATGCGACTTGGGTATGACCGGCATGGCCCTCGTGAACCCAGGGCTTGCCTTGATCTCGGCTGTGCTGGCGCCGGGAGGCGGTATCCGGCCCTCCGGGTCCGGCGTGTCGGAATCCACACGCCCGATGCTAGTGTCCCACTGCGCGCCGAAGGCGTCGTCAATGGTCTCGCCGCCCGACTCCAGCTGCGCAATCACAAACAGGGTCGTCAGGGTCAGGGTCAGTGTGTCAAAGTCAGGGTCAGGATCACAATGTACGTAAGGGTTAGGGCAAGGGTGTGACAGGTGTGACTGTACACGCTTTGCAGCAGTCGCTTTCCATACGCATGCAGGCTTGAAGCAACCGCCCGGTCAGACCGGAATAAGCACTGACACCATTCAACCGTTCGTTGGACACATGGCGACCATGACGCGGCGGTACTGCCTGGGAGCATGTGAAAGGCATAATAGCTACATTGCGCCCGCAGTACAGAAGCGGACGAGAACAGCCCACGCCGCCGTTGCGGTTCGAAGGTGCAGCGGGACGCGATGAGTGTGCACACATGCGAGGTTGCAAAACACGGTCGGCTCAGGGTTTAGGGTGTCGAGGGAATTGGGCACCTTGGCGCGGGCAACCTTCGTCGACCGCCACGCCTTCTTTGTGGCCACCTTGTTGCCAAGGACCTCCAGATCCGCCCAGCTCACCGGCGACACGCCTGTCAGCTCGATCAGCTTCATATTAAATTAATGTTTCAATTAAAATAGAGATACAAACGAAGTTTGGCAATTTGATATTTTTGGATAAATTAGGTTTATTTTTGATTGCTTTGAATGTTAGCTTTCGCGACCGTGATCCCCAGCTCGATGCTGGCCGCCGGCAGGGGAACACAGGTTCGCCAACTGGAGGTCTCACGGGGACTGTTGCAGCCCGCTATGTTGGAGTCTGCTTGCCGCGCATGGCTGCTCCAGCAGACAGAGACTGCGCGATGCTCCACGGTATGACGTGGGCGTGCAGGACGAGATAGCGTGTCCTGTTTCATCGAAAAGCCGTCATTGCGAGAGACGCAATGGTGTTGTCTCAGCGTAAGGGCTCGCACCGCTGGCGGCGCCCTTCTTGTCGATGGCGGCCTTAGCCTCTCCAAGCTTCCCAAAGTAGCTCTTCAGGCTCGCGTTCTCCGGTCGGTCCAGCCTGGGACGATCATGCAGGCATGGTCAGGCTCCACCGCTGCCGCTGCTGGACACGACTCCTTGCCTGACCGAGAGCATCATCCCGCCGGCGGGGCTGTTGGCAGATGTGACGCTGTGAGCATACAGCGCTACGATGCCCCTGGGGACGGCCCACCCAGCTCAGTGCAGACACCGCAGTCACAGACAGGTCGCCGGCATGTCGTCGATCCCATGGCATCTGGTCTCGCGGAATGATGCGCACTCGAGGCGGAGGCTGCCATTGAAGCCGCCAGTGCCGGTGGCCACGTCGTATGTGCCGGCGTCATTGACGAGCGCCAGCGCCGAGGCGGGGGCGTCCGCGCTCGACAGCACCTTCACCAGCTCGTCGATCACCCGCACCTGTGTAGCGTCGCGTGTGTTGGCGGCTCAGCTGGCAGTTGCAACAAACGGGCGCAGGTGCACACTCGCATGCGTTGGACGAAATGCCAGAAGGCGTGCAGACAGATCGCTCGTTGCAACTGATGTCCACACATGATCCGTAGGACCATGGCATTGGCACGCCGTTGAGCGAGATAGGCTGAGCCTCCTCTGCACCCACACCTGAAAGTATGCTCGCTGGTCTCCTCGCTGGAAGCCGCTGAGGGCCTTGACGGAGATGTAAGAGTCGTCGGCGAGCGCCGGCATGGCCCATGCCAGGGGCGCCAAGAGACCGCCTGCGGAGCACGGCTGCGTCGGTAACAGCGATAAATGGCTGCGCAGGTGGTCAGACTACGACCCTCGAAACAGGGGAGGGGACCGGCAATTGCTAGCGCCTAGGATCGGCATGCGGTGACTGCGAGACGCACCTGCTGCGATCAGCTGCCTCCGCGGCATCCCCACCGGGCCATCATATTCGGATTGTGCTGAGCAGGTGATCTGGGATCGGCGGCTGCGGGCAGGGCTCGCGGCCGCGAACTGTCTGTGAACTCTCTGCACCGATGCGCTGCTCTGCAGCAGCGCAGCACCTGGCTGCAAGCCTGTCAGCTGAGCCATTGGCGAGTGCTTGCGAATACACACTCTCAGGTGGTGCAACAACTCTATCGATTTTCCTAGCGATATTCCCACGTCGACGCTATCTGTCACGTGAATCCTCTGGAGGTCAGTCTGTCCAGGCTGTGCAGAGCCTGTATACTGTTCTCCATGCACCGTGCAGTGTATGCAGCAAGCCGCTGCTCGCTCATCCGGCCAGACTCGCGGCTTGCGCCTGCTGCTGCAGGGCAGTCAGAGACGCATACGAGCCGAAGCCGACGGCGCCGAGTGACAACGTCAGGACCGCCGCCTGCGCAAGCACACTTCCCAACAGTCCGTCCCTGCACGCGCGTTACAGACATGCGCACATGCCAAGCAGCGCCGACAGACATGGCGAGCGTTGCTGTCCGTCATCCGTCAGTGAGAGGGTCGAACACTGCACGCATCGTGGCGATGATGGCCTGCGTGGCGCGCGACCGTGCAGCACGACAGCCATGAGCATGGGGTCCGTCACGGCAGCAGTGTCGGCACAGCACTTGCGCAGCTGACCTGCGCGACGGTCCAGACCCAGTGCTGGCGCCGCGGCAGCTTGCGCAGGCACAGGAACGCGGGCACCGTCAGGCAGCACAGGTTCTTCGCGACCGCCGCCAGCGCGACCTGCCCGAAACTAAATATGTCAAGAACCTCCGTTTTTGACTTGATTGACAGATTCTTAATCACCCGCCATCAATTGCCAATTGAAACCGACGCAGAACTTAAGACGCACGAGTCGTCTGAATGCGTGCTTGAGTAGGCAGGCTAAAAAGCAGGCAGTACCAGCCACCGTAACAGTCAAACGCCAAATGCCGTCAGCATGTGGCAACCAGAATGAGTCCCTGCCATGATGCGCTATGCAGAGTCAGGGGCAGCACGCTGCAGCCGTGCGCCACGCACGGCCGTGGCAGATGCATCGTACAGTTGATGACTTGACAGCGGGGATACAGGCGGGACGGGAACGCAGGAGGGACAGAGGACTGACCAGCTGGATCAAGTGCGGCCGCACGGCGGCGATGACGAGCGCCAGCGCAATAATCACGGGGTAGCTGACCAACCAGCCGACCACGGCGAGCCAGCTCACGCGGCGGCCCTTGACCGGAGGCTCCGCCCTCTCCTGCGGCACACACAGGCGCAGGTGTTGCTGGGACTCTGTGCGAGCTGCTGGTGATTACACAGTTCAACCATCTGAATACGGCCCTTGTCGGCAGCTCGCCATAGGGCATCATTGGGTGGAACATCACGTATATACACACAGGCTGTGCTCGGCAGCTCGTACCAGTCTCGTCTATTCCGTTGTTCAGACCGATGCATCTAATTTGCACAGGCATACGCTCGTGTGACAGCCCTCTGCGCACGGCAGCTCCTGATTCAAAGCATGGCAGGCATGTGTGCGGGCCGCACCTCACTGTGCAAGTCAGGCACGCCCAGCGCTTGCATTATCCTCTCGCAGACGCCGGAGACCGTCGCCAGGTACATCACCACGGCCTAGGTCAGCAGATACTACTCATATTCGACAGCTCAGTATCTACGCCTGGCAGATTTACAGAGTTTGCGCTGTGCGAGTGGTACAATGCGAGTGGATTTTGCATTGTTCGAACGACCAGCGCTCATGGGCAGCCTCAAGTCTGTGAGACTGAAGCGCTGATGGTATGCTCGGACTCAGGGCTGCAGCTCAGTCCCGGCCGCGCGTGCCTGGATCAGGATCGCCGCGGTCGTCACCCGCTGCAGCGCTCGGTTCTCGATGCCCCACGCGATGACCTCCGGCACCAGCGGACCCTGCCGCAGCGGCACACGGAGGGTTTGTGGCGGGTTCTGCCGCTGTGTCCAAACCTCGCAGACGACAGGTCAGCGCAGCTCATGAGCAGATCAGGAATGTCATCCGGCAGGAGAGCGCAGCCAGATTCTTGCAGGGCCTGAGCCATACCGTGCACTGCAAAGCCTTGACTCTTGCAAAGTCATCGGGTCACGAAACGCAGGTCTTCCGGTCAAGAACCCTCAACGTGAGTTTGACCCTTACCCTGGCCAAGCCTGCCCCGACCCTGACCCTGACCCTGACCCTGACCCTGACCCTGACCCTGACCCTGACCCTGACCCTGACCCTGACCCTGACCCTGACCCTGACCCTGACCTGACCCTGGCCCTCTGTGGATTAGTTCATGTCCCCTCACCTGGCTCCAGTACCCGACTCCGCCCAGCAGCGAGATGGCAGACACCGCAAAGGCCACCGCGGCGACAGCGGCCCACAGGCTGGTCTGCTGGGTTGCCGCGCCAGCGCTCCCGTTCTGACCACCGGGCGCCTGAGCCGGCCGACAGGACTCACAGTCAAGGTCGAGGTCGAATCGCAGTTAGGTTTTGTGCAAGTCGGCATGGCCAGTTCGAGGTGCCAGGTTGCAGCGATGGCTGTCTCACTTTATACAGGATGCCTGGCCCTCGGGACGGTGTGAACTCACACATGAGCCTGCTCGATAGCTGCGTGGCCATGTTCTTTGAGTTCCTGGCTTACCACTCTCGCTAACTTGCATATGAAGCACGTTCGGACGCTGTTACGAGGATGGCATGCTGCATCTCGATGGTGATTAAAACTACACGAATCCGTGCATGATTCTGACGCTTGACACAGGCTTCAGCAGACAGACAGATGTAAACATATAACGCGCACCGGAGCCACGACCCTGAAGCAGAACATGATGCTCAGCCCTGCCGTCGCCAGCGTCGTCGCTTCGTTCTGCGCGAAGGCAGCCTGCAGAGCAGCAACCAGCTGTCACCGACCTTGCGGACAATTGACGGGCAGTGCCCAGACAGTCCGACGGCAGGGCAACAGCGCAGCCGCCCCGCCCACAGCCTTTCTCCTGCAGCACCGCCAGCAAAGGGCGGTAGCGCAGTGCAGCTGTGGGCGGCTGTGGTAGAGCGCATCATGGCATGGGGTGTCAGGTCAGGATTGGGACATGGGCAAAACATCAAGGTGTGCAATGAAAGAGGGACCAAAGTCTCACATGTGGCACAAGCCGTATGCTGTGGCCAACGAACCAGCCCACGCTGATGCTGTAGGCCACGGCGACCGACACTGCGGCGACGACGAGCACAACAGCCGGCCGCGACAGGTACCGCGCCTGCGATTGAAGCCGCGACTCTAGCTCAGCTACACTTCACGCGCGGCGAGCTGGGCGGCTGCATCACGCACGAACCTCCCGGCCCGATTCACTCTCGTAGCCTCTGAGAGCAGCATCATGCGCATCGAAGCCCGCGGCCCAGCATCAATGCAGTGGTCAGTGAAGACATGCACACGTATTTGCTGGAGTGGCATATACATGGTCATGCAAGGGAAATCGTGGATGCCACCGGAGGAGCAACACCTGGGACAGCACCAGCACCCTGCACCAAATCTGGGGATTTACCCTCTCAAACCCTAGCCCTAGCTCTATAACCTGATTTTCACCTGAGACAGCACCAGCACCGCGGCCGCCACGGCGCCGCCGTACGCCCACCTGCCGATGCCCCAGTGCGTCAGGTGCTGCAGGCTCTGGACCGCCAGCAGTTGCAGCACCGCGCACAGCAGCAGGTCGTGCAGCAGCAGCACGCCGTCGCCCACCGCGCCGCCCTGCACGGTCAGGGTAGGCTCAGTGTCAAGGTAAGGGCAAGGGATAGGATTTAGGATGAAGGTCAGGGCTGACGATCAGGCGTCTGGCGGTCCAGAAAGGTACGAGTCCAGCACGAGGTGAGGGCAGGTTTGGGGTGTGGTCTCAAAAACAACGTTTGGCTGTAGCACATCTCTTTACACAGCACAAGCCTAGCGTGAGGAGACATATGCTTGTCCATCGTCACACTCACGCATGACGCTAACATCCTTGGCTACGCCAGAGGGCCTCCCACTGATCGTGGTAGTGCATTACTCCAGGGTGACGTGCTGGTCTCTCGAAGCGGACGTGTATAAGGTTTAGATTAAACAGCTTCTAATAGAAAGTGTATGAGTTGCTACCAGAACTTCAAGTATTCATTTGATATTTGAAGTAATCATTTGATATTTGTTTATGATCGAGTCGGCGCACCATCATATCCCAGGCTGAGGTCCGGCGGCTTGCGCTGACCTCGTGGTCGGACGCCGCGTGCCGTGTGAGGTGTCGCTGCAGCGCTGCTGAGACCATGGACCCGACTGCAGGGCAGACACATTATCTTAAACAATAACTTTCATGTTTTTACTTTTACTGTCAAATTTATAGACAACAACCATTGAAAACAAATTAAATATACCCAAATTAGAAAAATATCTTAAATATCGTGCCCGGGTGCAGGCACGTCATGGAAACAAGCCATAGGTTGGATCGATTCAGCCTATGTCAGTCTCTACGTTCGCGCATGTCCATGTGCGTGCATGTTGACCGCGCACATGTCTTGTGCACAAACCGGCTCACGGCAACACAAAGCGGTTTGCAACGTTCAAGTTTGCAGGTCTCTATCCAGCTCGGTGGCAAGGCGGCGCACATGAGGATACGGACAGGGCGATCGCAGACGCTGCCCAGCCCAGCTTCGAGAAGGCGAAGGGCATCAGCCACAGGCCCACGCTCAGCTGCTGCGCCAGGATCCTCGCCAAGTGCGTGCGCTGCGCCTGCATGCCCAGAGCAAACTAAGTCTGAGGCTCTGGTAAATTCCTGCAGAACCAACCTGTCATGCCTCGCCACAGAGTCGCATTTTGCAGCGTTGTTCAGTGTTCCAGGTCCCGGCACTGAGCTCTGGGGAGCGATGAACCACGATACCATGTTCTGAGCACCGCATTGGACGAGCTCACGAGGTTGGTGACGATCACTTAGGTGCAGGCGTGAGGGCTTAGGTTAGGGTACGGGCTAGGGTTAGGCTAAGGGGGTGGGTAAAGGTTAAGGCGAGGGCTAGGAGTAGGAGTAGGATCACGGATGGGGTTACCAGCCCGCTATCGGTGGGGACCAGCATCGTTCGCCGCTTCTCGCTGCCTACGGCAGCAGCTGGCGGCTTCGTCCCGGCTTCCACGTCTTTGTCGCCGGGGGTCCCGGCCGGGTCCTCGCCGAAATCGCTGGCGGCGTCCGTGTACACGGACACAGCGCTCTTGATGCTGCTCGCCCTGCAGGCCAGCCAGCGTGTTGATTCAGCAAATGGCAATTGCACGCATATATGCGCAGCAGTAGTTCTGAGCAGCCTGTAAGCGTGCTTGCAGTCAGGCTTGCTCAGAGCGTTGTGACTGTCAGCAATGCGCAAGAAAGGCCCGCTTCAGATGTGATCGGTCTTTATGAGCGTACCGGTGAGCGCCGGCCGGCGCAGTGCCAGGGTCGAGGTCGCTGCGCGGCGACATGAACAGCCGGTCCGACATATCGTCCTCCGTGCGGCCTTCTTCCAAGGGCCCCTGCCAGGGAATGCACTGGAGTCCACACGGCAAGATGACGGGACCTGGCAGAAAGCTCCTTCGAGCAACAGCAGCAGCGAGACGCTGCAAGTCCTCCTGCTGGCGTGCACAACGAGTGCTGTGACAGCGGGGTATGTCGCTTGATTGCATCCACAGGTGCGTCACGAGCGAGCTCGCGGCAAGACCCCATTCTGCACTGTGTCATGCCGGTCATGGCGGAGGCACAGCATGACCAAGCGCAGGTGTGTGCGGAGGACAGCCGGGCATACAAACAACGCCATGGGTCTCTAACCTTGCTGTCGCCTGAGCTGGGGATGCGCAGCTCGAGGTGGGCTTTGCTGGTGTCAGGCTGCGCAGGATGGCCCGCAACCTCCGTCATTGTGCCAGCAACCGAGCCGGGCCCCGGCTCAGGCTTGTACGGCAGATCCGGCCAAGACGCCATGCGCTCACGCGCGTCGCCTGTGCGCGTCGAGCGTAGCAGGTGGGACCTGACATGTGATCGCGAGGGTGGGACATGAAGCAGAGCATCGCCAGGGTGGGGGTAGTGTTGCGCGTTACAGAAAGTAGGCTGTTCTGTTGCTGAGCACGCGATATCACTGTCGGGACGTCATGCATGACGCTCACCCAGTACGTCGCCCCGACGATGGGCGAAGGTACTGAGTCGAGAGCGAGTACGTTCGCGAGGATGATGCAGAGCTTTGTTTGGTGTGCTGCTGGAACGCCACCCTGGCGCATGAGTACCTCCCTTGCTGCGATTACACAACTCGCGATGACTGTCGCCCTGGGGCAGCTGTGTGCAAAGCTGCATCGCGATGCGGTCAGGCACCGCCGACGAGGCGCCTCGTCCGCCGGTGCTCCAGACATTATTGTCTGACCAAGCCGGACCGCGGCGCAGGCTTGGGATTGTCCGCACGCAGAGCGTCGTGATCCC
>JAABUX010005664.1_pt1 | contig 15249 bp, 16 predicted proteins | sample 5561851 | NCBI WGS metagenome assembly JAABUX01 (sample SAMN10711883, study PRJNA513361) | rock metagenome | isolation source: Antarctica rocks | place: Antarctica: Victoria Land, Richard Nunatak red sandstone | collected 2016-01-03 | reverse complement strand
CCACAGGTTATTCTCGGCCTCCTCGTGGGTCTCCTCGTCGACCGGCTCGCCGTTCAGGATGGGCACGACCGCTCCCGTGGCCATGGCCAGGCGCGACCGCGCGGCGGCCAGTTCCGCTTGCAGGCGGCGCGCCGCGGTCGTCACCTCTGTTGGCGTCGCGGATGTCGCGCTGGCGGCAGCGGCGTATTGTCCCACCTCGTCCTCAGCATAGTTTTCCAGGTACGTTGCCCCGTCCAGCAGGCCCCTCAGGTGGGAGATCGGACAGCGCCCCTCGGCCTCGACGCGTGGCTCCAGGGGGACCGGCAGCGCCGTCGTAGGCGGGATCGGCCAGGGCGGCGTGCGAGAGAGCCAGATAGTCGCCCGCCTGGCGTAACAGCGCCATCGCCTGGTCGTGCGACACGCGCGGCATGTACCCGGCCGTGCTCGGGTCGTCCGCGTCGTCGGCCTCCTTGAGCGCGCGGGCGATGGCGATGAACGCCTGGGCCACCCAGAAGTATGCCAGGGCGAAGCGCATCTCGTGGTGCGTCTCCCATGGGCGACCTGGATGTGCGATTTCACCGGCCCGTCGCCTATCCTCGATCTGCCGCCGCAGGTCCTCGAGTTGCCCGCTGCCGCGCAGCAGCCCATCCACATCGGCCGCCGCTATCTCGTGGTGCATCATCGCCCGCAGGCGTGCCATGAAGGCCATCGCTTCCCCTCCACTCTGTACGTATCGTCGCGTTCGTGCCGTCAACACAAGTATAAGTATAGGGTGTATCGGTGCAGTGCGGGGATGGCGGTATGCTCTATCCCTCCATCGTCCGTGACCGCTTACGGCGTCGCCCAGGGCGTAGCCGCTGCGCGAGTCAGCGCGCGGCCGTGGTTCCGGGTCCCGTGACGCATCGGGCCTCTCTGGTTGCGCCGCGTCGAGCCACCGCCGGATGAGGGCGGCCAGGTCCGCACCGTGGCGCGTGACCGTTTCCAGGTGCGTGCCAGGCGTGACATGCGCCTCCGCGTTTGGCGCGATGCGGTGCCAACCGCGTGTCGGGCCGTCCGTGGCGACGGCCTCCGTGCGGCAGGAGTCCTTGCCTACCTCAATCTGACCCCTGGTCAGCCACGCGGATGCCCACCCGTTCCCGCCCCGCCACCGCCAGCGCCTTGCTCACCGTCCGCGCCACGTAGTTTCCCACGTGCCCGGCCTTGCGCTCGTCCAGCCCTGGGCTCCCCTCGACCATCGCCCGCGCCAACTCCTCGGCCGTGGCGTCCTCATACGCTCGCGCCAGGCTCAGCACGATCATCCAGTCGATGCGGCTCAGGTCCGCCGCCGGGTAGCGTTGTAGTAGGCGCGTGACCTCGCGGCGGTAGAGGTGTCCCAGCGGCGACACAGGTCCGCCCTCGTGGCGTCCGACGGGCACCGCTCGCACCTTGACCCTCGGAGCCGGCGGTGTTGCCGCCAGCCGCACCCGCGCCGCGTCGAGCAGGTCTTCGCCGGCCAGCGCCGCCTCCCCTGTCGCCGCGATCAACCGCACGAGGGGATAGGTGCCGTCGGCGCGCTGGTGCTTCCGCTTCCTGTTCTCGAAGCCGGCCAACCTGCCGTTTAGGTAGGATAACCTGCAATCTTCAAAGCTACACTATCTTTGCACTTTTCGATTATCGTCAAGTAGATACCGCTTTACGCACTGCATGTTGTGGTTCAACGACTCGCATAACCCCTACATGTAGTGGCCAAACAAAAAGTGCAAAGATAGAGAAAGCTATCTGCCATCGCGTCCTCCACACATCTTCAGCTGTTTGTACATGATCGTCATCGCCTTGATCGTATGCCCCGCACGGCACGGTACACTCGGCAGCATCAGGAGCGGGGGCCGGAGGGGCGACCAGCCTGCACCCACTCTCGATAGCGCGCATCAATCATCGGGGAGATCACGCGGTACGTGTCCCACGAATCTTCCACCTCGTAGGCGTTCTTCGGCCCGAGAGCGAACACACTATGGAGATCCTTGAGATAGTGCGGATCGGCGCTCGCCACAGGGCTGTAGTAGTAGCGCGTGAAGGCGTTGCCTTCATCGTTCAGCATGTCCTCAGCGAGCACCCCGTCCCCCTCCCTGTAGAGGGATGTTCCGGTGACGCGCCTGTCTTTCACCGCCGGGATACCCTCCCCGACATCGTCGAGGAACTCCTCGCTGTAGAGGTCATGATCGATGATCCACGCCAGGAATAGTCCGGTGTGAACATAGGCTTGCTCCTCCGGTAGCCGCGCGTCGCGCACCACCTTGGCGTGCCACTTTGCCTTGTCGTATGCCATCGTATCTTCCTCCCTCTCCATTGATCGATCCAGCCCCACGAAACTGTCCTAGCGCGCACGAGGAGGATCAGGATTGGCCGCTTCTGCCCCCGCATCCGCGCGTTCGATCATCCCCTCGGCGTTGTCGTCCTGGCCCGATCCCCTCACGATCACGGCGACCGCCTCCTCGATCTCCCGGATCTGGTGCTTGAGCGCCGTGACCAGTCGGTTCCGGTTATCTTTCTTGTCCCGCGTCAGTCGTTCCAGTTCCGCCCCCAACGTGGCCCGCCTGTTCTCAAGCGCCCGCACGTTCGACGAGCCAATCAGATAGCTCGTCGGCACCTCCTCGTCCGGGCGACCAGCCCAGGTGTTGACGCGGAAGGCGGCGCTCGGTGGGTCCGGTGGGGGCAACGCGGCCCGCTCGTCCAGGATCGTGTCGAGCGCCGCCCTGTTCCCCATCTCCAGCGCCACGTCCCCCGCATCCATCGGCACCGGGACCATGATCTGGAGCACGCCGGGTGTGCGCTCCACCCGCTCCGCCTCCTCCGCGTCGAGGAACATGGCGCACTGGACGCAGCGCAAACGATGGGGACAGGCCAGGTGTTGGGGGCTCGCGCACAGGCGCGGGCGTTTGTCGACGCCGTAGGCCAGGTAGAAGAACACCGCGGGCAGCCCTGCCCCCGCAGCGCCGGGGTCGTACAGTCCGCGCATCGTCCGCACCAGGATATCGGCCTGGCGCATCGTCCGCGCGTGCCGATGGGGGTCGTCCCGCACATACCGCCGCACCATCTCCGGGCTGCTATGCCCTAGGAAGGCGGAGATGCTGTCGAGGGGGACTCCGGCCCGCCGCAGCAGCGTCGCGATCGTGCTGCGCCCGCGGTGCGGCGTGAAGCGCCCCACCGCGTCGGATGCCGCGACGTTGGCCTTGCGGCACAGTAAGGGGATGAGGACCGTCCCGAGCCAATCATCCCCCATCCGCGTGTTCCGGTAGCAGAAGAGGAACTCCGCAGCGCGCCCGTCCTTTGGGTCGCGCAGCGCGGACTGGCCCGCTGGCCGCTCCCGCTCCCAGGTCTCGACGGCGTCGCCCGCGAAGGCGGGGATCGGGATCCAGAACGGCCCCCTCGTCTTGCCCGCGGGGATCAGGAGATAGGTGAAGTGGGCGTCCTGCTCAAGCGGCTCCCCCGCATCGTCCAGCATCTCCGGGTCCCACTCTCGGCGCACACATCCAACGCGCAAGCGCGCGATCTCGTTCGGGCGCCGCGCGGAGGTGACCCACAGCAGGGCTGCGGCCCGCACGAACGCCAACGGGTAGTGGTCGTTGGGGCCAAGATCCGCCGCACTCAGGTGCGCCGCCGCGCCGGTGAGCTTGTGCCACACCGTCAGGTCGATGTCGCGCGGAGAGGGCTGGAGTTTGCGCTGCACCGTGCGCGGCGTCCGGAACGCCACGGAGGGCTTGAAGTGCAGCCCGATCCGGCGCGGCGGCTGCCCGGCGACCGCGTGCGCGGTATCCTGCCAGTCGCTGAAGACGCGGCGCATGGACGCCAGCCGCGCGTCGATCCGCGGCGGCCCGAGCGGCTGTCCCAAGCGCCCGTGCCGCGCGAACATCTCTCGCTGGTTCGCTTGCGCATCGGCGCCGACGCCGGCCTGACAAATGTAGCCGACGAACGCGCGGGCCAGCGTCAGCGTCCACTGGTCGGGCGCCGTGATCGTGGGATGGGTGCGTGCCAGCCACCGTCCCGCGGCCAGCGCATCGGTGTCGTAGTTGTCGCGCGCCGGCGTCTCCAGGTCGATCACCGACCACCGCCAGGCGTCGCACCACGCCACCCACTCGGGCGCGATCCCTTGCGTGTCCGGCGCGTTGGCGCGCCCCTTGACGGGCACATGGACCGGGATGCGCCCGTACGCATCGGCGTCGAGGATGTGCAGGACGTGCAGCGCGCGCGCGATGTGGCGCACCTGATAGTAGTCCCTGCGATGCGGTGCCGTGAGCCCTGCGGCCGCCGCGTCGATCAGCGACGCGAGAGAGATATCCTCGAGATAGGGACTCCGATTGAGCAGGGCGAGCAGGCTGAGCGCGGTGCGCAGGCGGTCCCAGGTCCCGCCGTCGCTGTAGCCCTCGCCCACCGTCAGGACGGCCCGGATGCGCCCCTGCTCCCGGGCGATGAGGTCCGATCCGAAGGCGACCTGGGCCGCGCGCGATGCGGTCTTCCCCATCCCCGCCGCGCGCAGGTCCGCGATCTCGCCCAGGAAATACGCCATCATCCGCAGCGGCCCCCGGCCCGCGGACGCACTGTACCCGTACTGCGCGAAATGGCGCCGCGTGTACGCCGCCGGGGTGGCCGCGACGGTCTCCAGCCAGTCCTCCGTCGACCACTGCCAGAACGCCCGCCGCCGCCTCAACATCTCGTTGCACAAGGCCGTCGTCGCCGCGACCAGCACCCCCCGCCGGCCGTCCACCCGCTCGTCGCGCGCGGTGACGTCGACCAGCGGGGTCGTCAAGCGCCGCAGGGCGGCACGCACCGCGTGCGCCCGGCACGTCCCAGTTCCGCCGCCCATCAGCGACCGGCGCTCCTCCAGCGCCTCCTCCTCCGCTGCGCTGAGCGGGCTGCGGTCATAATCCTCCGGCACGATGGGCATGCGCCAGGGGCGCGCGGACGGCGGACGGCCCCCTTGCTCACTCCCGGCCATGCGCGGCCTCCGCGAGCAGACGTCGCAGGCGCGCATCGTGCGTCGCCGTCGCGGCGCCGATCCGCTTGGCCAGCACCGCTGGCGTGAGGTGGATGTAGATCTGCGTCGAGGCAACTGACGCATGCCCGGCGTACAGCGCGATGTCCGGGTGGTCGATGCCGCAGCGCCGCAGGACGGTGCAGCGCAAGTGGCGAAAGGTGTGGGTCCGGAGCTGCGGCATCCCCACGGCCGCGCGAATGCGCTCGATCACATCGTTGAAGGCGCCGATGCGTAGCGGCGCGCCAGGATTACGATTCGAGACCGAGAGGAAGAGCGGGCCGTCCGGGTCGCCGCCGCACGCGGCCAGGAGCGGCGCTCGCTCGTCCAGGAGGTAGCGGCTCAGTGCTGTCGCTGTGGCCGCCGAGAAGGTGACGGTGCGCCGCAGCCCCGTCTTGGACAGCTCGGGGCGGATCGCGATCAGACCGGCCCCCCACGCGATATCGTCGAGGCGCAGCTGCACCACCTCCTGGCGGCGGAGGGCCCCATCGTAGGCCAGCAGGATCAGGCACAGATCGCGGAGCGGTTCGTGCACGGACACGTGCCGCACCAACCGCTCCCATTCCTCATCGCTCGGGATCCACGGCAACCGCACGCGCTGGTCGCCGCCGAGAGCGCCGCGGACGGGATGCTCGCCGTTGGCGCCCCGCCGCCCGCGACGCACCGGATTGATCCGGTCGAACCGATGGCCACTGTCGATCAGGTAGTCGTAGAAGAGGCGAGCCGTCACCACGCGCTGCCGGATGGTGGCCGTCGAGAGCAGCGGGCGCATACCCGCAGCCGTTCCGGGGGAGCGCGCCACCCTCGTCGCGGCTGGGCGCGTGCGCAAAGCATGGACGTAGGCCTGTAGATCGTGCCGCCCCGCGTCGATGACCCGCTCCAGCGAGGGGTCGTCGAAGAAGCGCAGCAGGTCATCCAGGTTACGGGCATAGGCGTCGATCGTTTTCGGCGCGCCGTCCCACGCGTACGCGTCGATGAATCCTCGGGTGATCTGATGGGTCCCGACGCGCGGATACAAGCTCCAGTCCACGGTAAACATCCCCTCACTCCTTGTCTCGCTCTCCTGCTCTCCCGTCTATGTCTCGCTCTCCTGCTCTCCCGTCCATCGCCCTCCCACGCACGCGGGAGGGCCGCTCTAGGGCGCGCCGCGCGTGCCGGCGGCGGTCGGCGAGAGCGAGTGATGCCTGCAGGGAGGATCAGCGACCGCGGCCCTCCCGCTGCCGCTGCCGCTGCGCCAGCGGCCACCGATCCAGGCAATAGGCCAGCGCGTCCTTCGGTGTGGCGTTTTCCATGCGACAGACGAAATCGAAGGCGTTGCCCGTCTCCTCGGTCGCATAGCACTTCCAACGTTGGACGCGGGTCAGCACCTGGAAGCTGGCGGCGCGATCCCCGTGGGCGTGATGCTCCGGCCAGGGGCAGTGTCCCACGCCGCGCCCATCCAGCGGGATATAGGCCCGCACCACATCCTCGCACCGCACCGCCTCGAGCCACGTGCGGATGACGCTCCGGTCGCCCAGCGACACAGGGCCGGGCGCCACTGCCACGTCGTGCCCCCCAGGTGCGGCGCTTATCAGCGACCCCACCTCCCCGACCGCCCGCGCATCGCGGACATGCGGACGCTCGGCAAGCACCCGGCGCACGTCGATCGGGCGTATCGTCGCCAGGTAGGCGACGTGGCTCTTGACGGTCCGCGCCACGGGGTCATCGTACGCGGTGAGGAATCCATAGCGCTGCCCGCTCGCCAGATGCACGCCCAGAGGGGCGCGGATCAGGCTACCAACGCCGCTCCCACGCGTGTCCTGCTTCGGGTAGATCTCCATCGGCCGCCCCTCCGCCGCCCACAGCAGAAAGGCCCGCATGTCGCGCGCGGGGACCGGCTCCGCGGCGAACACCCACAAATGGGCTCCGCGACGGCTGCTCTCGACGGCGGAATCCAGGCCCTGCTGGGCGAGGCGCCGGCGCACACTCTGCAGCACCCGCACCCCGTCCTCGGGCACGCGCCGGACCTGGCCAGCGGCGTCGCGGTCCAGCCGATAGCCATCGTGATCAAGGACCCCATAACGACACCGGTCGTGGGAGTCGAGAAGGTACAGCCCAATGCTCATCTCCCCGTCCAAATGGGCCTGCACGATCTCGCACGTGACAGGCTCGGCGATGCGCACGTAGCCCGCCCGCCCGTAGGCCAGTTGCTGCGCGTAGTGCTCCCTGACATGGATGAAGCGGTCCATGTAGGCATCGACCATCGTGACCATCTCCGCCTCCTTTCCCTCTCGTAGGTCTCCGCCGTCATCAGTCGCCATGGTCGATAGCCCACTGGCTCGACGGCGTATTATCCGAGCTAACATCTAAGTGTCTCCAGTCCGCCGAGGCTGGGTCGCCGTCGTAACGCTCCGCGAGGAGTCGTGCCGTCATCGTCGCCAGCGTCGGCTCGATCGGCGTCGGCGACACGCGCACCCACGCCTGATGGTTGCGTGGGCTCGTCTCCACGACGACCGCAGGAGCTAGCCCATCGCTGGCCATCCGCCCAAGCGCCCCCTCGTCCAGATCGTCTACCAGGACCAGCCCCATGCTCCCCTCCGGCCGGATGAAGATGTCCGCCCCCTGCCTGTTCTCCCGTTCAAGCCACGCCACCTGTCCAAGCAGCCTGCCCACCGTCAGCACACGCGGGATCATGTGGCCATTCGCCCGCTTGATGCCCACCTCGTACCGTCGCGCGTCCATGGCTGCTAGCTGCTGCCGCACCATGTCTGCCGCCTGCCTGCGATGCTCCTCCATGAGGTGCCTCCCCGTCATGATGACCAGTCCTCGCGTCGGCCCGTCATCGCCATCGCCCGCGCGAGACGCTTTCCCCGTCTGCCTGTCGCCTTGCCACGAACAGGGAGGATCGCACCCTCCCCGCCCACTAGCCGCCCTTACGATAGGAACCCCTGCACCTGATACGCACGATACGCGCGGGTTAAGTCGTTCGCCTTGTGCCTGACGCCGGCGGGGTCCTGGGCGAGATCGGCGTCAGCCAAGTCTGCAATGAGCTGTGTGATGTGCTCCTGTAGAAGTTGCTGTCCCGCGGCGCTATCGAACGGGATGAACTCCACGACCCCATCCGTGCCCAGCTGCATCCGCCGAAACTCCCCCAGTCGATAGTCGATCGTGTAGCCCTTGAACCGCGGTAACTCTGTCATGACATTCCCCTTTACTCTTCGCGCTATGTGTCGTGTATACTGGCGGGGAGAGTGCAGTTACACTCTCCCCGCTGCCCGTTACCGCCGCTCTAGCAGCTCTAGCCCCAGCAGGCCGACCGCCTTGCGGACGCTCTGGCGCAGTCGCGCGTTCTCGTCCCGCAGAAGGTCAAATTCCTGGCGCATCGTGGCGATGATTAGATCTCGCTCCACGCACGCCTCGACGCAGGTCTCGCAGGTCTCCTGCTTCTCCATCGCGTGCCCCCTTTCGTTGCTGTCCTCGGTGCTGCGTTCCGCAACACGGCGGGGGCGACCAGCTCGACCCTGGTGCCTGGGATACCCTCGCTACCTTGCAGCAGACGCCGCGGACCTGTACGATGTGGTCCCCCGCAGGGGACCTCGTCGTGCTGGTCTCGGCATAGTCTGCATGGTCGCGAGGGTTATCGTTCTTTTCCTGTTGTACGGGCTCGATGGGTGTTCACCGGACGGCTCAACCTGTCCACTCTCGACGAACCTGCATGACGCCGTTTCCTGTGAGCAGCCCAGGTCTTTGTCACTGGGATGACGTCCAGAGATAGCGATCAACACCGGCCGCCGGGGTGTCCAGTCCAGCCACACGGGCGGGTGAACAGTCGAGTGAACAGGCGTCGGCGGCTCGGCATCGAGACGACATAGACGATTCATGGTCGTGGTCGCTACGTCGCACTGGCCGCGCTGTGCGGTCGCGAGCCGCTACCGGCTTGTGCGGCCCGCTGTTCTGCTTCCTCCGGCGAGATGAGCCGTTCGAGGCGCAGGGGCGTCGGCGGATGGGCGCGCACGAGCGTCGCCTCCCAGCCCGTGCGCGGCGCCTCGAGCATCGCGATCTTGCTGAGGGCGCTCCGCAGCCCCTCGCGGTACGCCGATCCGCACGCCGCGACGTGCGCGTCAGCCAGGTACTCGTAGGACCGGCTATAGCGGGCGAACATCGGGGCTACCAGGACGCGCACGGTAAGGTGGATGGGCCAGAACAGGCACGCTGCGACGAACGCGACGCCCCCCTCGCGGGAGCGGCCAAGCCAGAGCGCGAGAGCCTGCAGCGGGACGAGCGGCAGGGCGCAGGCCCAGAGGAGGCGCTGCCCAACAGGCTGCCCGTCGTTCCAGTGGTACAGCTCGTGGGCCATAACCCCCCGCAGTTCGTCATCATCAAGGAGGTCGAGCAATCCGCGCGTCACGACGATGGCGCGCATCTGCGCCCATGCGTGGGCATCGAGGGTATCGGCGATGAGGACGCTCGGCATAGGACCGACTCCGAGACCTAGAGCGCGGGCGGCGTTGGCGACAAGCGGGGCAACCCGCTCACGTTCATCCCACGTCAGGCGTCGGTACCCAACGGCGGCCAGCAGCCGGCGCTCTCCGCGATAGAAGATCGCCGTCGTGACCAGTGCGATGAATGCGCCGGTGAGCAGTTCAGCCACGAGCGCCTGCGGAGCCGCCACGATGCTGCCGCCGAACACAGCCGTGAACGCCGTGATCGCTCCAACCAGCGCGCCCGCCAGGACCCCGACAATCGTGACGCCGTTACCGATGCCTGTGATATAGGGGCCGGCTGTGGATGGCACAACGCCCTGTGCTGCGGCGACGAGGACAGCTCCGCCGCCGAGAACGGCGCCGATCCCAGCGGCGTAGACGGCGACGATGATGCCCGACCATGCTGCGACCAGCGCGACGAGCAGGCCGAGCCGGAAGGTTCTCAGCCCGATCCATAATGCCGTCCACACGGTCTGCTCGGCGGTTCCAGGGTCCGGCGCATGTGTTTCAGGCACTGGGCTTCCTGGTTGTGGTGAAGGTGTGATCATCTCTCTATATCTCCTCGCGGGTGATACGGACAATGCGGTGTCGAAGGGCCGGTACCTCTCGGGTCACGCGAAGGGCAACCTCCCCCGGCGATAGGTTGCGGAACTGATCGGGAGTGATGGCGTACGTCTGGCCGCGACGCACCGTGCCGCGCGTCACCTCTCCCGTCTGATAGTCCACCTGAGTCGCCACATCCATGTTGGGCACCGTGCCGAATTGGGAGGCTAGTAGCTCAGCATCCGGGCTGGCAACGCGGTGCGCGACGACAACGCCGGCGCCGAGCAGCGCGTGCGAGAGAGCCGGTGTGGCCGGCATGAACTGGGTGCTCGCGACCGTTGTGATCCCCGCCTCGCGGCCCTGCAAAATCAGATCTATGATTTGGGTCGGCTCGTTGAGAGCGCCAAACTCGTCCAGGATCAACAGGCATTTCGGTCGTGCGCCAGAGCGGAGCCGCCTGTCGGCCAGTTGTTTGATGTCTTGCACCATGACACGTCCGAGCAGTTCGGTGTCGGCCGGACTTGCGAGAACGGGCATGCTGACGTACGTCAGCGATGGTTGAGCCGTTACCGCGTCCCAATCGAGTGATGGCGTACGGCGCAGAAGCGCGCCGAACGTCCCGCTGTCGAGCGACGATAGCCGCTTCTGGATGCCGATGACCCCTTCCTGGAGCACGCGCGTCGCACGCGTGGCCGAACTGAGCGCGGTGAGTTGGGTGATATAGTCGACGTAGTCGGGCGCGTCGCGGGCGATGCCCTTTGTCGCGTTGGCCGCCGCCCGCCCCAGCGCGGCCATCTCGTCCACCTGGAGGGCCGCGACAAGAGCGCCAAGGGTAACACCGCCATCGCGCGCTTCCACCGCGGCCGCTACCTTCATTACTGCATCGAGGGCAACTTGCTGGTAGACGGCAGCGATGCCGGTGAATGTGAACGCGCCGACGAGCCGGTTGCCGATGTCCGACGCGGTCCCGGCACACGGATTGTAGCCGAGCGTGCGCGGATCGGAGCGGTCGATGGTGTAGAGCGGGACAGCATGTCGCTCGGCCAAGCGACGGACAGATCGAGATAGTAACCCGCTCCCCTTGAGGTCGCAGATGACGGCGCACCACCCCAGCCGCAGGGATTCACTCACCAGTCTGATAAGGCTGGTGCTCTTGCCTGTACCGGGGAGACCGAGCACCAGCACGCTTGCCTCGCCGGCTAGGTCGATGTCGACCGATCGCCCGACGCGATCTATCCCGAACCGGAAGCGAGGTTCCTCGGTCGGTGACGGCGGCTCGAGGCGTGGTGATGGTGACGTCGCTTCCTCGTCTGGGGCCGATGTTGTCGACCACGATGCGGCGGCCGACGACGGGGGCGCGGCCATCTTATGGGTCTTGCCGTCATGATCCTGCGCGGACGCCATCCCCAGCGCCGTCAGTTGTTTCTGCTCGTCCACACGCTGTGGATGGGGCTCGCGCAGCCAACCGGCAACCTGGAGCGCCATGGGCGCGATCAACATCTCGGCAACTGCGCACCCGATGAGCGATCCAAACGATGCGCCAGTTACAACTTGGCCGGGCCAGCGCCACTGCACCAGTGGCGCCATGTAGAGAGACGCTAGGGTACCGATCACTGACCATCCCCAGCGCGTTGAGGGTGGGGTCTGGCGGCGACGCCATAGAGTATCTGTGAGCAGAACGCCGAGAACCAGACCAGGGGCGACTGCACAACCCGTCATGATGAGCGCCCACCTGCCGCGGCGGGCAACACGACCTGGTTCGCGGGCTGGGTCGATCATGGTCTCCACTCCGTCACCGTTATGAAGTCGCCGGCGCGCGCGTGCTCGACTGCGGCGCGCACGCGCATGACAGCGGGTGGGTTGACGAACCACCAGACGGCTCCAAATCCATCAGCTTCGGGTCTCGGGTCGAACGCCTCGCTGTAGGCGTTGATGACGCGCGACAGGGCGTAGCGCCGTTTGTCCGTGAGATCTAACTCGATCGCGATCCGCGTTGCCCCGGCCTCCGGCGCTAACTGGAGGACGCCGTCGGGAATGCGGCCCAGCCGAGGCCGCGTGCCCTCGCGACGGGCGCGTAGCTGAGCAGCGCGATATTCGCGCTCGGTGATGAGGACCGCGCCGGGATGCGCGGCGAGCAGGCGCTCGGCGAGGGTGACGAGGGCGAGTGCGTGCGGAACCTCGGCGATGTGGAGGTCGGCGGGCCCGACGCCGACAGCGGCGACGCGTGCCCCGGCCGAGGTTACCCGTATCACAAAGGGGGCGCGATAGTGCGTGGGATCGCGCCTGATGAGCCCCAGGCCGATCAGTTTTCGCAGCCGGCGATAGGCCGCCGACCGACCGGCAAAGTAGCGTTGGGCGACGTGCTCGGCGGTGACAACGCCGTGGCGGGTGATCCATTGGAGTAGGGCCACGTCGCGCTCGGTGAGCATAGTGGCATTGTGATCATGTATGTGAAGGTTCACTGGTTTCCTGCCTTGTGAGTAATAGCGACAGGTAAGAATATTGCCGTAGCCATGGTCACGCCAGAGCAGCGTGGAGCGCATGCAACGGCGTACCAGGAGGCGCGGCCGACTAACCGGAGAAGAAGCGTCGGGATATCTGCTCGGCCTTCACAATGCCGTGGCGCCCGACCCAACTTAGAATCTCGACATCCCGCGGAGTCAACACGGGCTCGCGCGAGTATCTCCCGACACTTGGCATCTAGCGACCTCCTGGGGCTGACTACCGCCGACACGTCTCGCCCCACGCGCGTCGGCTACAAGGGTCCCGTCCACGTCCAGGCGCGGCGAGTCCCGTGCTATCTATAATCGTCCCGCTAGACAACGAGCATCACGTCAGAAAGTGCCGTGTCAGGCACGCGTTCTACGGCCGTACCCTCGCAGGTGACGAGTTTGTGACTCAACTGGAAGTTGGCCGCCAGCATGTCGGTATCAGTTCGCCATCACCTTGGCGTCAGTTGCGCTACCATAGCAGTGCGACTGACAGGGTAATGAGGGTGACGACGCAATGGGTATGGAGCAGGAGAGCGTTGACACGCCGCCCGGCGTGGGAGATCACGACGACCTAGCGCCGACGAAAACGGTCGACACGGTGAGTGCCGTGATCAAGGAGATGTGCGCGACGTTGCATATCGGGAAGGCTGACCTCGCGGTCCTGGCAAGACTCTCGGACAGCACGATGGAGCGGCTCTGGCGCGGCGACTACGATCCCTTGCCTGTGGACAAGCGAACAGGCAGGCCGAAGAGGCGGAAGATTCGCCCCGAGTTGAGTAAGCTTGAGGGACTGTGCCGCCAACGCCGCTGCCCACCGGCACTAATCGACCGGTTATGGATAGCAGCGGGCTGGCCACCAACGCGGCAGCCGCTCTCTCCAGGACGATCGGCCGACCAGGGTGTGGGTCTGCTTCTGCAGAGATACAGGGGCCAGCGGTCACAGGGGGAGATGGCGCACTTGGCCTACCCGGATGTGGCGGCACGCAATCCGGGCGAGGCGGTAGCCCTCGTGCAGCGGATCGAGGAGATGCAAGATGGCGACTACTCGGCGCCCGGCGATGTGCGAGCACTGCTCCTGGCGCTGGATAAAGTCCGGCCGCTGGAGGCGCGCGAGTTGCGGGACGTAGCCACGACCTACCTCTGGATCCGTGATCTGGCGGATGCCCGCACACGGCGAAGCGTGATCGCGGTGCTCATCTCGTCGACCGTGCTCAGTCCGTTCTGGGCCGAGATGGTCAAGGGGTGCATCGCGTTCGCGGCGCGGCACGCGGAGCAGTACTGGATCGCACCCAGTCATCACGAGGAAAACATCCACACCGAGATTAGATTACTCGACGGCATAGGCTATCTGGATGTGGCCGGTGCCATCCTCGCACCCGCGCCCAGTTATCGTGGCCAGCAGCGCGAGGAGCAGCGCGTCCGGGATCGGATCGCGCGCTTGCGTCGCCGTGGGGTCCCGGTGGTGGTGGTCGACCGCCAAATCTCTGGCGAGGACAGTGGGCCGTGGGTCGGCCCGGTCAATCGGGAGATTGGCCGTCTCGCCGTGGAGGCGATCCTGGCGCGCAAGCATAGGCGACTGGGCCTGCTGCTGGACCTGAAGGCCGATCCACACACGCTCAGGGAGGAAGGGGCCCTGGCCGCGGTTGAGGCGTTCCGCAAGCGCACGGGCGAGGAAATGGAGACTGTTGTAGAGTGGGGCACAGACCTTCCAGTCGTCGGGTCAGGCATGGACGGCGATTATCGCGGCCTGGTGGAGGCGGCTATCCGGCTGCTGGAACGGATGCCGTCGGCGGTTTTCTGCGGTACAAGCGAAGGAACCCAGGCGCTGCTCGCGGCGATGACGAGGATGGAGGAGGAGCGCAAGATGATACGAGGTACCTTGCGGCGGGCCGTGTCCATCGTGTCAGGCGACGATGTCCCATCCCTTGCAGCCAATGGCATCGATTGCGTAGCCTATCGAGGCGAGGATTTGGCCCGGCATTCCATGGAGGTGCTGATGCGCCTGATTGCCGATCCTAACGACGCTGCGGCGTTGGCGGGGCGTCGCGTGCAGGTCAGCAGCGTCATCCCTCGTGGCTCGCTCAAGCGCCTCCGTCCAAGCACAGCAAATAGGTCCATCTAGCGATAGGAAGGGTCTCCATGCCGATTGACGTGGACGCAGGGAAGGATAGGCTGTCGTCGTGGACGAACGAGGAGGCGCGCCGCTTCCTATCTAGCGCCCGCATGAGTCCTTGTGGTCCTTATTGGTCGCTGCGTCTCGCGACAGGGGTACGGACCGATGAATTGCTCGCCTTACGCTGGGAGGATGTCGATTGGGACAGCGGTGCGGTGTCTGTGTGGCGCATGCTGAGCCGTGGATGGGGTTGGCGCGGCCTCGAAGTCATTCCGACTGATCAGCGGCGAAAGATACACATGAGGGCGCCAGATGCGGTGATGGCCCAGTTGCGGGCGCATCGGCGAGCGCAACGTGAGTTTCGCCTGGCTGCGGGACCGATGTGGCAGGAGCACGGTTTAGTGCTCACCACAGCGACCGGCACGCCGGCATCGGTTCGATTCCTCACACGCGAGCTGGGCCGTATCATCGAGCAGGCCGATGTGCCGCGCGTCCCCACCTCCGCCCTCCTGCGCATGGATGCCCTGGCGCCAATCTCAGACGAAGAACACCGCTCCGCAGCCGAGGCAATAGGAAAGATACTCTTCGGGGACCACCCGCGCCGACCGCCGGCCACGTGAACGACTGGGGGGAGCACCTCACGGAATCGAC
>JAABUX010005662.1_pt1 | contig 15250 bp, 14 predicted proteins | sample 5561851 | NCBI WGS metagenome assembly JAABUX01 (sample SAMN10711883, study PRJNA513361) | rock metagenome | isolation source: Antarctica rocks | place: Antarctica: Victoria Land, Richard Nunatak red sandstone | collected 2016-01-03 | reverse complement strand
GTCGACGTCAAGGAACCACGTCCGATCGAGCAGCCCGCGCACCGGTGCGAATGGCCCGTCGGCAGCAGGTAGTTGACGTGGGTCACCACCAGCCCGGGCGTCGCGGGGGACCGGCAGGGCGCCCGCCAACGCCATCTCGAGCTCGCGGGGAACACCGGCGTAGACGACCTCGTCGGCCTTCGCGCGCCGCCGGCGAAGCAGGTGGATGTCCCGGGGCGACGAACGCCCTGCTCCGCCGGCGAGCGATCAGCGCTCGCATTCGGCACGGAGGTGCCCGCCGTTCCCCTGACCTGACGAGCGGCACCAACTCGGTGGTTGCGGGAGGCGCCGCCCGCCACGACGAGCCTGAGTGCAGAAGGCAGCGCACTCATCTGCCGCTGGGAGAGCGGTGTTGGCAGCGTCGCCGGCTGCACTTCGGCAACCGAGGAGAGGTGCGCCGTTACCCATGATCATCCTTGGCCCGGCGAGGTGCCGCCGTCATCAGTGATCATCTAGAGGCCGGCGGTGTCGCAGTAGCAACTGCTCAGGATCGTGCGCTAAGGCAGTTGTCCCCTGAATGAGGTCGCGGTCGAGGGAGGTGTCGCGGAGCCTCGTGGGCCGCCGGGGCTCGGTAGTCCGATCTTCTCGACGACCTCCTCACACCTTCGTCCACCGGGATGACCGCTGGCAGCTCGCCTTCCATCAGCAGTCCCCAGCCGGCTGACTACTCCTGGGTCCGCTGGCAGCCCGTTCGGCGGTCCTCGGTCGGCGCGGCACGTACCCAGCCGGTGCCCGGCAGGAGCCGTTCGGCTGCCGGGGCCGCCCGCAACGGGCTTACGCATCAGTAGTTGCGTTCTGCAGCGGCCCGTGGTCTTATGGCAACTCAAGTTGCGATGAACCCGAGGGAGTGATTGATGACCCACCGCCTACGCCCCGCTCACCTGCTCGCCGCGTTCGGCCTGCTGGCGGCGGCCTTGCTGCTGGCGCGCAGAACCGACTCGCCGTCCTGGTTGTCGCTCGTCGGCCTGGTGGCCCCTGACCTGGTGTTCCTGGGCGCGCTCTGGACCCGGCCCGAGGCGCCCGGTCTGATGCCGCGCGCACTCGTGCCCCTCTACAACACGACCCACCACCCGGCCACACCGCCGCTGCTGCTCGCAGCCTCTGTCCTCGCCGGACCGTGGCTGGCGGTCGTCTCGGTGTCCTGGGCAGCCCACATCGCTTGGGACCGCGGCGTGGGCTACGACCTGCGACGGCCCGACGGCTCCATCCGCACGCACGACAAGACCCCGCCGACACGGTCCGCACCCGCGTCCGAGCGCGCCCGGAAAAGACCAACCCCTGCCACCCACCTCTAACCCACCCGCCGAAGGGCTTGCCATGACCATCCACCAGGAGACCCCCGTGACCACTGTCCACCTCGTACGCAAGGCGCTGTCGGTCACTGTCGAGGCGGTGACGCACGTCGCCACCCCGCCGGAGCGCGTCTGGTCGGTGCTGACCGACACGGACGCCTACCCGAGCTGGAACCCGTTCGTCCGCTCGATCAGCGGCCAGCTCGTCGCTGGCGAGCGACTCACCGTCGCCCTCAAGCCGACCGACGCCGAGCCCCGCACGATGGCCCCGACGGTGGTCGAGGTCGTACCCGGGCGGTCCTTCACCTGGCTCGGGAAGGTCGGCGTGCGCGGGGTGCTCGACGGACGGCACCGCTTCACTGTCACCGCCGACGGCGACGGCAGCCGCCTGGTCCAGCACGAGCGACTGTCGGGTCTGCTCGTCCCGGCGTTCCGTCGGCTGCTGACCGTGGACACGCCCGCGGCCTTCGTCGCCTCGAACGACGCCCTCAAAGCCCGGGCCGAGCTCGATGGCTGACCACCGGCGCGGCGAAACTGTCCGGCGCGCGGTCGTCGAGGCCACCCTCGCGCTGCTCACCGAGCGCGGGTACGGCTTCTCGATCGAGGATGTCGCCGAAAGGGCCCAGGTGCACAAGACGACGATCTACCGGCGCTGGCCGACCAAACCGGTGCTCGTCGCTGAGGCCATCACCACCATGGCTGACCGCACCGTGCCGCCCCCCGAAGACCTCGACCCGCTCGAGGCGCTGGCCGCTCTCGCCCAACAGGTAGCGGCCGCCCTCAGGCACCCGGCAGGCGTGCGCGCCCTACGCGCGGTCGCCGCCGTTGCCGGAGACGACGACGAACTGGTCCACGTCGCCGCCGACTTCTTCGACACGCGCTACCAGCTCGCCGTCGACCTGGTGCAGCAGGCTCAGCGACAGGGCGTCCTGCGCAAGCAGTGCGACCCGCTCATCATCTGGGAGGCCATGGTCAACCCGCTGCACGTGCGGGCACTCACCGGGCGACCGGCCGACGACCACACCACAGCCCAACTCGTCGAGCTCGTGCTCGACGGCGCACGCCGATGACGACCCGGCTCGGCCATGACCACGTGTCCCCCCACCGCGCTTCGCGGCAACCGTTGCGGCCCGTGGCCTCCTGTCCCTCGTGACACGCAGTCCATGACAGGTAGACGGGAGTGGCTGAGCCGGAACCGACCAAGAGTCGATCAGCTGCGATACATGACCGCGGCTCGCACGGCGCCGGTAGTCGTTCGGCTATCGGAACGGAAGGGGTTGCTAGGGCTGGAGTCGCTCGTCCTCGCTGACGTGCGCCTGCTGGTTTCTGTGAAGGCCCTTCGTCCCACCCTGCTGCATTTGTGACCGGGTGGAGGCTTCGTCGGCCACCGATGGTCGCTGAAGAAGGTCCAGGCGGTGGTGGGCGCGGGTCAGCGGGCCGCCGTCCTTGTCGCTCACCCCTGGAGCAGAGCGGACGCCAGTCCTGACGATGGTGAGCCCGTGACGGTCGTCCTGGTCGTGTTGCTCGACGGGCTTTGCGGCGGCGACGCCGATCGGGTCGAGGTCGGCGCCGTGAACGCCTGGGCATCGGTGGGCCCGCAGCTTGTGCGGTAGAGCGGGCGACCCGAGACCGGGTTGCCGCTCGGAGAGCTTCCGGGCCGGCGACGGGACCTGTTCAAGTGTAGGTACGCGGTCGCCCTCGGGAGAGCGGCCACCGAGCCGCGCGTGCTGGCTCGGAGTCGGCGTCTCGACCCAGCACGGGCAGGTGCACCGGCTGGGTCACTCTCGTGCCGAACCGTCTCAGCAATGCGGTCATCACCCGTTTCGGCTGACGATCCTCAGCCGGTGTCCAGCGGGCCGGCCAGGTAGCGCTGCAGCGTGGGAGCCACCGCGTCGATCACTCGGTCGGCCGGCCAGGACGCCAGCGGTTCGACTGCCACGATGTACCGGGCGATGGTCAGACCTGTGATCTGCGACATCGCGAGCCCGGCGCGCAACGCCGCCTGGTCGCTACCGATGCCCTCGGCGATCGGGGCCAGCACCTGGTTGGTGAGGATCTCGCGGACCAACCTTGCTGCTTCCGGCTCGGCGGTGGCGGCCCGGACCATCCCGACGACCCGGGCGCGGCCCTCGGGTGTCTCGAGCACCCGCAGCACGAACCGGACGAGCCGTAGTCCCAGCTCGTCGCGGGGACCCTCCAGCAGGGAGGGGATCACCTCGGGGGGCCGGAACGGCAGCTCGACCACCTCGACGAACAGTCGCTGCTTGGAGCCGAAGAAGTGGCTGACGAGCGTGGGGTCAACGCCGGCCTCCAGACCGACCTGACGCAACGACGTGCGGTCATAGCCCAGCTCGCTGAACTGGCGTCGGGCCGCGACGACGATCGCCTCACGGGTCCCGCTCGTGCCGGGTCGCCGGCCGGTGTGCCGAGTCCGTCCTGTCGCCGGGTCTGCCATGTCGTCCTTTCTGGGGGTTGACATCGAACTCTACGCATGCTGAATTCAGTAGAACAGGAACTCCGCACGCACGGAACTCTCCCGGAGGTTGGCATGTCAACTGCAGGCGCGGCTACGCAGGACCTGTCACCGGGTCGTCGCAGCGCGATCTTGGTCGTCGTCGCGTTGGCCCTGATGACGGTCGTCAGCGCCGTCACCGGTCTAAACGTTGCGCTGCCCGACCTCGCGGTCGACATTGGCGCCTCGCAGACCCAGCTCACCTGGATCGTGGACGCCTACACCGTGGTCTTCGCCGGGCTGCTGCTGCCCGCCGGGGCAATCGGTGATCGGTTCGGCCGCCGCGGGATCTTGCTCGTCGGGCTGCTGGTGTTCGGGACCGCCTCGGCACTCGCGCTGTTCGTCGACACCCCCGAAGCGCTGATCGCCCTGCGCGCTGTGATGGGGGTTGGGGCAGCCGGAATCATGCCGGTCACCCTGAGCATCATCACGACTTCGTTCCCCGCCGCCGAGCGGGGCAAGGCCGTCGGGGTCTGGGTCGGGGTGGCGGGCGGAGGTGCCGTGGTCGGCCTGTTCGCCTCGGGGCTGCTGCTGGAGTTCTACAGCTGGAACAGCTTCTTCGCCCTCAACGTCGCGCTCGCGGTGCTCGCGGTGATCGGGACGGTCGTGGTCATCCCCGGGTCACGAGATGAGCACCCGTCGCGGCTGGACCCGACCGGAGCCCTGCTCTCGCTGGTCGGGATCGGCGCACTGGTCTTCGGGATCATCGAGGGGCCGGAGCGCGGCTGGAGCGACCCGCTCACCGTCAGCGGGCTCGCGGTAGGGGCGGCCGGGCTGATCGGCTTCGTGCTGTGGGAGCTGCGTGTGGCCGAACCCCTGCTGGACCCGCGACTGTTCGCGCTTCGCGGCTTCTCCGCCGGCACGGCCGCCCTGACCGCCCAATTCTTCGCCACCTTCGGCCTGTTCTTCGTGGTCCTGCAGTACCTGCAGTTCGTTGTCGGCCAGTCGCCGCTGCGAGCCGCCGTTTCGCTGCTGCCCCTGCCGATCGTGCTGCTGCCGACCGCCCGCAACGCCCCGCGCCTGGCGGAACGGCTCGGAACCAACCGGGTGGTGCCCGCCGGCCTGTTGCTCAGTGCCAGCGGGATGCTCGTCCTCAGCCGCACCGGCGTCGATCTCGTCTACTGGCAGTTCGCGGCCGGCCTCGTCCTGTTCGCGGCCGGCGCCGCCCTCGCCCAGACCCCGAGCACCGACGCGATCGTCGCCTCGCTGCCCGCGCACAAGCAGGGCGTCGGCTCGGCGATGAACGACGTGTCACGCGAGCTCGGGTCGGCCCTCGGCATCGCCATCCTCGGCTCGGTGCTCACCTCCCGCTACCGGTCCGGGCTCGGGTCCGCACTGGACGGCGCGCCCGCAGCGGTCGCAGCCCGGGCCGAGCAGTCGGTTTCCTTCGTCCGCCTGGGCCCGGAACGGCTCGGCGCCGGCGCCCAGGCACTCATCGACGCGGCCAAGCAGTCATTCGTCGACGCGATCGGCACGGCCTTCCTGATCACCGCATGCGTCCTGATCGTCGCCGCCGCCATAGTCGCCTTGCGGGCTTCCGGCCGCGAGGACCAGCCGGCCGACCGGGAGGAAGAAGCAGTCGGGGCCGGAACAGCCCCCTGACTCGGCCCGTCAACGAGCAGGCGAGCTATTCCTCGGCCAGCCAGCCTCGCCCTGCGCCGCGGTGCGGCGTCCTGTCAAACGAACGTCTATCGCAAGTGCCGCAGGTGCGCCGGGGTGCTCTCGCGATCTTTTTCCCAGAAGACCTGCCCGGTGAAGCTTCCGGCTCAGGGGCGTCATGCCGTATGTGATGACCTCGGCCTCTGGCCACGAGCTGACGATGCGGGGTCGCTGAGCTGCCGCGACGCGGGGGTGTTCGCGCTCGGGCAGCTCGTCGGGCGCCGGGCCGACATGCCGCCGGTCGAGCAAGCCCGGCCCCTGCTCACATTCGACATTGCGAACCGCCCGGGCTCCGGCCTCGCATCTGGCCCTGTCGCAGCTGCTCAGGGCCGGCTAGTTCGGGTCCGGCAGCATCGACGGCCACGTCAACAAGGGCCTGCTGTAACAGCGGGTCACTGTTGGCCGATCGGCTGGGAGCCGGTTCGCCTTGCCGGCACGTCTCCGGCAAGACGGGGTGGGACGGAGGGGGGTGACCATGCGTGACGATGGTGGCGATTGGGGGGTCCGGCAGCCGCGCCCGCCGCGCCGTGGCGAGCTTCTCCGCGGTCCACACGGTCGGCCGGCCGCCCGTACGTCCGCGGGCCCGGGCGGCGGCCAGGCCCGCCATGGTGCGTTCGCGGATCAGGGCGGCCTCGAACTCGGCAAGCGCCCCGAACAGGTTGAAGACGAGCTTGCCGCCCGGGGTGGCGGTGTCGATGTTCTCTGTCAGGCTGGTGAACGCCACGCCACGCCGCGCGACTCGAGGTCGGCGACGGTCTCCAGCAGATGGCGCAGCGAGCGGCCCAGGCGGTCCAGGCGCCACACCACGACCGTGTCGCCGGGTCGGAGCTGGTCGAGCAGGGCGTCGAGCGCCGGGCGGTGCTCGAGCCTGCCGCTGGCCTTGTCCGTGAAGATCCTGGCGCAGCCGACAGCGGTCAGTGCGTCGTGCTGCAGGGCCTCGTCTTGCTCGAGGGTCGAGACTCGGGCCTAGCCCAGCCGATAGCCGGCCCGTGATGTTGCTGGTGTTGCAGTAGTCATCGTGGAGCTCCTCTCTGAGACGTTGTTTGTGAGACGACTTTTGGACGGCCGGGAGCGACCGTCTGGAGGTGTGACTTGCAGCGGTAGTTGGTGCGGTTCTGGCAGCGATATGTGGCCGTACCGGGACCGTGATCTTCCGGTAGCCGATCGACTACCGGGCAAGTTCGTCCGCGTCGGGGGCAGCCCAACGGTGCCTCGCAGCAGTGCGAGCACCGCGCCACGAGCCTTGACGGTCGCAGTGTCGGCCTCGAACTGGAGGTGTGCCGCAAGCGCTCGGAGACCGGATGGTCAGCCGCGGGCATTCTGCGCGACCTGGGCATCATCGAGACCTTGTGCCGATCGGACGAGGTCCGAGAGCCGGGGGTTGAGGCTGTTCTCGTCCCAGGCCAGCACGATCTCCACTGTGGGAGTCGGGTCGATAAGGGGACGGAACGCGATGCCCGGCTCGGTGATCGTCTCGGTGACGGACACCGGGAACACGCCGACCCCGCCGCCGCTGGCGACGAAGGTGAGGGACTCATCCATGCGCCGGCTGGCTTGCCCGATGGTCGGGACGTACCCCGCTCCGGCGAAGAAGACCAGCAGGTGGTCGTGTGCCGGGGCGTTGAGCGCTCGCGGGAACAGGGCAAAGGACTCGGGTTCGAGGTCGGCCAGCCGGACCTGCCGGCGGGCAGTGAGAGGATGCCCGGAGGGCAGCGCGACGTAGAACGGCTCCACGCTGAGAGTCCGGGACCGCAGCCAAGGCGCGGCAGGGAGCGGGGTGCGCAGGATGCCGGCATCGATCCTCCCGTCGCGGAGCTCGGCGAACACCTCCGGTGAGTCACCGCCGCAGCGGACGGTGATCTCGATGCCGGGGTGGGCGGCACGGACGGTGTCCAGCCAGCCGGACAGCAGGTGGCTCCTGGCGTAGGGGACGTATCCGACCGTGAGCTGACCAGCGCCACCGGCGGCGGCACGGGCCAGAGCAGGCAGCCTGTCAGCGGCGTCGAGGAGCTGGCGGGCCGGCCCTAGCAGGGCCTGACCTGCGGCGGTCAAGGCCACCGAGTGCCGGTCGCGCAGGAACAGGGCGACTCCGACGTGGTGCTCGAGCTTGCGGATCTGCTTGCTCAAGGAGGGCTGCGCGATGAACAGCCGCTGCGCCGCCCGCCCGAAGTGCAGCTCCTCCGCCACGGCCACGAAGTAGCCCAGCAGCCGTAGGTCCATCCGTCCACGGTATCTGGTGGTAGCCGGCGGCTATCACGCTCAGGTCTGACAGGACTTGGACTACTGCCGGGAGCGGAGGTCAGTCTCTTGCACTGAGGCGACGTCCGCCGCCACGCTTTCGAAGGGCAGGAGATCTTCGTGACCCAGACCGTGCCATCCGCAGTGCCGGCGACTGTGGCCGTCGTCCAGGGCTATCTCGCCGACCTGGGGCGTGGTGACCTGGAAGCCGCCGGGGCCCGCTTCGCGGAGGACTTGGTCTACCTCGTAGCAGGCCGCAACCAGCTCGCTGGGGAGACCCGGGGCCCGGACGCCGCGGGACGCTGGTTCGCCGCCATGGGCGAGCTGTCCGGTGGGACCTACCGGGTGACCAGCGCGGTCGACTGGCTGGCATCGGACAGCCACGCCGTGCTCCTGGCCGAGGAGCACGGCACGGTCGCCGGACGACAGCACGACTGGACCCGGGCCATCGTCTTCACCGTCGACGACGGGTTGATCCACCGCGTCCAACTGCTCGAGGACGACCAGTACGGCTATGACGCCTGGCTCACGGGTGCGCCCGACGCCTCTGTGGGTGACAACGCAGGGTCCGACGAGCCGATCCCGGGCGGGCCACCGCAGATGAGCGGCGACCTGGACGACCCCAGGGTGCGTGCCGTGCTCAGCTACCAGCGGCAGGTCGGTGCTGGGGACCTCGACTCCGCCCGCGCCATCTTCTGGCCGGACGTCACCTACACCGTTCCCGGTCACAGCCAGCTGGCCGGCACATACCACGGCCCGGATGAGGTCATGGGCTACTTCGGCAAGCTGTTTGAGTTCACCGGGGGGACGTACACCATCAGCCAGATGCAGTGGACCACCAGTGCAGACCGAGTCGGACTCCTCACGCGCAACCACGCGACGCGCTACGGCAAGTCCCTGGCCTGGGACGAGCTCATCGTGTTCACCTTCGTCGACGGCCGGAAGAAGTCGATCGCGCACTTCTCCGGTGACCAGTACGGCGTGGACGAGCTCTTCGCCTGATCAGGTCAGTTCCACGATGCGCCCGAGCCGCATCCGCGGTCGCTGACCGACGCCGGCGGCGGCAGCTCCGCGCCCCGATCCACCCTCCTGATGGAGCCCCTGACATGGCCGACCCGAAGCTCGACCTACCGACGTCGTCGTCATCCTCGCCGCAGCCCAGCTTCCCTGCCGCCGGGCTGCGTGTGAGCGAGCAGCCCATGCCCGTCGACTCGCCCGACGCACCCAACGTCGCCGTCATCCGCGAGTTCCTGTCCGCCTTGGACTCCGGGGACACGCCTGCCGCCCGCGCGCTGCTTGCCAACGACGTCCATTGGGACGTCGTCGGACGAGGCCCCGTCGCAGGACCTCACGACGGACCGGAGGAGGTGCTCGCTGTCGACGCCACCCTGCGCCGCCTGTCCGGCGGGACGCTGCGCCATCACGTCCTGATCTGGCTCGCCGCAGGCGAGCATGCCCACGCCGTCGCCCGGCAGAGCGCCACCCGCAACGGCACAGAGGCGAGCTTCGATCGAGCGTTCGTCTTCACCGTGTCCGCCGCACGAATCACCGAGATCCACGCCTACACCGATGACCTGTACGCCTTCGACGCCTTCTGGTCCTGACTTTCCAGCCGTCGCACCAGGCCCGCGCCGCGGCGCTGTTCGCGATGCCCAGCCCGATCGCGAGCAGTCAGGACCATCAAGGGGCGTGCTTCCTGCTCGCGTCCCGACAGCCGAACCTCCTGCGGGAACGCCCCGCTTCTCCCACTGGCCACCTCGGTTACCTTCATCATCGAACTAGGGCGCGTCCGCGGCGGCCGCGGCATCCACAGCTAGGAAGGCATACCGAATCAGCTCTCGGCCGACTGGTGTCAGCCGCAGGGCATGCTGTCCGTCGGCAGCGCGCGCGTGCGTGCGTGTAGAGCGTCGCGGCGAGCGCGGTCACGGTGGGGTGCAGCCGGTGCAAGAGCTCGACTCCGCCGCGATGCAGCTTGTCGGCGTACTCCCTAGCCAGCTCCTCCACGATGTCGGCCGGCGTCTTGGCCAAGACGACATCCGCGAGCGGCGGTACACGAGCGCCGCGTCTACATCATCGAACAGTCGACGACCTCGTCTCGGGAGAAGGTCTTGAACCCGGCCCTCGCCGAGATGTAGAGCACTCGTGCCCGCTCACCCGTCTGGCAGACGTCCGCCCGACGGGAGAGAAGCCCGCCTGATTCGTCTCGTAGCTCGAGGCCACGACCTTCCCCGAGGACAAAGCCTTGTGCAGCGCCGTACAAATGGTGCGCTGACATTTCGATGGTTCGTGCGACGCCACCAGCAGCGCTCCCCGGGCCTCAAGGCGCAGGACGTGCTCCTGCAAGGCTAGTGCGCTGGGCGTGAGGGCTTGGCGGCGGTCGAAGCTCCAGGGAGCGTCGTTGTATCGGGGGTTCCTGGCCTTCACCTCCACCCAAAGTCCGATGCGCCACCGACCGGGTGTGCCGTAGACGAGGGACTCGTCCAGCTGGGCCACCCCGCTGGACGCCGCCCAAGCCTGCGCGACCGCCTCCGGCCGAGGGAGGTCTGTCAGGCTGATCAGGGCCGCCTGGACCCGTTCGGCGTGACCCCCGTGCAGCGCCCGCGCGAGGCGACGCCGCAGGCGGGCCTCGCTCCGTCGAGGGTGTGCTCGTCCTTCGGCCCACCCGACTGCGGGTCCAGGTCGTCGTCAGGTAAAAAGCGGTCACCTGCCACTGGAAACCCTTCGGACGCGGACCCACCTCTGGACGTCCCAGGTTGGGCACCGGCTACAGCCCGGCCGTATGGCAGGGCGCACGGCCACGACCATTGCCACAAGACGACCCCCCACCGGCATCCCTGCCCCCCGCTCGACGTCAACGAGAGCCAGCAGGTCACGCTGTCCCGTAAGACTGGTTCGGGGGCCGTGCCGGTGGTCGGGGGCCAAGCGGTACGGGCTGAGCCGGTGACCGGGCTCAAGATCGGCTAGAGGCCCGGGTCTCCACCGACGGCCAGGACCTCACCGACTAGCGCTATGCGCTGAAAGCGCTCGGTATGCGCGTAGACCGCGATCCAGGTCGGCCACGGCCTGAGCGGCACCGACCGTGACCGGACTTGGCTTCGGCCCGCGGTCGCCGCCTGCCGGCCGACGAGATCCCCGTCGTCCCCAAGCGCTCGACTTGGGTGTGCCGCGGAATCTCGGACAGGATAGCGTCCGGTCCGGCGGCGGCTCACTCCCATGGCAGCAGGACGATCTTGCCCTGCACCGCCCGGGACTCGATGAGCCGGTGCGCCTCGGCGGCTTGGTCCAGCGGCAGCTCGTGCGCGATCGGGACGCGCACCTGGCCGGAGGCCAGCAGCCCGAGCAGCTGACCGATCGCTGGGCCGGCGAGGTGCGGGGCCAGGACGAAGAACGCGCCGACGTTGAAGCCGGTCAGTGACTGGTTGAGCGCGGGCCGGTAGAGGAGCGCCTCGATCGCCTCAGCACTGAGGCTGGCGGGCTTCCGGCTGGCGTAGCCGATGACGACGCACCGCCCGAACGGCGCGAGCGCCTGCAGCGTCTGCTCGAGCACACCCGCCCCGACGGTCTCGAGCGCCACGTCGACGCCCCTGCCGCCGGTGAGCTCGCGCACCTGACCGGGCCAGCCCGGATCTGCGGGGTCGAGTGCGTGGTCGGCGCCGAGCTGACGGGCTGCCTCGCGCTTAGCCGGAGTGCCGGCCAGGGCCAGGACCGGGCCGGCGCCCAGCGCCTTCGCCAGCTGCACGGCGTAGCTGCCCACACCGCCGGCTGCCGCCGGGACCAGGACCGCCTCCCCGGCCTGCAGGCGCGCGACCTGCGTCAGGACGAGCAGCGGTGTCACGCCGGCCACGAGCACGGTGCTCGCGGTGGTGTCGTCGACGCCCTCCGGGATGGGGACCACCCGGTGGGCGTCGGCGAGGGCGTACTGCGCGTAGCCCGTCGAGCCGTCCGGACCGGCGAGGGCGAGGACGCGGGTCCCGACGGGTGGGCCCTCCACTCCGTCACCCAGCGCGTCAACCGTTCCGGCGACCTCACCGCCAGGGACGAAGGGCAGCGCGGTGGGGAAGGGGTAGGGGTCGTCGCGGCGCCGCATGGTGTCGGAGAAGTTGATCGCGGCCCGCGTCACACGCACGCGCAGCTCTCCCGGGCCGGGTAGGGGCACGGGCAGGTCGGCGAGCGCCAGCACGTCCGGTCCGCCGTGCTGGTGCATCTGGATGGCTCTCATAACGTCTCCCAAGAAAGGTGCGGGTGACGGCAGGTGAGCCGTCACCCTCACCGACTCCCGGCGTCCGTCGTCGAGGACACCGCCAGCCCGAGCCGGCGTTCGATCTCGGCGCGCTGCCCGTCGTTGGAGGCACACGCCAGGGCGCGCGCCCACGCGATAGCGGCCTCGCCTTTGCGACCGGCGCGGTCCAGCAGGTCGGCGTGGACGGCGTGCAGCGGTGCGTAGCGCTCCAGACGGCTTCCGGCCAGCACCGGAGCGAGGACGGCCAGGCCGGCCGCGCTGCCGCGGGCACGCCCGACCACCATCGCCCGGTTGACCTCCGTCACGGCCGAGGGCTCGAGTCGTGCGAGCACCTCGTGCAGTGCGGCGAGCTGCTGCCAGTCCGGGTCCTGGCCTGGCGCTGCCGCGACGTGCAGCGCCGCGATCGCTGCCTGCACCTGCAGCGGACCGGGCGGTGCGAGTCCCGTCGCGCCGAGCAGTATGCGTGCTCTGCCGATCTTGGTCTCGTCCCACCGCTCGCGGTCCTGCTCGGCGAACGTCAGCAACCGCCCGGCTGCGTCCTGCCGGGCCGGTGAGCGGGCGTCGGTGAGCAGCAGCAGCGCCAGCAGACCGGTGGTCTCCGGATCGGCCGGGACGAGTGCGTGCAGCTGCTCAGCCAGCCAGACCGCCTCGTCGCACAGCTCCATCCGGACCGGAGCACCGCTGGAGGAGGCGCTGTGGCCCTCGGTGAACACCAACAGGATCACGGTCCGCACGGCAAGCAGACGCCCGGGGAGGTCCTGGGCAGCCGGCACGGCGAAGCGGGACCCGCTGTCGCGGAGCCGGGCGCGGGCCCGCACCAGCCGCTTGGCCATCGCCTCCTCGGTGACCAGGAAGGCCGCGGCGATCTGTGCAGCGGTGAGTCCTGCGACGTGGCGCAGAGTCAGGGCCACCTGCATCTGCAGGGACAGGGCTGGGTGGCAGCACGCCAGGAGCAGCCCGAGGACGTCGTCGTCCACCTGCAGGTCGTCCCAGTCGTGCTCATCCTGCCGTTCGTGCTCGTCCCAGCCCTCACCAAGGGGCTGGTCGCAGGGCACGAGACGTCGATCGTTGCGCTTGAGGTCGAGCGCCCGACGCCAGGCGACGGTCGTGAGCCACGCGCCGGGACGGTCGGGCACCCCGTCCCGGGGCCACGCGATGACGGCACGCGCAAAAGCGTCCTGGACCGCGTCCTCCGCCAGCTCGAGGTCACCGAGGCGGCGGGCGAGCACGGCGACGACCTGGGCTCTCTCAAGGCGCCCCGCCCGCTCAAGGGGCGTCTCAGTCACCGCGGGCCAGCGCCACGTCCACCAAGCTCGTGTCGTGGATCGGTCGCACCTCGACCGTGCCCGTGCGGACGTTGGGGACCCGCCCGGCCCACTCCAAAGCGGTGTCCAGGTCGGCGACGTCAATGACGTAGAAGCCCACCAGGTGCTCCTTGGTCTCAGCCCACGGACCGTCGACAAGCAGTCGCTCGCCGCTGCGACGCCGGACCGAGGTCGCCGTCTCGGGGGCGTGTAGAGCCGCCCCCGAGACAAGCACACCGGCTGCGGCGAGCGCATCGGTGTAGGCCTTCCAATCGGCGATGACGCCGTCATCGGCACCGGCGTCAGGGTCATCCCAGGCCTCGGGGTCGTTCGCCAGCAGCAACGCGTAGTGCATGTCGGGAATCCTTCCAGCAGTCGCAGTCGTACCTCTACGACGCTGGCGGTCCCTCCAGGAGGACACTTCACCCGGACCGGGCGCCAGTCCGGACATGCCGCCGGGGGCTGCGCGGCGACCCGACGGCGAAGTGCCGGTCGGGCCGGTCGGGCTACGAGACCGCACCACCCGCCCTGTCGCCACCGGACGACCAGCCGGTCACCGAGCCAGCATCTACCCGCACCACCCCCGACGAGGGCACGGATTCTTGCCGTCGTCGACGAGCGGACCCGAACTCGGCGTGTGCGCCCTCGGCCGCCCTTAGTTTCGTGCCCACTTGTGAGCAGGCCCGTGACGACCCCTGCGGGCCGGGCGCCGGGCCGCGGTGTCTCACGGCGTGTCGTCTCGGTTCCCTGATTAGAGACACCAAGGTCAGAGCGACACCTCGGGAAAGCGCTGTGCCCAAGGCTCGAGCACGACCTGCGATCCGTTGACGACGAAGGCGATGAGGTGATACCAGCCCACGAGTAGCAGAAGCTCGAGCAGCTGCCCCTGACTGAGGCTTTCGGCGAGCGCCGCCCAGGTCGGGTCGGTCATTGCGCTGGTGTCGTGGAGTTCGTCGACGGCCAGCATCAGTGCTTGCTGGTGCTGGGTGAACAGGGTCGGCTCCGGCTGCCGGGCGGCGGTGGCCTGCAGCTGCTCGGGCGACAGCCCCACAGCTGCTCCGAAGGCGCTGACGTGGACGCCCCACTCGTATTCAGCCCCGCAGCGGGCGCAGACGCGGTCGATGACGAGCTCGCGGTCGGCTGGGCTCAGTTGTCCGTGCCCCAACAGCCCGGCGCCCAGGGGGCGGGCGCGGTCTGCTAGGTCCTGGCGCACCGCGAGGGTCCTAAACAGCTCCAGCACGCTGTCACCGGACGAGCCCGGCGGCATCCACTTCAGCAGAGCCGAAAGGACTTCGGGTTGGTACGGCGGCGACAGCGGCGTGATCCTCGGCATGTGACCTCCCAGCGTGGACCGCGCGCCTCTAGAACAGAGGCGTCGCGGTCACGGTAGCAGCGCTGCCTCTAAAGTCGAGACGTGCCTCAGGAACCAGACGTCCGGCCGCGTCCGGTGATGGCTCTGCTTGGCCTGCTCAGCCACCGCTGGGCTCTGCGGGTTCTGTGGGAGCTACGGGACGAGCCGGCAACCTTTCGGGTCCTGCGGGCCCGCTGCTCTGACGTCAGTTCCAGTGTTCTCTCGCGCCGGCTTGCGGAGTTGGTTCAGGCCGAGATCGTCTGCACAAGCCCCGCCGGGTACCTGCTCACCGATGCGGGACGCCGCCTCGGCGAGCTGCTGCTCCCCCTCGCGGAATGGGCACGCGAGCATCCCGATATCGCGTCAGTCGTGGCCGACGTCCCCTAGGACCCGCTGAACAAAGCAGGTGTTGGTCCGCTGTCCGGCGAGCAGTTGGCGCGACGATCGTTGGGTGCAGGGTCGGTCGCAGGATCAGCGTCAGCTCGGTGATGTTGAGGCGTGGGTGGGGCATTTGTTGCCGCCGGGAAGCGTGTTCGCGTTTCTGGCCGGGCATCGGCGGGAGCTGTTCCCGGATCAGCTGTTCGCCGACCTGTTCGGTTCGGGTCGGGGGCGTCC
>JAABUX010005659.1_pt1 | contig 15253 bp, 10 predicted proteins | sample 5561851 | NCBI WGS metagenome assembly JAABUX01 (sample SAMN10711883, study PRJNA513361) | rock metagenome | isolation source: Antarctica rocks | place: Antarctica: Victoria Land, Richard Nunatak red sandstone | collected 2016-01-03 | reverse complement strand
ATATCATGCACGCCGAGCGTTTTGCCGTCCCGCAAACGACGGCCGCCGCCATCAACACCGCCAAGGCGGAGGGCCGGCGGGTCATCGTCGCGGGGACGACCGCGATGCGTGCGGTCGAAGCAGCCGCCGCGTGCGATGAGCGCGTGGCTGCCGTTAGCGGCGATACTAACCTCTTCATTCGGCCCGGTTATCGCTTTCGAATCGCCGACGCGCTGCTAACGAACTTCCACCTGCCGGCGTCGACGTTGCTCGTGCTGGTGGCCGCGTTTGGAGGTTACGAGCGCATCATGGCAGCGTACGCAACCGCGATTAACGAGCACTACCGATTCTATTCATTCGGCGACGCGATGTTCGTGCAGGCCGCTGGCGAATAAACGCGACGCCCTACGATGCTGAGAAAGCGCTCGCTTTGAGCGATGTCCCAGGATGCGAAGCGCGGTCGCGAAGCTCGATCATCGATGTCCCACTCCAGCCGCCGCTGTCATAAACTTGACATATTTACGTACAATACCATAATCTTGACATGAAGACAAAGTTACGGAAGCTGGGGACCTCGCGAGGCGTCGTAATCCCAAAACCGTTCCTTGAGCAGATGGGGATTGGGGCCGACGAGGAGGTTGAGCTTGTGCTGATGGGCGACCGCGTGACGATCACCCGGCCGCGAAGGGTGCGGGAAGGCTGGGCCGACGGGCCGCCGATTGGGCTCACCGACGAGGACGTGTCGTGGATTAACGGGATGGAAGACCCAGTGCTGTCCGAGGAGTGGTCCTGGTGAATGGGCGTCCGCGTCGCGGGCAAGTCTTCTGGGTCGAACCGGATCCCGTTGTCGGCCGCGAAGTCGACAAAACGCGACCGTCCGTCGTCGTCTCGCCCCCCGAGATGAACCAGAGGGTGAAGACAGTGCTCGTGGTTCCGCTCAGCCGCGGGGCGCAACCGGCACCCTTTCGAGTCCCAGTTCGCCACGACGATCAAGAGGGGCAAGCGCTGATTGATCAGACGCGCGTGGTCTCCCTGGAGCGGCTGCGGCGACACTACGGTCACCTCGACGACGCCGTGCTCGCGAGATCCTGGCGACGTTACGGGAAGCGTTCACGCTCTAATACGTGCCGGCTCCGCCGGCGCAACGCTTCAGCATGCAAGCCCCCGAGTTTGGCGACGAAGGACGGCCTATCCGCGCCCTCTCGCTCTTCGGCTCGGCGGCTCGGGGCGGGGATCGACCGAATAGCGACGTCGATCTGGCCGTTGAGTTGGACCCGACGCTTACCTCGGCCTTCGGGTCTTCGCACCGAGCGGCAGCTTTCGGATCTGCTTGGTAGACCGGTCGATCTCAGCCTAGATCGGCGTTGGCGCGCCGATTAAGCGAGGACGTCGGCGGCGCGCTGCTCGGCGCGCTTGTGGAGGGGATGTTGCAGCAACGTTCAGCGTATCGCTCTTCGGCCACGCACCGCTTCCCTGTTTCATTGGTCTTCAGCTTCGCTGACCTCGTCACGAGGTTCGGCCGCGATCAACCATGCGAGTTCGTCTTGCGCTATCATCGCGACCGGCTGCACGGCGTGGACCGCTGTCTCCCAAACGCGATCGATGTCCAAACTATCGTATCCGTGGCGGTAGGCATTGCCGGCGTCGGCCACCGCGCGCCAATCAATTTCGGGATGTCGCACCTTCAAATCGTCTGGCAGATTCCGGGATGCTTCGGAGATCACCTCAAGAGCGCGGATAATAGCGAGACGCCGCATCGGTTCCGCGGCCAACCGCTCACGATCGACCCCAATGATAAATTGCCGAACGTAATCGGCGTTCTCCACAATGTCCGCCAGCGTTTTAGCCGCTGTGCGCCGTCGTTCAGAAGGCAGGGACTGCCTCGGCCAGGATGCTTGGCCGCAGATAGTGGTGCAAGTTCTTCCGATCGGCAAGATCAGTGCGTCGCCCTATGATGTCTTCAAGAAACAGGCGCAACGCCGCGTACTCGTAAAGGTTCAAGCGGCACTCAGGATCCAGCTCGACGAGAACGTCGACGTCGCTAGCCTCTGTTGCGCCACCATGTACGACGGACCCAAAGAGTGCGGCGTGAAGAACCCCGCGCGCTCGTAGCTGAGGCTTTGAGTCGCGAAGTATGGCAAGGTAGCGGTCGAGATCCGAGGTCGTCACGATGCATGTATTCTCGCTGCAAGCACTGTTACGGGCGCATCTGCTTCGGCAAAGGCGCCGCAATAATTGCGTCGTGCATGGTTAGTGACGGCTCGGCGACCGGCCCCCTTGGTAGCGCGATACTGACGCGGCTTATGGTCACCGGCCTCCAGACTTACTGAAGCGTTTTCTTCTGATGAAGGTGCCGGTCGGTGGCGAGGCGTTCGATGGTCGTTCAGGCGACGATGAGGGCGTCTACTTAGGACGCTGCCAGCTTGGCAGATCATCGCGTTTCCAGCTCCGTGAAGCCGTGCGCGGCCGCATTGCGGGTCACCACCGAAAGTATTTCGGGGGATAAACCAGCATCGAATTCGCCGCTGACTTCGACTCGGACGTTGACGCGGGAACCGCCTGCGGCATGAAGTTGCGCGATGATGTCGTTGGCCAGTTGTGAAGCGACGCGTTGCAGCCGAGTCGGGTCATCGAGCTGCACGTTGAGAAACAGACTTCGGACGGGCGTCGCTGCAGGGGCCGCTCCGAAGAGGTCGCCGAGCGGCGCGCCCGCGTGCCCGTCGCCCGGACCCGGACGTTGCGGACCACCGGTCTGGCCGTCGGCGGCCGGATACGTCGCGCCCGCTTGTTTATCGAGTTGAGCGCGGGCTGCGGCCGAGGTCACCAGTAAACCGTCGCGCAGGTCGACCTGCTCAGGTGCCAGTTGTTCACCGGCGCGCAGTCCGACGTACCGTCCGCTCTCCGCCTCGAAGCCTTCCGCGTAAGCGAACGTTTCGGTTTCCCATGTTAGCAGCGAGCCGACGCCGGCGGCGATGCCGGCGCGTAAAACTTCGGGCGACAGCAGGCGGCGCAAGTACGGATAGCGCGCGAAATCCTCATACAATGTGCCGATGCGAACGTGCGGTTCACCGCGCCACAAATTCTTGCCGTCGAGTTCGCGCCGCAAGTTGACCGGTCCGAGCGTTTGCGCGAGTGCGCCTTCGCGAATCAAGCGTGCTTCGAGAGCGCGCACGGATGAATCGCCGACATCGATCCGCATCTCGTCGAGTTCGATCGTGGCCCCCGCGCGCGGCTGTTGCGTCGGCACGAGACCGTGGCACCAACAAGCGCGCAGCGCGGCCGCAACGTCCGCCTGCGCCGAGCGCTGCTTCTCTTCGGCGGTTTGAATTTGCGTCGTCGTCAGCTCGTAACCCGCGCGTTCGGCGACGATCTTACGCCACGCGAGCATGCGGCGCACGGAGTCTTCGAGCGATTCCAAGCGGCTCTGATCGGCGGCGAGGAAGACGAGCGCGTTGCGAAACCGCCGGTCGCCTTCCCCCGCGTGGAGCGCCATGTCGAGCGCAAAGGCTTTCGCCGGCGATTCCGCTCGGCGCGCAATATGCACGTGCTCGGGGCCGAGCAGCACCAGCCGCGTTTCGGGTTCGTCGGGCACTTCCGACGTGTCTCTCTTTGCTAGGTGAACGCGCGCGAAGGCGCCGCGTTCGCGCTGCCAGCCGAGCAGCAAACGTTCGACTTCGGCGAGCACTTCATACCGCTCGAAGCCGGCCGCGAGGTCCTGCGCGCGGCGGTTGAGATTCGGCGCGATCGCGAACCAATACCGGCTGCCGTCGGTGTTGATGTGCGTCGCATCGTCGGCAAGACGGCGCGTCGCGTCATCGAACGCGTTGACGTTGTCGCCGGGAAACGCGCAGGCCAACCGAATTTCCTTGGCTTCGATACCCAGCGTTGGCGCGCCGGGCCGCACTTCGGCGTTCTGCGGTGCGGTCGCGAAGAAGATCGCACGCGCGGCGCGTTGCGCGGCCTTGGCGCGGCCGAAACCGGGCGACTGGCGATCGATGCGGGCCGCGAGCGCATCTGTGCCGACGACGTCGCGATTGAGCACCGAGCGCCAGGATTCACCGAGATAGCGAACGAGATCGCCTTCGATCGCGCCGTCGTCGAGCGGCAGCAGCGCCGGCATGATCAGCGGATGGGCATCCTCGCGTTCCCATAAGACGTGCACGACCGCGGCCATCAAGCGCAGCACGCCGCGCGTTCGTTGGAAGCCTTCGATCGCGCCCCATTCGTTGTACAGCTTTTCGAAGAGCAGCGGATGTATCGGATAGCAATCGCGCAGCCGTTGGAGGTATGCAGGCTCGCTCGCGTACGCCGGGAAGGCCGCGGCTTTGTCCTTGTATGCGCGGTGCAGCTTTGCGACGACGGCATCGCGCCGTTTCTCACGCTCGGCGTCCATCACTTCGAACAGACGCCGGCGCACGATGGCGAAACTTTCGCTCGCGTCGGCTGGCTGCCAATTTGCCTGTTTGCGCGCGATCACGTTGCGCAGCCGATCGAGCGCCGCGCGGCCCTGCGCGCCGCCGACTTCGATGTCTAGCGCCTCGCGGCGGTCTTCGGTCACCGGCAAACTGACGACGAGCATCGCGCCCGGCGCAGCGGACACCGCTTCCGTCAGCGCCTGCGCGAAACTGAACTGCGTCTCGAACGTTCCGCCGACGAGCGCCGTCCCTTCACCGAGCTGACGCGCGTAGGCGACCCATTCATCGATTAGGATGAGGCACGGCGCGTAACGCTGCAAGAGCGTATCGAGTGCAGCGCCGGGGCTCGTTCCCGTTTCGTCCGCGCCGGCGACGAGTGCATACCCCTCGCGACCGCCGAGTTGATGCGCGATCTCGCCCCACAAGGTGCGGACGATGGTGCCGTCCGGCTTTTCGATGACTTGGCCCGCGGTGAGTTTCGTGCCGACGACGACCGCGCGCCGCACAGCAGGCAGCCGTTCGATTCCCGTAGACGCGAGCACGTCTTTGACGCCGGTCAGTCGTTCGGGCGCGATGCCCGACGCGATGTGGTACAGGGCGAGGAGCGCGTGCGTCTTACCACCGCCGAACGACGTCTGCAGTTCGACGACCGGATCGCCGCCGCGCCCCGACAAACGCGTCGCGGCCGTTTGCAGCAGCGAACGCAGGCCCGACGTTAGGTAGGTGCGCGCAAAGAACGCTTCGGGATCGCGGTATTCCTCGCTCGCGCTGCCGTGCGCGACCTGATAGAGATCGGCGGCGAATTCGGCGTTGATGAAGCGTCGTGATGCAACGTCGGGATGTGGCGCGATGACCTGGCGCCATGGCACCAGCGTCGCGTCGGCGACATCGACGGCAAGTGTCATGTCCTGCGGCGCTCGCCCGGTGCCGCCTGATGAATCGCCGGACGATTTCGCGCGTTCACGCGCCGGTGCGGCGTAACGCTCTTTGCCGGTTTCTTCTTTGAGCGCGCGCACGCGTTCGGCCTGAGCACCCGCGCCCACCGCATTGAGCAGCGCTTCGATTTCGGTCAGCGCCGTCAACCCGCGTTCGAGATCGAACTCCTCTTGGTGGAAGTGTGCGTTACGGATCGAACGGACGCTGTGGAGGATCGATTGTTCGCGCTTGCCGAGCGTCCGTCCGAACACGTCCATCCAATTGCCGAGCACGATCGCGCACAAGGCCGTCACGTCGAGTTGCGGGCGCCCTTGCCGATCGGTCGTAAACGTGTCGCCCGGCCGCAGCGACGTCTTCGCGCGCTCGATCCAGCCGCCACGGTAAACGTTGTTCATCTGCGTGGCGACGAACGGATTCAGACCTGTCTTGACTTGTTCGAGCGCCTCATCGACGCGCTGCCGAACGGTCATGCGAAGCGCCGCGGCGCCGCGGCTGCTCCTTGAACTTCGATTGACCTCGGATGCATCGTCGGCGATTTCAACGTGGGCTTCCGGATGGCTTCCATCTCTTTGGCTTCGTGCCCGTCCATCTTGCCGTTTACTTGCCTTTTCCTGCAGATCACTTACACTGGAATGCGTGGCTGTGGCGAAGGTTCCGCGACTTGGGTCCGCGGCTTTGGACGATATACGGTCCGTTTAGCCTGAGTTATGCAGAACTGGCGGCGCTGTTCCGCGTGTCGCGCCCAGCCGTGCAACAGTGGCGCGTCAAAGGCATCCCCCAGCACGCGCTGCCGACGTGGACCGCGCCCGGGAATTGGCTGGCGTGTTTTCGCATCGCTTTATTCCGGCCCGGGTACCGCAGACGTTCGTACGCCTGGGCGTGGGCTTGGTGATCGGTCGGTCCTCGAGGTCTTGGCACCGAACGGCGTGGAGCCCGTCTACGCCTATCTTGAACGCCTGTTCGCGTATGCGCCGGCGTGAGGCATGTTACGCGCAGGCTGCCGATTACCGAATCTGCTTTGCGCTGCCGGCGTGCGTTCCGGCGCGATAGACGATACAGCTTACATCGCGGTTGGGAGTTCATGAACTTCAAAGCGCCCCAACCCGTCCGTTGCGGCCGTAACCGTACCACGCTTCGGCGGTGAGGGCGATGTCATCGCTGGTCACGTCTTAGTCGCTCTCACGGTAGACCGTTACGCGAAGTCGGATTCAACCGCGGCCACTCCGCCTCGCGTCGTCTTGGTCCCACATGGACCTGTCGCCGTGGAGTTATGCAACGTCGATCGTTTCGCCGATCGTTTCGTGCAGTGGTACGTCGCCGTCTTCGAGGTGGAAGCGAAGCGCGTCTTGTAGGTTTGTGCGGGCTTCGTCGAGCGTTTCGCCTGTTGCTACGCAGATACCGGGATCAAAATTGACGTGGCCGGTCCAAGAGCCGTCGTTGCCTTGTTCATAGATCGCTGCGAATTTCACTTCAACCTCGCTTGCTTCTCGATGGCTTTCTGTGTTCCGAGCGGCACGTCTCTGCCGAGGTTTGAAGCAGGCACGGTAATGGTGTGCCCGTCGCTTGGATGGGCATATTTATGATGACTGCCTCCCTTGGATTTGATCCGATACCATCCTGCTGCTTCGAGCTTATCGATGAGATCGCGATACTTCACTCTTTTGGGCTCAGGCAGTCTTTGTGATCCACACCGATCACGTAAGCGTTCCTTGTTCGGGTTGGCGGTTCGTGGCGAGGCGTTCGATGGTGGGCCAGGCGACGATGAGGGCGTTGAAATCGCGGGCTTCGGTCGCGCGCTTGCGGGCGTCGCAGACAAGGTAGAGGTGGTAAGCGACGCTCTTGACGCGATCGGCGTTGGCGGCGCCGATCAAACGTAGCACGTCGGCGGCGCGCTGCTCGCCGCCGTCGGTTCCGACGAGCGCTGCGACCAAGAACAGCGTTTGCGTCCACGCGCTCGCGAGCGCGAAATGCGACGGGAGTGGCAGCGTTGCGAGTTGTTGCGGAGAGCGAAGTTGCGTGAGGCCGCGTTCGTGGACGAGGACGCCGGCGTCTTGGAGCCGGCCGGGCGTTGCATTTTTAGAGCGCAACACGACGTCGGCTTGACCGGCCTTGCCCGCTTCGTAGCTGTGATCGGCGAACCACGCAAGCGCGAAATGCGTCTCGGCGTCGACGTCGGCGAGTTCGCCGAGCAAGATGTTGCCGAGTTCCGCCGTGATCAGCGCGAGCGCCGAGCGAACGCTCATCGGGCGATCGTCCGCTTCCAACACCGCGCCGTAGGCGGAAAAGATTGCCATCCCCGGGCCGAGCGCTGCCTGCTGGAGATCGGTCGCCGCGAGGCTCGCATCGCGCAGGCGTTCGACCGCCTTCGGCAAGCCTGCGCGCAGTTCGCGAAGGAAGTCGGCGCGGCCGCAGGTCGGCGCATCGGCGGGACGCGGGCGGCAGACGAGGACGATCGATGAAGCGAGTGCGTTGGAATCGATCGAACGAAGGCGGCTCGGTCGTTCGCTCGTCAATGGCCACGTTCCGGTGATCGTGAAGCCCGCGTCGAGAACGGCTGCCAGCATCGTCTCCCAACCGATGGAGACACGAGCCGACAAATCGCGTTCCGCTCCTTCATCATGATGTTCCGTTTGTTTGAACGCGTAGAAAATCGTTGCGGGATACGCCGGCGTCAAGCGCTGACGCATGATGGCAAACGCACGTCGCAAACCCGATTCAAAGAATTCGCGGGCTCGCGCTGCGTCGTTGCCAAAGCGCGCCGGATCGGCCACGAGCTCTGTGGCTTTGGGCACGAGCAACGTCGCGAGCGTTTCCGGATGCAGGTCGCCCAGCGTCGCCCGTAGCCAGACGTAGAAGAAATCCGATAGATCGGCGTACGGGACGTTATCGTAGTAAGGCGGATCGGTTGCATAGACGACCGGTTGCGAACTCGGCGGCGTGGTCGCGTCGGCGACGAACGCTCGCGCTTCCGCATTCGGTGAGGCAGCCAGCACGCACTTGCGGACCCACTCGACTGCGCCGCCGAAGTTTCCCGACGAGTTGCTGAACGGATTGACTTCCGCAAAGTCCCAGGTCATCGAAAGCGTCTGCCGGCCGAAGACGTGACCGATCTGCTCGCGTGGAGCGTTCCAGATGCACAGGTTCGAGCAGTAGTCGGCGAGGCGGTCAAGGGCCAATGTCAGGTATGTCGTTATCGCGGTCGCGTAGGCGCGAGCGCCTTCGCCGCCCGCTTCGAGGTCGCTGTCGGCATCGTTGAAACCGGCGGCTTTCGCGTCCGCCTCGATGCGCGGCCGCACTTCCCGAATCAGATCGCTAAGCGTCGTCATCGCGAGAAGTTGACGTTCCGTGAACAGGTCGCCAAAGGTAGTCATGCCATATAATGGCGGACTCATGTATCGTGGATTGCGCACGATTTGGGTTTCAAGCGTCCTCGGTCGCGCCGAGTCGGCAATGCGTTTGTCTTGCTCCTCAGGCGCGACATACGCGCGTCCGCGTTCGCCGTCGGCGACGATCGCCAACATGCGCGCGCCCATGCGTTTCGCTTTACCTTCGGTACGAATGTAAGCGATTGAAACAGGCTCCTCGCACACGATGCAGATAGCGCCGCGGCGGTTGACTGTCCCGCCACGGCTCGGCTTGCCCGGGCGCGTTTCAAATCGCACGGCCTTTGCGTCCCGGTCGACAACCGGTTCGATACTCCACTCCTTGCCGGGCCGCGTGCACACGCCGAAAGACTTGATGAGCGGCATGACGGCACCGCACAGCGGATTGGGGCACATGACAGTCCGCGCCCACAGCCAGGCAATTGCCGTCGCGCGTCCTAACGGGGTAACGACGGAGGGATAAAGAGGAGCGAGCGCCGCTCGTGCTGCTTCGAATACCTCGGAACCATAGTGCTCGACGTCCGCTGCCAAGCCGGCCGCGCCTCTCCACGTGCGCCGATTGAGCGGTCCTTGGAGGGATGGATGAACCGGCGCACGCTCACGAAAACGCCATGGAATCTCCGTGAGCGCTTTGGTGATCAATACGGCGACCGGATTGCTGTCGCTGGCGAGCGTCGGAAGTCCGAGCCGCTGGCTTTCGATCGGGATCGCCCCGCCGCCGCAAAACGGATCGTAGACCGCCGGAAGATGTTCACCGACCGAGTTGCGGATTTCCCCGCGCGCTTCTTCGAGCAGCGTTGCGTTGTTTGAGTTCTCCCATTTGACGAGCCGCTCGATCAGCGTGAATAACCGCGACCGCTCCGCATCCTGTTCGGCGACTGTCGGGAAACGCTCCGCATGCTCGGACGGGTCGTCGACAAGCGACGCAAACAGCACCGCGCGACACGCGGCGAGCGGACGGCGCGCCCACCACAAGTGCAATGTCGAGGGATGGCCGTGACGTAAGCTCTTCTCGCGCGCACTGGCCGCATTGATTGCGGGCAGCGGCAGCGCGACTTCGATCAATTTCTTCTTGTACGGCGCGAGCGGAGCGTCGGGCACGGGGGAAGCGACGGTCTCATGGATCATCGGCAGAACAATACTCCGGTTCAGTTGGGCGCGGCGGCGCGGGCGACGAGCTCGGTGAGATCATAGTTGACGCTCGTTGCGATGAAGTCGGGCTCTTTGGTGAACGGGCGTCTAACGTAGTGGACCTGCGGCGGCGCGCCGGCGCGTACGAGGACGAGCGCGAGCACGAAATCGTCGGGTTTGTTGAAGCCGGTAAGGATTTCGTTCTTCGTCACCGTTACGGTCTTCGCGTCGGCGTCGCGACCCTTGACCTCGATGAAGCGCAGTTTACCGCTGCCGTCGCGAGCCGACTCGATATCGTAGCCGAGATTGTCGGCGCTGACGTCGCGCGGCTCGAAGCCGAGCGCACGTTCCGCGGCGAGCACCGCGTGCATCGCGATCCGCTCGACTTCAGCGCGCGCCAGTGCGTCGGCGCGCGTCTCCGGCGCGGTGAAGAAGCCGGCCGGGACGATCAAAGCCGCGCCAAGCAATTGCGGAGGAAGCATCGTTAGGCGGCGTTGGTTCTCGAGATCGGCCGTGCGGCGCTCGAGCCGCGAGCGCAGATCGTCGGCCCACTGGCGTTGTGCGTCGGCGTTGAGTTTGAGTTGCTTGCCGGCACGATGAGCGTCGTCCAGTTCGACGGCGCGGCGCTCGTGATACGTGATCTCCCCGATCAGTCGCGCGCGCACTTGGCCGAGCGTACGGTCGACGCGCGTTGCCGCGAGCGCTTCGAGTTCACCGCGCCGCCCGGGCAACAGCGACGTCAGCGCGTAGGCACGGGCATCGTCTTCGTCGCCAGGTTCGAGCGCTCGCGCGGCGAGCCCGCGCAGCTTCTCACCGTCTGCCTCGCTCGGCGGCCGGTAGTCGAGGTGTGGCGCGGGCCCCGCCGTGTGCGACGTTCCGTCGGCGCGGCGTTCGATGAAGCACAGCTCGCGCGCGACGACCTCGTTGCCGCCGCCGCGGCGGCGGCGCGCGTCCTGCACGGTCACCTCGAAGGCAAAGAGCGCGCGTGGCGACTGTCCTGGGTCGGCGGGGTCGACGAGGATCGCGCCGCTGCGGCCGCTCGCCTCGTCACGACCGATGATCAGATCGACGACGGCGTCGAGCAGCGGATGACCCGGACACACGAACGCGGCTGGCGGCGGCCCGGGCACATACTGCTTGTCGAACGCAATCCGTTCGTACCGCCGCGGAAGTTCGACGGCGAATAGTTCGCGTGCCCGCGTGCGCACCGCGGCGGCCACGAACGTCAACTCATAGCGGCCCTCTTCAACCGGGCGCAGCGTGCCGCCGAGCCGTTTGAATGCCTCGACGAAGAAGCTGCGGATGAAGTGCGGCTGCAAGCGACGCGCTTCGGCGCGTTCCATGTCGGCGCGCACCTGTTGCACGGTGCGCACGTCCATCGCATCTGCTGCAAGCGCGCGTTCTTCGAGCAGTGCCCGCGCCCGTTCGACATCGAGCAGGTTGTCGAGCTGCTCGGCGAAATGCCGGCGCGCTTCGGCACTCTCGTTGTAGCGGATCGCGTCGACGAGGAGTTCGCGCAGCGAGCGGTCCGCGAAGAAGCGGCCCAGGATATCGAAGATTCCGTCGCCGAGCACGCTGCGTTGTTCTTCCATCTTCGTGAACAGGCGGTGAAAGACGTCGCCCTCGCGCGTGTCGTTGGCCAGGAAGTTCCAGAGGTGGCAGGCTTCGGTCTGACCGATGCGGTGGACGCGCCCGAAGCGCTGCTCGATGCGATTGGGATTCCAAGGCAGATCGTAATTCGCCATCAGGTGGGCGCGCTGCAGGTTGATCCCCTCGCCCGCGGCGTCGGTCGCGACCAAGATTTCAACTTCAGGATCGTTCTTGAACGCTTCCTCGGCGGCTCTGCGCTGCTCGCGCCGCAGGCCGCCGTGAATCGCGACGACCGCATCGGCGCGGCCGCGTAACGCGCGGATACGCTGCACGAGGTCGTTCAGCGTATCGCGATGCTCGGTGAAGATCACGAACTTGCGGCGTTTCCAATCGCCGGTCGTCAGCACTTCGCCGCCTGAAAGGATCGCGGCGAGCTGACGCCACTTGTTGTCGGACTCGGGATCGCGCCGGACGCACTGCGCGAGCGCTTCGAGGTCGCGCAGAATCGCGATCTCCGCGCGCAGTTCGTCGGCCGAGCGCGCCGCCGTGGCTTGGTCGACGATCTGCTCGACGAGCGTTTCTTCCTCGTCGCCGGTGAGTTCGTCGAGGTCATCGGGATCGTCGACGTCGATCTCCGGTGGTGGCGTCGCGGCGTCGCGCAGGCGGCGTTCGAGATTTTCGCGCCGGCGGGTCAGGGAGGCGGCGATCGCTGCGCTCGACGATGCGAGGCGGCGCTGCAGGATCGTCAGCGCGAAGCCGACGTTGTTTTTCCGGCGGCCTTCGATGCGATCGGCGCGGTTGAATTGATCGCGCACGTAGGCGCTGACGGCATCGTATAGTTCGCGTTCGAGCGGCGAGAGGTCGAAGCCGACGGTTGAGGCGACGCGCTGCGGGAAGAGGCGGCGACCATCGAAGCGCAACAGATCTTCTTTGACGAGCCGCCGCATGAGGTCTTGCAGCGAGGCGCGATCGACTGGCGCGCGGTCGCCGCGGTGCATGCCCTCGAAGCGGTCCGGGTCAAGCAGCGCCATGAAGAGTTGGAAGTCGGCGTCCTTGCCGTTGTGCGGCGTCGCCGAAAGCAACAAGAAGTGGCGGGTCAGCGTGCCGAGCAGGCGACCCAGTTCGTAGCGTTTCGTCCGCTTGATTTCGTTGCCGAAGACCGTCGCCGACATCTTGTGCGCTTCATCGACGACGATCAGATCCCACGGCGTGACGTGCGCGAGCCGTTCTTGTAGGATTTCGTCGCGGCTGAGCTTGTCGAGGCGCGCGATGGCGAGCGGATGTTCTTCGAACCAACGCGCGCCGCCCGAGGCTTCGAGCTGGTCGCCGGTCAGGATCGCGAAGCGCAGGTGGAATTTGTCGTTGAGTTCGTCCTGCCACTGCTCGACGAGCGAACCCGGCGCGACGATCAAGCAGCGCTCGAGATCGCCGCGCGCGATCAGTTCGCGAATCAAGAGGCCGGTCATGATCGTCTTGCCGGCACCGGGATCGTCCGCCAGAAGATAGCGCAGCGGCTGACGGGTCAGGAGCTCGCCGTAGACGGCGGTGATCTGATGCGGCAGCGGTTCGACAAGCGACGTGTGCACCGCCAGCATCGGATCGAAGAGGTACGCGCGGCGGATGCGGTGCGCTTCTAGCGCGAGCCGAAACGCTGCGGGGTCGGCATCGAAGCGCAGCCGTGTCGCCGGGTCGACCACCGCGATGCCCGTCGTCGAAGAGTCCGCCGTCAGGAAGGCTGTCTGGCCATCGCGACGCCGATAGACGACGTTGTAGCTTTCGGTGCCCGGCAGGCGGGAGACCGCAATGACTTCGACCGCTTCGCCGGCATCGATGCCCGTAAGGTATGAACCGGCGGCGACGTCGGCCCAGTCAACGGTCGAACGATCGCGGAGCATCTCATCTTCCGGTTCTCGCGCTTGTCTGCACGCTCCCGCCGTGTTGTCGTTACGGCGGTGATGATCGCTTCAATGTCGGTTGCGTCGTCAGAAGCGGGATGCGATTAGTGCGCCGGCAACCGCTCCGACGACTTCGAGCGCGAAGAGGTTCGCCGGGATAACGGCGTCACATCGTCGGCAGCGGCCTCTCAGCGTGAGCCATGACAGGATCGGAATGTTATCGTGCAGCGCGATTCTTGCGTCGCAAGAAGTGCACGTCGACGGCGGATGAAAGATCGAGCCGCCTCGCGGAAGCCGGTCGAGGACGACGCCTGCAAACGATCCGAGGGCTGCCCCGGCGGCGGCACCAAGCACCAGGGTTGCCAGACGTAAAAGCGTGATGTCGGGCATGGCTCATTGTCGCGGTCGACGGGAAAGTCTTGCGGGCGGGCGCTCGAGTTGGGGCGTCGAATCCCGGCTGAGCGTTTCGCTACGTCTGAGCATGACGACGTAGCCCTGTACGGAGGCCCGCATGCATCGTCGCGACGTCCTCGGCTCCCTGGCCGCTACGCTTTCGCTCGCACTCGCTGCATGCGGTGGCGGTGGCGGACCTGGGCCGGGTGGCGGCGGAACGCCGCCCCCACCACCGGCAATCACATTCTCGCACACGTTTCCAGCGGGGGACGCGGTCGCGCAGAAGGGCACGGCTTGGGATATCGTCGGCGTCACAACAACGCTCACCGGACAATTCGGGTCCGCCGCGGGGCAGCGGTATGATACGTTGCGGGTTGACGTCATGTTTGCGCAAGACATCAGCAATGCGCTTCCGGCACCGGGACAAAAATTGACACTCAGATCCCAGCTCGGAATCCAAATTGGGCTGAATACCGACGGCAGCACAAGTACGGGTCTATATCCAGCGTGCTTTAATGCAGGTAACCTTAGTCCGTTTGAATACCTGAGCGATGGCTTTAGTCGCCTGGCGGACGGCAATTATGAGATTTCTGGCCCGGGGGGAGCACCGCTAAGCCAAGGCGGCAACCCGCCTGATGAAGCCATGACGACCGTATCTCCAAACGTTGTTTCGCAGACGTTCTTTTTGTCGGCGCTGGGCGTCGCAAGTGGTAGTAACATTCCCCACATCGGTATCGCCGTCGCGGCCGTGAACGGAGCCGATGCTAACGCTACCGATTGTGCCCCGAGCGGCATCTTAGAAATGTATACTGATAGTTCTACCATCATGTGAATCACTGAGAATACGCACTGCTGTTCTCATCGCTCTTATGCCAAGTCTTAGTAGTGGCAGCGCTCGTCGTGTAAACATGGCTCAGCGCGGGTTGATAATCATTCGGTGCGCCAACGGTGCTTATCTGAAAGGCTGGCGCGCAAGGGGCCTCAAACGCCCACGCAATGTTTCCGTATTCCCGGCGGGATCGATCAAAGTATACACGATTGCCGTCAGCTGTTGGATTTGTCTGATCGTTATTGTTCGCGCTGTTTGAGCAATCAATCGTTGTAACGATCTCGGTATTGGTGAATTGAGCAGGGGCATTTCGATCTGGTGATTGCGGCGCAGGATTGCTCGCTCCGCTGAGGCCCTGGCGGAATCCGCCTGTGTCGCCTTCGGAAGCGTATATATCGCCGACCTCAGTTGATACGTCTCGAGAACCCGTGACTGCTACGTACGGCGAGGCATCAAACACACGCGCGGTTACTTCGCGGGAGTGATTCGCGAACACCGTCTTGCCGGACGCGTTCGTGATGATGACAGTGAGGGTTGCACTTATGCGCTGCTCGTCGAGGCTAACGGAGAGATTTTGCGCTGTGCTCGTCGCGGCGATTTGGAGAGTGTCCAAAAAGTGGTGTAAATTCGAGCCGTTCTCTACTGCTCTACTCTACTTGGTTTTCCCGTTCTTTGCAAGTTCCATCGATGCTTCACTCATGT
>JAABUX010005655.1_pt1 | contig 15255 bp, 9 predicted proteins | sample 5561851 | NCBI WGS metagenome assembly JAABUX01 (sample SAMN10711883, study PRJNA513361) | rock metagenome | isolation source: Antarctica rocks | place: Antarctica: Victoria Land, Richard Nunatak red sandstone | collected 2016-01-03 | reverse complement strand
GCTTACGACGCTCCCGCTACATTGGCCAAGCGAAGACCCACCTCCAACACGTTCTCACCGCGGCCGCCATTAACTTCGTGCGTGTTGACCGCTGGCTCTGTGATGTTCCGCTCGCGCAAACACGCCGGTCACCGTTCGCCGTGCTCATGAAGCCTCAATTCCAGATCACATGAATTCGCCAGCGGTATCAGGAACGAGGGAGAGCCACTATTCCTGTCCTCTTACACGAGCCTCTCTCTGTCGTCTCTCTGCGTGTAAAACTACGCGGCACTCGTCGAAATGGATCAGCCATCGTCCTGGGCACGGTTAACCGGATGAGGACTATAGTTAGGCCACTGATGATCCAACAGAGCATCTGTCGACGTTCCAGCCAATGTTGGAGAATTGTGCGACAGCACTCTCTAACCCGTGCGTTGCAGCGTTTGTAGCCGCTGGAGCTCCGTGCTAGGAATAGCGAGGGCGTTCTTGGCCGCCAGTAGCGCCGAGGCGGCTTCGTCCCGCGCTCTCGTCGTTTGTCCGGAGTCGTGGTACGCGCTGGCCAGCACGTAGTGGGTAAACCAGTAGGCCGGATCCAACTTCAAGGCGACCTGAGCGCGGCTCAGTGCAAACGTCGGACGATGATTCGCGAGATAGACGAGAGCCTCCGAATCCAACGACGTTGGATTTGCATGACTGAGGTACTGCGCCAGTCGATACTCGTTCAGCGCTTGAATCGCGGGTTGCGAGAAGGTGACTCAGCGCGTTAAACCCATGTCCTCGATCCCGATAGTCTTGCGCACGACGGCGAAGACATGATTATGGTACACATCACCGTTGAGTTGGAATGCACCGTAGGTGAACACCTGACCGTCTACGCCGTCGATGTCCCGCAGGTAACGGGACAGAATGTCCTCGGTAAAAACGTTGAAGTGGGTGGCTTCCAGTACGTGCCAGGGCACGACCAGGTGGCGGGACATGGAGGGGATGACGCCGATATTCGGAACACTAATGAGCACGCAGCGACGTGCCACGCGAAACATTTCGCGCAATGTGGCTTGCCAGTCGGGGATATGCTCGAGAACTTCGATCGCGATCGCGGTGTCAAACGCCCCGTCGTCGAACGGCAGCCTACTGCCGTCGTAGAGCACAACGTCACGATTCAGGGTCTGTGCCGTAGAGACGTAGTCCTCATTTACCTCGATGCCACGGACCGTACGACATGATGAGGGACACAACTTCGGCGCTCGCCGTGGTAACAGGCGGACCCGATCCATAAATGTCGTTCCGGTGCAGAACACGACCAACAGCGGCAGCATCAGAAAGCGTCTGCTGGTACGGTAACTCTGGCATTAGACTCAGATCCCCGCCAAGTGCGCATCGCTGTCAGGTCGCGGTTCGCTCGCTTCGCAGCGTGTCATCGGCGGGGCGATGGCGCGAGCCGGTGTGAACGAACGGAATGACAGTGTACCCGCTGCCGGTGAGCCAGTTTCCAGGTACGGGCCGCAGGTCTCATCTGTAGCGGAACTCTTCCATACGGTAATCTCACTGCCGGAAACGGAGGGCGTAAAGTCGACGCTGAATATCAATTGTTTACCCGCCGAATCTGGCACAGGCGTGAAAGGGAAAATGTACAGCTGATTGTCTCCAATTCTGCTCGCGTCAACGTCGACGACATGAAGGTCTTCGAGCGCTTGGGCCGCGCGGAGCCGGAAGCGAACTGTCCCGTGGCACGTCTTACCGTACGTTGCGAAAAATATCCCGATCGCGCACAATTCATTGCGAGGTGGGATATAGGTCTGCCCGACCTCTCTCCCTGTATACAAGGGTCCGACGATTGCGTCAGTGACACTCTGCCAGTCCATGGAAAAGAACGAATCGGGCTTTGCGAGGTCGAGGGTGAAACTGACGTCTTTCAGGCTCATGTTCGGATTGTAGTACGGATCGCGGGTGAGTACATCTCCCCAGTGCTCGAACATATACGCTTCTTCCCAGGGAGCCACTGTCGCCGTGCGCGTTGCCGATTCACGGTGCTGTAGAACGGAATACGGCGTGTACACGACCAGGTAACCCTTTTGGCGAAGACGGAGGCATAAATCCACGTCGTTGAAGTTAACCGGCAAATGCTCTTCGTCCATACCGCCGACCTCCAGATACAGATCGCGCCGAATCATGAGACACGCACCTGTCACCGCGCTGTAGTTCCTTATGATGTTGGGGAAGTTGCAGTAACCGCCATTGCGCGAGTCGACGTAGCGATGTGAGTGATCCCCCACACCTCCAAGGCCCAAAAGTACTCCGGCGTGCTGGATACGACCGTCAGGAAAGAGGAGCTTGGCGCCCGCCGCTCCAACCTCCGGACGCTGAACCTGTTCCACCATCGCCGAAAGCCAGCCAGAGGTCATCGGCCGGGTGTCGTCGTTGAGGAGCAGTAAATACTCGCCATCGACTTCTCGTGCCGCACGGTTATTCAGACGGGCAAAGTTGAATGGGCCGTCGTCGCGTACAACGCGATGCGGGATCTGGCTCAGATACTCCAGCGTCGCCGCATCACGACTGCCGTTGTCAACGATGAGAATGTCGTAGTTTTCGTACTCGGTCGTGGACACTATGCCTTCAAGGCATCCTTGCAGCAGATCCAGTCGATCCCGGGTAGGAATAACAATGCTTACCTTGCCGGGAGTTGAGATTCGGCGCTTTACCCGAAAGAACCCGGGAGCAGGCTCGGCTTCGACGATGCCCCTCACTGACCGGCGCTGCAACGCGTCGGACAGCGCCCTCCGAGCAGATTCATACGCGTACGGCTTAGCACTCGTGTCCCCCGCCGCCGAGCCCGGCACCTGCCGCCAGTGATAGAGGATCTTCGGAATGTGAATTATACGCTGCGTGCGCTCGGTGAAGCGCAGCGCAAGGTCGTGGTCCTGGCTCCCATCAAATCCTTCCCGAAAGCCGCCGATCTCCTCGAGAATTGTTTTGCGGTACACGCTGAAGTGCAATGTATACATGCAGGAAAGCAAAAGATCGGGCGACCAAGCCGGCTTGAACGCGGGATCGCATCGCTGCCCCGCAGCGTTTAGCTTGTCCTCGTCCGAGTACAGCAGGTCTGCCTCGGTGTCCTGCAGCGCCGACACGACTTCATAGAGCGCGTCAGGAGTCAGTTCGTCATCGTGGTCCACGAAACCGACGAATTCGCCGTGAGCCAGAGCCAGTGCGCGGTTCGAGGCGATGCCGATGCCGCCATTTGTATCCGAGAAAGCGACCTGAATACGGTCATCTTCCGACGCAAACTGTCGCAGAATCTGTCGCACTTCTTGGCCCGGCGACGCATCGTCACAAATACACAACTCCCAGTAGGGATAATACTGCTGCCGGACGGAGTCGATCGCTTTGCGTAGGTACTCCACCGGCGGGTTGTACACGGGCATGACCACACTGATTTTGGGGCGATAGGCGAAGCGTTCGATCGCGCGTTCGGACTTTGACGGCGTGAAGCGCACAACCTCGCAATGGCGGGCCCACGATACGTACGCGTCATATTGCTGCTCATCATCGTGGGTGCGGAGTTCCGGAGGTCCTGACAGCACAAGCGTGCCCGTCTTCGCGGGTATAGGCGGCTGCCCAATGACTCGTCGTGCAAACCGCGTGAAGCCAAACCATACCTTACCGTGGCGGGTCTGAGGCGGAGCGATGCGCATTTGAGTTTGCCAGACGCGTTCCAGTGCTCGAAACGTGAGTCGAGATTCTATCCTTTCCAGTCGATCGGACAGGCTGTCTCGCTCGCGAGAGAGTACCGTCAACTCCTGCCGCGTCCGTGGAAGGTCGGCGCCGGCATCTTCGTACGTGGTAACTTTCGCTTGCATCGTGCGCAGAGCACGATCCATCCCTGCTATCTGTGCGGTCAGCTCCGTCGCGACGCGATCCTTCTCTGCCATCTGGGCGGTCAACTCCGTCGCGACGCGATCCTTCTCCGTCGTCTGCGCCGTGAGCGCCCGGATGGTGCTTTGTGTCGCTTCCAGATGCGTCGCGAGTTCTTCCGCACTCCTCTGTCGCTCCTGCTGCAGCACCACACGCCGCCCAAGCTGGTAGAAAAACTCACGGATGCGGCTAACATCTTCACTTCCAGCGTCCAGCAACTCCGACAACTGTCCCGATACTTCCTCACCGACGAGTAGCACGCCCAATCCGTGGCCATGCGTAAATTCGAAGTGCCGATACCCCGGGGCAACTTCTTCCCAGAGTTTCCATGCCCCAAAATCGCCTTCGCGCACGTTAGTGTCGTGAAGAAGGACAACTCCTTGTTCGCTCATCTTCGGCAACCACGTCTGCCAGTCATGCTTGACGGCATCGTAGGTGTGGTACCCGTCGATATGAAGTAAGTCGATGCTTCCGTCATCGAAATGATCTGCCGCTTCGTCAAAGGTGCTCTGAACGAGGCGAGAAAAACTGCCGTACAGCGGATCGTGATGTTCCCGCAAGCCCGCAAGCACCTCTTCTCCGTAGAAGCCGCTTTGTGGGTCTCCCTGCCACGTGTCAATCGCGTAACAACGGGTGTCCGAACTCAGTTCCCTTACGGCTTGACAGAACGCGCAGTAGGAGACACCGTTGTACGTTCCTAGCTCGACAAGCGTGCGCGGACGTAAGATGTCGACCACGAAGAGCCCGAATGGGACATGCTCCAGCCAGGCCGAATCAACGATCCGCAATGGGTAGGAGAACGCGACGGGGTGGTCCAGCGGATTCACGCGTTCACCAAGCGATGTTGACCATTACCCACCCTAGCCCATTGCCGGGCGCATGCGCAAAGCAATGCTACCGGCGTGCCGGGCTTGTGAATTATTGTATTCTCACGTGCTAGGCCGAAGGTTCCCAATTGGTAGCCGCCGCACTAAATATCGCCTGTGCTGTACAATCGTGTTGATCCATGTCTGCGGTTGTGCACACGTGGCTATTTGGTGGTCTATACCCCGCACGCCTGCAGACAGCTACGCCGCCGAATACAAGGGCTTTCGGCACACGCTTCAGCGGTATCACTACGGTGAAGCGCTCGGATGGCAGGGCTTCTGCGGAGGAGCGACGGGCTTCACGCACTGGCTGAGCCGGGAGGACCTCTTGGCGTGCATCGAGCATTTCGGGTTTTATGACATTCGTATTGAATTCGATCATCCGGATCACCCCAACGGACCCGCCTTGGGACTGGTGGCTATGCGCTGATTTGCGTGCCGTCATCATCAGAAGACGTACCGGACTCTGAAGCTTCTCAGACCGAGGGTCTGACAATGACACGCCGCCTGGTCGCCCTTGTTGCTCGTGAAGAAGGTGGGTAAAGACGGAGAAGAAGCACACGATGTCCGCCTGCCCATCCTTCTCTGGAATCGTCAGGCTGTTCACCGTCTCAAATCGCCAGTCGGGCCTCGGGACTAGCCGCCGGGCGTACTTAATCAACTCGGGCACAACGTCCGTTCCGAGATACCCGCCCCTTAGATACCCGTCGCGCTGCAAGCCAAACTTATGCGTTTCACCAAATCGATGTATGAAGTCAGCGAATCCGGCCTCGTCAACTCTATCCCCTCCTGGAAGAGATTCCTATCGCTTAGCGAGCAGGGCGTGAGACGCCCACCATTCGACTATTTCAATGCAAGCCATCAGGGCATGGCACAAGTCTTTGCCCCCTTCACGCTTTTAAGCGCCGGAGTTGAACCCTTTCAGATGCCAGCGTTCGCCCTTCGGGCCATGCTCAATACATACCTGGTGCTCCTTGGCCACGTCGATGACCCTGCGGTTGACCGCCTGCGCGCGTCCATACGGGACCTCTGCGACCAGCCCCTGGGGACGATCGACGGCTTCTTGAACGAGGATGCAGCACTCTTTATCGCTGCTGGGACGTATTATTTCGGGGTGAAGCTGCCGTTGTCCCCTTCACGTGTCATACCGCCCATTCTGGTCTCGCTGTGGGAACGGAGAGCAGATCTTCGCGCGCGATTTCCCACCATTAACAACGTCGGAACAGGCGAGAACATTCTCCTCTGGGCCAGGAACGAGGGACGCCCGCAGGTCGACGCCATCGCTGCGCACTTCGACGGCATTGTGCCGTTCCGGAAGCGGGGTCAGAGGGACGACCACGGGCAGGAGGTCTTCGACGAACTGCCCGTGGTCCAGCCGCGCTTCCAGAACATCCAAGACGGGATATAAAGCGGGTTAGCCGTTCGTCGTCGCCTTCTTCCCGAATCCGCAGCCCGTGCCTGGCGTTTCCAGGTTGTGGCCCCTACTGGTCATGGTGACTCCGGTGGGGTATCTGCTGTTCGCGGCCGTTCCCAGCCCGCTGACAATCTATCGGGATATCAGAGGGCTGGAGCCGGGAACCACCATGACCGTAACTGAACGAAGCGCTGGTTTCCGGCAAGATCGATCGCTATCTCCTAGAGAAACGGCACGTGCGAAAGGACGGGGAATCCGCCTGAACCAGACTTACCGCCTCCGAAGTAAGGGATGGCGACAGACGAAGTCATTTCGCAATCGGAATGGTTGAAGACATCACTCAACGCAAGGAAGCAGAAGAGGCACTCTGGGAAAGCGAAGAACAGTACCGAGCGATTACCGAAACGTCACCTGATGTCGTGATCATCCTGGACGCGCACGGCCGAATATTCTCGGCCAATCCGGCTGTACCTCTGGCGCCTTGATTGGAATGCGTGCACAGTCACGCACTCGGGTACCGTCCGAGGCACCGCGCCGAAACGGTAGACCATCAGCACTGGATGGGTTCATATTGGGATTCCAGAATGGATCGTGGAACTCGCCCCATGCCCAATCAAAAAGCCGAACGGACGGGATACCTGCCAACTCGTCGGAGCACTCGAATAGCGCGAGCGGCGTATAGATGATGTCGTAGCCGTCGCGCAACGCACGGAGACAGAGGTCACTCATTGCGAGCACAGGGGGAAGATCGTCGTGCCAGCCCTTGAGACGGCGCCAGGTTTCGCGCCGCATAGCACAACAGCCGGTGTATATCGCTGCTACCTCGTGGAGCAGGTCCTTGAGGTTTAAATAGAAGTTGGGCTGCGGGAGCATCGACAGGCCCGCATACGCATAGCACGGCTGCCCTAAGTCCCCCATGCTGATACCCGCCTGGAGTATGACGCCATTGGGACGCCGCGTCGTGCCGCCAGTGATGGCAGTCCGGTCATCCTGGAGATGCTCGAGCATGCTGGTTATGCTCTCCACGCTTCCCGGACGGGACGATGCATCGAGAAATACCAGATAGTCGCCAGTGCCGGCGTCAATATCCGCGACTACCGGGATTTGATTGGCTGCCGGCGCGGTCTGAGCGCCGTCGAGCGCGACGACGTCACAGACATCTAACTCGGTGTAGCCGAACGTCTCTCGCCAATTATCCCCGTGACCCAGCACGATCAACGAGACCCGGGTAGGACGCGGCAAGCGGCGCCTAAGATGGAAGATACCGCTCAAATGGGTTTCCGATACAACCGACGACAATCCCCGCCGGCCCACCGCATCCTCCAGGGCTCGTTTCGCGGCACTCAGCGCGTACGGCTTCGCGGTGGGAGTTCGCGACGTCGAGTCGGCCGTCATACGCCAGGAGTACAGGACGTTGGGGATGTGCGCAATCATGCGCGCTCGTTCGGTCACCCGCAGGAAGAGGTCGTGATCCTGGCTACCGACCATCTCGTCGCGAAAGCCGCCGACGTCCAGTACCAACGATCGCCGAATTGCGGTGAGATGCGTGATGTAATTGCAGGTGGAGAGCAGTGTCGGGGACCACGCCGGCTTGAAGAATGGCTGCGATCGCCTTCCCTGCTCATCGATCTTGTCCTCGTCGCTGTAGATAAAGTCTATTCGCCAGTCCTCGTGTGCCACCCGCGCGATCGCTGCCAGCGCTTCAGGCGCCAGGAGGTCGTCATGGTCCAATAAAACGACGAACTCGCCACGTGCCAGCGCGAGCGCACTGTTGCTTGCCGCTGAGATATGGCCAGTAGTCCTGCGGTACGAGACGCGAATGCGGCTATCGGTCTGCTCGTGATCCTCCAGCAGAGGACGGATTCCCGGGACTGTCGAGGCGTCATCAGCAATGCAAAGTTCCCACTGCGCGTATGTTTGACGCCGCACGCTCTGAATCGTTTCCTCCAACAGACGCTCGTCGGTGTTGTAGACCGGCATGATGATGGAGAGGAGCGGTCCGCTCCCCACCGAAGCGGGCGGAGACGCTGCCCATTCGGCAAGCCAAACCTGGTAGCCACGTTCAATCTCGACGCGGCGTTTCCGTATCGCCCTCACGGCCCCGGCACTGGCCGCCGGATCGCTCATGAACATGGACACGAAAGCCGCCACGCGTCGCGCAAAGAGATGTGGGTTGATGCTCAGCAACCGTAGAGCGCGAAAGCCGATCCATACTGGGTCGTGCGCCAGCACCCGCAGCAGCATCAGTAGGCCGTATAGACGTCGATCCAACTCAACTCGGACTTTTCGGAGAGTGCGAAGTGCGCGTGGGGTCATGTTTGACGACTGCCGCAACGAGTAACTCGCGTCCCCTCGGTCGTAGTCGTCGCGATGATTGGTCGTTCTGAATTCACGATCTAGCCCGGGGCATTGGAGTTGCCCTCGTGCAGCATGGCGTTGTACGCGTCGAGGACGACATCGGTCGGGCCATCAACCTGCATCTCACCCTGATGGAGCCAGATGGCTCGGCTGCACAGCATCTGCACGGCGCCCGGGGAGTGTGACACAAACAGCAATGTGCGTCCCTGACTTTTCATCGCCAGGATGCGATCAACACACTTTTCCTGAAACGCCGCATCGCCTACCGCCAGAACTTCGTCGATGAAGATGATGTCCGGGAAAATATGAACGGCGATGCTGAATCCCAGGCGAGTAACCATTCCGCTCGAGTATCGCTTCACCGGAGCATCGATGAACTCCCCAAGCTCGGCGAACTCAATGATGTCGCCGACGTACGTTTTCACGCGCCGCGGACCGACGCCCTGTATCGCCGCGTTGAGATAGATGTTTTCGCGACCCGTCCGCTCCATGTCAAATCCGGCGCCAGTTCCTATTAACGTGGCAAATCGACCGTGGACTACTGCCGACCCTTCGGTCGGTCTGGTGATGCCGGAGAGAATCCGTAGCAGTGTCGTTTTGCCCGATCCGTTGCGCCCCACCAGCGCGAGCGATTCGCCGGGACAGACGTCGAACGACACGTGTCGCAGCGCCCAGAACTGATGCTCAGGCTCACCAGCACTCCGACGGAACGGCTGCTGAATAAGCTTCGTCGCTTCATGGCGCAGGCTGATCTGATGCGTCTGCGGCCGGTACGCCTTCGACACGTTGCTTACCGCGATGACCGGAAGCCGGGACACCGGGTGCAAATCTTCCCGGCCCGCATCGTTTTCCATGAGCTTGCTCATACCATGTCAGCCATTCGGTCCTCGTTCACCTTAAAGAGACGATAGCCGAAGACGAGGAGCCCGATGCCGAACGCAGCGGGATAGAAGAGACTTGACCAGTCGGGTGGTTGCCCGTAGACAATGATCTTGTGGTACGCCTCAATCAGGACGCCGATTGGATTGAGGGTGACCAGAAACTGATAGTGACGAGGGATAATGCTGACTGGATAAATAATCGGTGACAGATAGAACAATATTTGTAGACCGACGCTGACGAGTTGCGGAATGTCGCGTACCAGGACACTCATCCAGCTCACGATGAGCATCACGCCCAGTGAAAAGACAATCTGAATTGCGAGCAGTAACGGCAACACCACCCACAACGCGTTGGGAAAGATGCCCACCGCCGCATCGATAACCGTCAGCGCGATGAACATGAAGAACGTGTCGACGAGGGCCTCGCCCAGGGCGGAGAGAACGATAATCTCCCGCGGAAAATAGATCTGGTTGATGAGACCCATAGATCCGATGATAGAGCGCATACTTGCCGCCACCGACTGGTTGAACAAGCCCCAGGGCACGAACCCGGCAAGGAAGAAGGCGATAAACGGAACGCCGATGTGGATACGCATGATCTGCGAGAACACGACGCTCATCACGAATGCCGTGCTCAACGGCAAGAGAGCTATCCAGAATATGCCAAGGAACGCCTGCGAATAGCGCGACCGCACGTTGTACAGTACCCAGATCTGTAGCAGTCCGCGATTGGCGCGCAGGCGGACCAGACCCTCTATCAGCGACGGACGATCGAGCATCCGGCGCGAGGATCCGGGCCAGGGCAGGATCAGGACAATCAGGAGGAGGGCGGAAAACGCGAAGTACCCTTTCTCCAGACCGGACTGCAGCGGAACAAACACGGCGAGACCGACGCATGCCGCGGCGACACCGCCCACTGCCGTCCAGAAGTGGGACGTCGCACCCCGTCGCCGCACCGGGTCGATCGCCAGTGAAACCGCATAGATGAGCGCCAGCGACGCGGCCAGCGTGACGTAGAGCTCGGGCCCCTGCCATCGGTAGTTGGTGCCGACGTACTTGCCGAACGGGAGCTCGCGGCGGAAGTAGGCAGCTACCAGGTAGGAGACGAGTAGGATGGCGAGGTCGACGGAAAAGTCGCGAAGCACGCCGATGCTCCCGCCCGTGGCGTGAGTTGCACTCCGTCGAGCCAGAACCGCGTTACTCACTCTCCAGTGCTCCGGTGCCGTTGCGTCAATGTTCCCTCCGTTTTTGGTTGTCTATCGCTCGGTGCCGCTCACCGTATGAGTACTGCCGGGCTCATTCGCACCGGACATTCTCGTCCCGTCGCAATTCACGACGAGTGAAGCCTCACCCCGGCTATATCATAGTAGGAACTGAGGCCCGCGTGGTATCACCGCAGCAACGCCGTGGTTCGACCCCGCACTCCTACGACGCATGCTCACACGAACCACTTGCGCATGTCCCTCTCGGTCCGCCGCCTCCGCTCCTGCATGATTCTGCGCTTCCGCCGCATATTTAGCTAGATCCGATCCACGATGGCTCGCCAGCGCGCGAGGACTGTGGGAGTGAGGTGGATACTCTGAAGACCTCCGTGCGTGGTCCGCACGCGACGCGATAGTGGGTCACTTGTGTTGGGGTTAGCCGATGGATGCAACCGGGAGTAGGCTGCCAAAGAACTCCTTGCCGTTGCTGACGGGGCGTGGTGCGCTAGTGGTGGCGCGCTTGAACCGAGATGGGGTGGATGCACGAGGCTGTGGACCGATTGCCGCGTGCAACCCGTCTCGAAGGATTCCGGGAGGGGCCTTCACTGGGAAACAGCTCAGTGCCAATCGACTTCGATGGCGGAAGTGTGCGTCGTTGCACAAAGGTTCGGTGATCGCCGGTGTTCTCTCGCCAATGCCGGTGGATGTATTTCGATAGGTGAAAGGATGTGTGATAGATGTCAGGAAAATATTCGTCCCAACTATCATTGCGCCAGTGCAGAAATCCTCGCTCCTCCCAGAGTGGCGACAGGTCAGGCTGATGTTGCCACACTTAGCGTGTTAGCGGAGGACCGCTAGGCGGACCGTGACGGCGGATGACAGACGATGCTTGATCACCTGGCTGCCGGTCCAGTTCCAGGACGGGGAGCCAGTGACATGGATGTAGCGGGCGCGAGGGTCCAAACAGGTGTGCTGGTCCATATGATGCGTTACACCCAGTGTGCCGATGCCCTCCGGCCAGCAAGGAATTCAAGCAGAGCCTTGCCGCTAGGCGCGTGATGCGGCCAGCTGGTGGTGCCGGTGTCCTCACAGGTAGCCTGCGCGATCATCGTTATTAGGGGCGCGATCGCGCGTGTTGACGAAGGCTGCGAACCCGGGCATGGTAGCGGGTGCCATCGTTCATCGGGTTGCGGGGCGATGACGATGCGGCGACCCGCAGCGGCAATCATACTGTGAACCGCAGATACACCTCGACGGCCCGCTCCTACCGCATTCGCCGCCGAACCTCGGCGCCTCGACGTCTGCGTCGGGTCTGAGTCACTCGGCGTTTTTCCAGCATCTTTGGCAACAGTTCCCAGGTGTCCCGCACTGCCACCAGAGAGCCGCGCTCTAGAAGCAATATGCCTCCCAGTACTTTCATCTGGTAGGGCAGTATCCATGGTAGGTCAACAAGGAAGGCGGGTACGGTGTCGTTCTTGACCATCAACAGCCAACCGTTCTTCACTGACTGACGCTTCAACTCGGCGGAGATGTGACGGCGCCCCCGGCCTATGTGAAAGCCGCGTACGTGGTATCCGACCGCATCGGGGCAGTAATAGGTATCCCACCCCAGCCACTGCGCTCGCCACGCCAGGTCCACGTCTTCACGGTATATAGCGAAATCTTCATCAAAGTACTCTTCACCTATGGCAACGTCCTCGAGCATGGCGCGCCGATAGGTCGCGCACGCACCATCAGCCCCGAAGATGTATTGGGATTCGAGGCAATGTGTCGCGGAGGGCATTCGGTTCCCGCGCAAGTGCGGCCGCCGGCTGCGTCGCAGCATCAAGCCCGCGCCATCGATCAGGTCCGCCACCGATGGTGGAGTACGAACGAGGTAAGACCCAAATTGGTCTGGTCCAACCAGGAGCAGCTTCCCGTTTACGGAGCCTATTCTCGGTGAGCGGCGAAAGGCGGTTAGCACTCGCGATACGTAGTCGGGGTACAGAACCGCGTCTGGATTGAGCGTGAGGACAAATTCCGAGTCTGTCGCGGCTATCGCCCGGTTGTGCGCCCGGGCGTAGTACAGATTCTTCTCGTTTCTCAACACCGTCATGCGGGGATCTTGCCACTTCTGTGCCCGCGTGACGCTGTCGTCAGTTGACGCGTTGTCGACCACAGTAACGACAAAATCGGTAAAATCCTGATCCAGTACCGACTGCAAGCACGCGTCAATGGTGGAGGCGCCGTTGTACATGACAACGTTGATGGCGATAGCGGGCATATCAGTTGTTCACGGGCTTGACAGTCTGAACTCGAATTCCTTCCGCTGCTCCCCGGAAGGGCAGTCCATCTCCTCGCGATGGGTTGAGGTTCGAGTTCAGGAATGGGTCTGGGTTCGTGTGGCTCGGCCAGTCCCCGGAGTCCGTGTGCTCCAGCGGATCCAGCGGCGTTGACCGCTCGAACCGGGCCCACGGGGTATAGACGATTGAATACCCAGCCTCCCGCGCCCGCAGTGAGAAGTCGATCATAGCGAGCGACGGCGGAAGGGTAGTATTCCAGCCGCTAAGGGCGCTCCACAACTCCGCCGTTGTTGCGCAGTATCCGACCCATCCGGCCGCGACTTCGTGCGGCAGGTTTTTCAGGTTGGCGTAGAAGTTACGGTAAGGAAGTAGGGAAAGTCCCGCGTAGGCGTACGCGGGCTGGTTGGAGCGGTCCAGCCACATACCGGCTTGCAGCACCTGGCCCCGCCGGCTGGTCAGACCGCTCGCAATGCCGGTCCCCGGTACCTGTAACTGTTCTATCAGGGCTGTGACGCTGTCGGAGTGCAGTGACCGTGAGTTCGAGTCAATCCAGACGAGATACTCTCCCTTGAGGGATCCTATGCCTGATGCCCCAGGAACGCGAATCGGGTCCAGAGGTTCTCCGTCGACGTACACAACATCGGTAATTTCGATGTTGGAGAGGGACAGTAGGTGCTCCCACGCGGTGCATTGTCCAAGAACGATGAAAGAGACTCGCGGCGACTCTACGGCGTAGCGAACCGCAAAGATGCCGTTTAGCTCCGTATCACGCACCGTGGCAGCGAGCCCCCGTCGGTGCACTGCGTCCGTTATCGCGCGTCGAGCCGCTTCGACTGCATACGGCTTGGCGGACGTGGAAACGGCAGTGGAGCCTGGAGCCGTTCTCCATGAATACAAGACGAGTGGAATATGGGCAACTGAACGAGCGACCTCAGCGACTCGCAGGAAGAGGTCGTGGTCCTGGCTTCCGACAGTTTCGTCGCGAAAGCCACCGAGCTGGCGAACCAAAGTCCGTCGAATGGCGGCGATGTGTGTCACATAGTTACAACTGGTCAGTAACGTCGGTGACCACGCGGGCTTGAAGAAGGGGTCGCTGCGCACGCCCTCGGGGCTAATCTTGTCCTCGTCACTGTAGATGAAGTCAACGTCCGGCTGACTGACTATGACTGCCGCAATCTCTGCCAGTGCGCAGTCGGCGAGTATGTCGTCGTGATCGAGAAGCACGACAAATTCACCGGACGCTAAAGAGACGGCGGTATTGCTCGCCGCGGAAATGTGGCCCGCGGATTCTCGGTATTCCACGCGTATGCGCAGATCGTGCGCTGCGTACCAATCGAGTGTTTGTCGAATGTAAGGACGCGTAGACGCATCGTCCGCAATGCACAACTGCCAGTGCGGATAGGTCTGCCCGAGAACGCTCTCGATCGCTGCTCGCAGGAAGGCTTCGTCGACATCGTGCACCGGCATAATGACACTCAACAGCGGTCCGGTCTCCGGTGGCCCGCACTGGTTTGCGATAGGCCGGCGCGAGATGCGCATCCACTCAGCGTACGATTCGTCCACCTCCTTGTGAAGGCGGGCAATTGACATGAGCGCTCGGCTTCCCTGCATCGGGCGCCGAATCAGCATCAGGAGTCGCTGAAGAAAGATCCGGGGATTTGATCGCAGCAGCCTCAAGCCCCGCAACAGGAGCGCGTACATGCTCAAGCGTAGTATGATCCGCTCTTCAGAAGGCGCCGTCACCTTTTATGACGACTTTCAGCGTGCGCAACAATATCTGCACGTCCAGCAGGATCGAATAATTCTGCACGTAAAACAGGTCAACCTCCGTGTTCAGGTGCATTGACCGGTCGGCGCGCCCGTTGACTTGCCACCAGCCCGTCATCCCAGGAGGCACGTTGAACCGTTTGCGCTGCCAGGGTTCGTACTGTTCCACAATCCCGGGAAGTTCGGGCCTCGGCCCTACCAGGCTCATTTCACCGATGAACACGTTCCACAGCTGGGGAAGTTCGTCCAGACTTGTTCTGCGCAACACGCGTCCCACTCGGGTCACCCTGGGATCATGGCGGGACTTGATCGCTGTGGACTCGAGGTCACCTGGGTTCCAGGTCATGGACCGAAACTTGTGCATCCTGAAGACGTTGCCCCCCGCACCTACGCGTCGCTGGTGCACCAGCGCGGGGCCAGGCGAGTCGAGACGGACCCACACCGCAATAATCAGCATAGCTGGAAGGGTAACGAGGATAACCAGACTGGCGAGGACAATGTCGAATGCCCGCTTCACCCTCGCCTGCACGGGATTCATACTCGCTTCGCGAAGACTGATGAGTGGTAGGCCGTAGAAGTCTTCAACCCGGGCTC
>JAABUX010005653.1_pt1 | contig 15258 bp, 13 predicted proteins | sample 5561851 | NCBI WGS metagenome assembly JAABUX01 (sample SAMN10711883, study PRJNA513361) | rock metagenome | isolation source: Antarctica rocks | place: Antarctica: Victoria Land, Richard Nunatak red sandstone | collected 2016-01-03 | reverse complement strand
AGATGGAGAAGGCGTTGTACATGCGATATTGGTCGTTGCCCTTGCCGCTGGAGCCCTCCACGATGGCGTCGCAGCCGAGCTCGACCGCCTTGAGGGCGACGAGTTTCGCGATGAGCTGGCGCGTCATACACGTCGAAACGGGGTAGCCAAGGTAGTCGCTGTTGGCCTGGATGGCTAGGGTCAGCCACGCCGTGGCGAACTCTTCTTTGGCGTCGATGAGGATGGGCGTGAGGCCGAGCAGCTGGGCCTGGTTAAAAGCCATCTGCAATTCCTCGTCGCCCTGCCCGATGTCAACCGTGATGGGCACGATCTCCTCGGCCCCGTAGACCTCGGTCAGCATCTTGGCCCCGAGGGAAGAGTCGAGACCACCCGAGAAGGCCACGGCGGCGCGCGTGACGCGCGGATTGGGCGTCTCAGCGATGCGCGCCAGGATCGTGGCGACGGCGGGATCGGCTGCGTCCGTCGTGGTGGGCGGTTTGGCGGTGACGGTCATTGGTGAGTAACTCCTTTCCTAACGGGCCTGACCTTAACAGGCAGCGGCCTGACAGTGCATGGCAGAGACCGGACCTTGAAAGGTCTTTAGCGTGTTAACACGTTGACATGTGTCGCATCCGTTGCGCGCTTTTAAGCGCTGTCTCCTGCCATGCGCTGTCAGGCCGCTGCCTGTTAAGGTCAGGCCAAGGGCATCACACGGAGGCGAGGCGGGATCATCCCTCGGTCAACTGACTGCTGATAGCTGATCGCTGATTGCTCAGAACCATGCCGTGGCCGGGGTGGTCATCCCAGCCGAGGTGGGCGTAGAAATCGCGCTTGCGGGTCGTGAAGAGCGCGATCTGTTCGACATCATGCAGCGCGGGGTGCGCCTCGACCGCCTCGACGAGCAGGCGCCCAAGGCCCAAGCCCTGGTAAGCTGGGTCGACGATGACATCGCAGACGAGAGCGCGCACGACGAAGTCGGTTAGCACGCGGACACAGCCCACGAGCGTATCGCCGTCCCACGCGGTCAGAAATATATCGGAGTGGCGCAGGATCGCCTGGAGCTGGGCCTGTGTACGCCCGCGCGCCCACGTCGTTGTGTCGTGCAGGCGGCGCAGTTGGTAAATCGGTATCTCGCGCGTCTCGCTCACCGTCACGCTTTGCGTATCCAGGACCACCTCTACCTCCGCCTCGGCCACCATACGTTCCACCCCAACTCTCCGTAACGAATATATATTCATAATACCGCACCTTTATGCATTCGGCGAAAGTATATAGTATACAGAGGTAGAGGCTTTAATAGTGGATAACATATCCAGTTTTGTTGCCTTTTGGCACGTAAATGTTCGATCATTACGGATTACTGTTGTGTCCGCTCCGCCAACCAGGCCGCGTGCAGCGCCAGCGCGCGTAGCTCGTCGCGCAGCTCTGGCGGTTGCAGGACGACCAGGGGACAGCCCAGCCCGGCCAGGCGGTGCGCCATCTCGCCCAGCTGACGGGCGTCTTGCACTTGCCCGCGCGCCAGCACGCCACGCGGCGTCTCCTCCAGCGTCGCGTACGCCGCGGGGATCAGACGCCGCGCCTCGTCCAGCGTCGTCTCCAGCAGCGCCTCGATCGTCAGCGCGCCGGGCATGGTCGCCAGGGCGTACTCCAGGTGCGCCAGCGCGTCGAAGTCCGCGGGCGGAGTGAAGGTCTCGGCGCGCATCCGTGCGTCGAGCATGCGATCGACCCGGAAGGTGCGCAGGTCCGCGCGCAGGTGGTCGTAGCCGACCGCGTACCAGACCCCTTCCCGGCAGACCACGCCATAGACATCCACCTCGCGCGTGGTTTCCTCGCCCCGAGCCGCGCGGTAGCGTAGCCGGACGCGCCGCCGCCGGTGCGCCGCCTCGCTCAACACACCGATGAGCGTCGCCGCTGGCCGCGTGTCACGCGCGCCGCCGGTGAGCACAACCGCCTCCCGCACGGCGCGGACCCGCGCGCGCAGGCTGTCCGGCATCACGCGCTCGACCTTGCCCAGCGCGCCCTCCACGTCCGCCGGCGTGCCGGCCAGGCCCGACTGCCGGACGACGAGGAGGCCCAGCACGAGCGCGAGGGCTTCGTCTTCGCTGAACATGAGGGGAGGGAGCTTGTAGCCGGGGCGCAGCCGGTAGCCGCCGTGGCGCCCGCGCCCGGCTTCGACTGGGATGCCGAGGTCGGCCAATAGCGTCATGTAGCGGCGCACCGTGCGCTCTCCGACGCCCAGGCGGCGCGACAACTCGGGGCCGCTCAGGCGGCCATACGTCTGCAGCAGCTCCAGCAAGGCCAGCACGCGCGTCGTGGGATACGATGGTTGGGTCATGGCAATTTTCCTCCTGCCAACATTTTACGCCGTAATCAGGCGCGATTTTGTCCGCTATTGATCCTATGATGAAGGGAGAGGGCGCGACGCGCCCCGCTCGGACCGTCCGAGCGAGGATGGAGAGGAAAGGGGGACATGATGTTGCGAGGGCTGACCACCATCTCGTTTTACGCGGCTGATCTGGAGGCGGCGACGCGCTGGTATACCGAGCTGTTGGGCGCCGAGCCGTACTTCAACCGGCCTGGGTATAGCGAGTTCCGCATCGGCGACTACCAGCACGAACTGGGCGTGATCGATCGCCGCTACGCCACCGCCGGATCGGCGACCGGTCCCGGCGGCGCTATCGCGTACTGGCACGGCGACGATGTGAGAGCAACGCTCGAGAAACTGCTGTCGATGGGGGCGACAGAGCACCAGGCGCTCACAGACCGCGGCGAGGGGTTCATCACGGCGTCGGTGGTCGATCCCTTCGGGAATATTCTGGGCATCATGTACAACGCCCACTACTTGAACGTCCTGAACGAGAGTCGGCGCTGACATCGCCGCGGGGATCGAGGTCCCGCACGCGGATTCCCAACCGGACGCCGGTTGTGGTCCCCGATCCCCGCGGCTCCGCGCCGTCGCTGGTTGTCCTGTGAAGCGCGCCCGGCGACGTACCCGGCCAACCCGCCCTATGCGGCATCAACACCGAATGAGGAGTCGACATGGAGATACACCCATTTACCATCCAGGTTCCACAGGCCGTCATCGCCCGACGACGGGCCGAGGAGCGGCTTCTTCCGCGACGGCAAGCCGCTCCTGTGGTGGCCGCCGCTGACCTCCCCGCGGCCATCCCCGCGCGGCGACATGAGGACCAGGGCACGGCGGCCGACGGGCTGCCGCTGGTCTACGCGCCCGACCGGCAGGTGTGACGCGACGTTACGACGAGGAGGGAACACGATGAACATATCAGGAGCGGACGTGGGGTTCGGGCGCATCGGCGGGGCGTCGCTCTACTACGAGATGGCCGGCGCCGGCCACCCGCTCGTCTTGCTGCACGAGGGCTTCGCGGACAGCCGCATGTTTGACGATCAGGTCGCCGCCTTCGCCGCGCGCTATCGAGTCATCCGCTACGATCGTCATGGCTCCGGCCGGTCGGGCGTCCCCACTGTGCCGTACACGCATCACGACGTCTTGCGCGATCTGCTGCGCCATCTCAATGTCGGGCGGGCCTCCGTGGTCGGCATGTCCGTGGGCGGCGGGATCGCCGTCGATTTCACCCTCGCCTATGCCACGATGGTGGACACGCTCATCCCGGTCGCGGCGTCCGTCGGTGGCTACACGAGTTCGGACGCGACCATGCGGCAGTGGGGTGTGATCGGGGCGGCGCTTGCGCAAGGGGACGTAGCGGGGGCCGTCGAGCTCACGTTGCGCATGTGGGTGGACGGGCCGAGACGCACGCCGAACGAGGTCGACCTGGCCGTGCGTGAGCGTATGCGGGAGATGATAACGCACTACTATACGATCCGGAGCGACGACCCGCCGCCGCTGGAGCCTCCAGCGATCTTCCGGCTGGCCGAGATTGAGGTTCCAACCCTGATCGCGGTGGGCAGCGGGGATGTGCCGGACATCCTCACGCAGGCGGACCTGCTCCACGAACATATCGCTGGCCCCCAGAAGGCGGTCATCCCGGACGTCGCCCATGTGCCCAACATGGAGCGCCCGGCAGATTTCAACCGCCTCGTGCTCGATTTCCTGGATGCGCAGTCGGGATCGATGCCGTGCGTCGCGACGGATCACTAACCTTTTCCGTCAACACCGCGCGGCTACACGGCGCCCTCGGCCCGCTCGAACCGTTTGTTGAAAGAATAGATATGCCTACACGTCCGTCAACGAAGGGCATACCCGCGCGCGGCGGGGTCGGGTCAGGTGCTGTGCTCGGCCGCCGCGCGCTCAACCGTGCCCTGCTCGCGCGGCAGTTGCTGCTGCGGCGCGCACAACTGCCGGCCTTCGACGCGATCGAGCGCCTGGTCGGCATGCAGGCCCAAGCGCCCAATCCACCCTACGTCGGCTTGTGGACGCGGCTGGACGACTTTCACCCCGATGAGTTGTCAAGGCTGATCACCGAGCGACGTGCGGTGCGCATCGCGCTGATGCGTGGGACCATTCACCTGGTCACCGCGCGCGACTGCCTGGCGCTGCGCCCCGTGCTACAGCCCGTGCTGGACCGCGGCCTGAACACCATTTTCGGCGCGCGGATCGCGGGAGTGGACACCACGGCGCTCGTGGCCGCCGGCCGGGCGCTGGTCGAGGAACGGCCGCGCACCTACGCGGATCTTGGCGCGCTGCTACGGGAACAATGGCCCGACCACGACGCCGCTGCCCTCGCCAACGCCGTCCGCGCCCTGGCGCCGCTGATCCAAGTACCACCCCGCGGCATCTGGGGCGCTAGCGGGCCTGCCGCCCATACCACGGCGGAATCCTGGCTTGGCCGCCCTCTCGAGGCCGACCCTTCGCCAGACGCGATGGTGATGCGCTATCTGGCCGCGTTCGGTCCGGCCACCGTCAAGGACATCCAGACCTGGTCGGGCCTGACCGGCCTGCGCGCGGTGACCGAACGGCTGCGGCCACGCTTGCGCGCCTTCCGCGACGAACAGGGCGCCGAACTATTCGACCTGCCCGACGCCCCTCGGCCCGATCCCGACATCCCGGCCCCGCCGCGCTTCCTGCCCGACTACGACAACGCGCTGCTCTCACACGCCGACCGCACCCGTATCATGGACGACAAGCATCGCACGCTGGTCTTCACCAAGAACGGCATCATCCGGGCCACCGTGCTCGTCGACGGCTTTGTCGGGGGAACATGGACGATCACGCGGCGCCGCGACGCCGCCACCCTGACTATCGCTCCCTTCGCGCCACTGTCCGCTCAGGACCGCGCCGCCCTGGCCGAGGAGAGCGTCCGGCTGCTCGCCTTCGCCGCCGCAGACGCCAACACCCGCGACATCCAGTTCGCCCCCGTCGATTGACCATTCGCCATCGCCCTGTTGACGGAGCTTTTAAGCCATAAGCCATCAACGGCTGTACGTCCTTGTTTACATTGCTTACATCTACTACAATTGGTGACGGGTCTACAGCTACGCGAACGAGTAGTGGGTGGAGGAAGGCAATGTCACAGGTCATCAGTATACGTTTGCGGAATGCCCAGTCGGAGCGGCTGGGACGCCTGGCTCGCCGGCTTGGACGCTCCCCCGGTGAAACAGGGGCGCTGTTGATCGAGGAGGCTCTCCGTATGTCGGAATACGCGCTTATCGACTTCCGTGACTCGGTCGTTGGCCGGCAAGCCTACATGCAGGGCTCAAGCCTGGCGGTGTGGGAAGTCATGATGATCGTGCGCGCCTACAACGGGGATGCGGAGAGCGCCGCGAAGCACTTGCAATGGCCGATTCAGCGCATCCACGCCGCAGTCAACTACGCGGCGGCTTATCCGGGTGAGATTGACACGGCCATTACCGACAACGAGGCGTATGACGCCGAACGCGTGTCGCGCATGCTGCCGGGGACGCGAGTCCTGACCATGATCGACGGCAAGCTTGTCGAGGAGGCGCTGCCGCGTGCTACAGCGATCCGATGTCAATCGCCTAGTGCTTTAAGTAGGGCATCCCGCGCATCCGCGTAGTAGACTATACCGATTTTCGTAACCATATCATCCGATAGATCGTTGAGATGCCGGCGTGCGGAGACAGGAATAAGCAACATCGACGCCCCTTTCTCGATCGCAAGTTCGGCGACACTGACCGCGTTGTAGACTGGATCGAGGGCGCCGCCTAGGTTAAGCCCACCGACCACGATAAGCCCGCCTTTCAAGCTCTTCTCCAAGAGCGCGCCGCACAGCGCCAGGAGCGCCGGCAACCCTAACTGCTCGCCGCTCTTGGCCATGCCAAAGGCGCGGAGTTGGACGCTGAACTCGTGCCGTCGAGGGTCATGCTCACCGATGAGCGCATGTGCCATCGCGTACAGGTTTTGCTCCGCGTACGTCACGCTCTCGCCGAATGGCGCTGGAGTGGGGCGATTCAATATCCTCACGCCTGATCCCGGCCCTTCAGTGACGTCGATACGGTAGAGCGCGGGATTGTCGTCTACGCCTCCTGGGCTGATTGCCCATATCTGACCCGGCGGCAAAGGGTCGGCGCCGATAGTGTCGTCGCTCTGCAGTTCGGGCGTCGTGACAAATCGCTCTACCCCATCATCCTCCAGACTGTAGCTGAAGTGGGTGTTGCGGAATTCAGCCGCGCCTATACGCTTTTGCTGCTCTTTCACGCGGCGCCGGCACTCTAAGGCCAACCGGACGGCCCATTCAAGGTCGATGTCGGGGATGGGCGCGGCGGCCTGGGGGTACAGTAGCTTGAGTAAGCCGTTGATCGTGTGGTTGACGGCTGTTGTATCGCGGCCGCTGAGCGCACCTCCGAAGTGTACGCGGCCGACGATAGCCGACAGCTTGCTCTCTCCCCGCAAACGGTTCCAACATTCCGAAAGGAAATCGCTGACGAGACCGAAGTGCTCCGTGAGCAGCGTGGCGCTCATCTTTGGGGCGTCCCAACCAGGCACGTAGGCGTGGATGCGATCCATCAGCGCGGTATCGTCACGCATCTCCGGAGGCATAGGGCCGAAGAGATGTCCAATGCGCTGCTGATGCTCCACGTCGACATTGAAGTTGCCCACCATGACGATGCTACCATCGGCGCGAATGCTCTCGCGTCCGCGGCTGAACTCGCCCGATTCCATGTAGCCTTTCATGATGTTGACGCCGTCTTTCTGGTCGAATGAGACACCCGAGACCTCATCGAAGCAGACGACATCGTACTGGCTGACTAACCCGCGTTGCCCCGTCGCGTTGTTGACGAACATGCGCGCGACGGTCGCCTTACCGCCGGAAACGAGATGGGCGTACGGCGACACCTGCTGGTAGAGGTGCGATTTACCCGTGCCGCGCGGCCCCAACTCGACCATGTTGTAGTTGCGCTCGACGAAGGGTACCATGCGCAGCAGCATAATGTCCTGTGCCCGCGACGACAGGGCGTCCGGCTCGAGCCCGATGCTGCGTAGCAGAAAACGCTTCCAGTCCGCGGTGCTGAAGCGCTCACGGCCGGCGGCGAGGTCGTCCAGGACGCCGCGCTTGGAGAGTTGGATGGGGCGCAGCGCGGAGATGGCGAAGGGACGCGCCCCCTTGCCCCTGTCCTCCATAACGGCATCGTAGGAGAGCGTGACTTCGGCGTAGAAGCCGCCGGTAAGCATACGTTGGTTGGCCACGACAAACTCATCCGCGATGGCCACGTCGGCCAGGCGTAGGCTTGGCAGGGTCGCGACGTACGAGTCGGTCGTCGCGTCGAGGCGCGCCATGACGAGGTCGATCAGCTTGATGGAGCCATACTCGCGCGCGTGCGCCTTGAATAGCTCCTCCTCGCCGGCGCGGACGGTGCGTTCGCGCATTTGCGTTTCGACGATGGACAGGCCCTCGGCGATCTCCTCCTCGTCGATGCTGGCGCAGTAGCGGCCAAGTAGAAACTCCCCGACGTAGGTGGGCACGGGGTACTGGCCCTTGAAGCGCAGGGCAAGATCCTTGCGCACGATGTAGCCGTCGAACGCGCGCGCGGCGAGCTGGTCAAGCGTGTCAAGCTCTACCACACCGACTCCTCTCTATAGCCCTCATCACTTCTATAGCTCTCATCACGCGCTATCCCCTCCAACGATCGTCGGTTCCTGCGCTTGAATCTGCCCGTTGCCGTCGAGGACAACCACGACCGCAGCGTCGCCTATCCGATCATCGTCGGGAACCGTTAAGGACGCCTGTCCCTCGGCCCCGGCGCCCTTGCGCGCGGTCACCACGGTTGAGGCTGCGTCGGCGGGCTTCGTGCGAATGTCGATGACGGCGCCGGGGAGAGATCCGGACAGCGTAACCCTACAGCGCAGTCCGATCCACTTAATCCCGTGGATCGCCACCGTCGGCGCGGTCCGCGGCGCCGCGGTGACGGTCAAGATAGGCGTCACGCACTCCTGCGGGCTCAAGCCCCCATGCTCGTATTCTTTTCCTGCCTCGTAACAGCTGATGCCCGGAGCCATGGCAATGCGTACGTCACGGTCCCAGTACCAGGGGACCGTCTGTCCGTCGATGGCGGCGCCGTTCGCGAGCCGCGCGCAGCGTCCTTTGCGTGGCGCTGTCAGATGCTCGGGCAGGTCGACCTTGGGGAGGCCGCCGGGGAGCAAGAGCCATCCATGGTCCGTCACCAAGACGATGTCGCGCCATCCGGCCTTGAGCAGCGCCTCGACGCGTCGCGCAAGGGCGCGGAGTTCACCGGGGAGATGATGGGCCAACTTCCAGCCGTTCGCGTGGCCGTAACTATCGATCGCGCCAAGCTCTGTCCAGCCCAACCCCGTAGGGTCACCGAGATCGTCTTCGCCAAGAAGGATTTGGTAGCCACGGTCCTGCAGCAGGCGGCGCAACACCTTGACGTCGACGGCGCGTGTGCCTCCCGCCGCCGTTGTCACGGCCGGCTCCAACCCTGCTCCGCCGTGCAAGCCGCTGTCCGCGCCAAGGGGAGCGACCGCCGGCTTGGCCGTCGGCGTCACGCCGGGCAATGCGGTTAAGCCCCAATCAACCGTGCAGGCAAGACCGCGCTGTTCCAGGTCGGTGACCAGACGCCGCGCCGCATCGAAGCGCAGCGCGTCGCTGAAGAGGACACACGTACCGGGCTCCGTCGTGGCGGTCAGAGGACCGCCGGCCTGGTAAGACTGCCGTCCGTCGTCCACGGAGACCGCACGCTGTAGCGCCGTCGCCGCCGCTTCAAGCCAGGGGCGGTAGATGGCGGTGATCGCGGCGCCCACCGCCAAGACCTGCGCGTGCTCCTCGACCGCGGCGAGCGCGTCAATGACGGCCCCGTCAGCTTGCCAGGCCCACTCGACGTACGCGGCGGCGATAACGTCCACCGTCGTCCCGCCGAGCGGCCGTTCCGCCACCCGCGCCAGCGTCGCTAGATGCTCGAGGGCCACCGCCAGCGGAGCCTGACCCAGCGTCGCCCACACACCATAGCGCCGCCGTCCGTGCGCCGCTTCCAACGCGTCGATCTCCGCGCGCGCATCCAGCGGTAGGGCCTCGCTCAGCGCGCGCAGGCTGTCTCGTAACGACGCCTCGGCAGCCTCGTTGTCCTGGGGAAAAGAGGAGGGGGAATCGGCATCCATAAGCGGCAGTATCCCCTGGGGGCGGCCGCGACGGAGCATCTCCGGTACGTTGGGGTAGGCGTGCGGCGCCTCGACGAAGCGCTGCCACACGACTTCCCATACGCCCTGGCGGCCGCCTAACAGTGTGGCCGCCGTCAACGGACCGTCTCGCGCGGGGTCGAATCCGTAGGCGCGCCGGCACAACGCGCGGAAAGATTCCCACGCCGCCGGATCAGACGCCTGGTAGCCGGCGGGGTTGTTCAACCAGCGCAGGATACCGCGCACCTCATCGGCGATCAGCAGGCCATCGAAATAGGCCGCGCGCAGGGGCGCGACGCGGCGCATATGGTCAAGCGGCTCCGCGGCCAGCTTGGGTAACGCGCGGTATAGCGCCTCGCGCGTCGCGCCGTCGGCCCCAATCTCGACGCCCAGGCCACCGTCGGCCGACCCGACGAACGCGGCCGGCGTCCAGTCACGTCCGTTGCGATGCGTCCAGATAACCCCGCGATACTGCAACTCCGCCAGCGGCTGCAACGCCCGCGGACACTCGTCGACCGCGCGTAGATCCGCCTTGCCAACGCCCGGCAGGTAGATCACAGGGATGGCGTCGTCCGGTAGGAGATCTTCGGGGAGGGTGCGCGCGATCATGCAGCGCAGCCAGTAGGCCGGCCCCGTCCGCGACTCGGGCGCGTAGGGGCCGAGCGTCAGCAAGGGCAGCCGCACGTGCAGGATCGGCGCCAATGGCTCCCATGCGCGCTCTCGATCGGTCCACAAGATGGCGACCGGCGGCGCCTGATCGTTCTTGTTATAGACGCCGGCGCGCGCGACGGCCTCGACCAAAGCATCGGCGAAGGTCAGGTGGTGATCTACCATAGGATCTCGCTCATGTTCCCCCGTCCTCTCTCACCGGCCCGTCCTCATCTCATCGGATTATATGTTATCCTACCGCTGCACACAGTACGCGCCTCCGCGCCCCCCTATCGCGCCTCTTATTCGCACGATGTGTCACCCCTTGGAGGCCGTCGTATGGTCCAGACTCGCGTATCGCGCAAGAGCGCCGACATCGTCCTCAAGTACACCGCCGACGCCCTCGGTGGGGCGCTCTTCGCGCGCTTCGGGCTGCCCTTCCCGCCCATCGTCGCCGGCTTGCCCTCTGAGTTGCCCCAACTACGCATCAGTTCGCAGCAGACCGACCTGCTCTTCCGGCTCGCCGATGGCTCGATTCTGCACCTTGAGTTCCAGACCACGCGCCGCGCCGGCGACCTCCTGCGCTTCGCCGCCTACAATCTGGCCGTTTCCCAGCACTACGGGCAGCCCGTTTGGACCGTCGTGCTCTATGGCGCGGGCATCAGGAGCGCCAGGGACACGCTACAGGCTGGTTCGCTCACCTTCCACGTCCACAATATCCTCGTCGGCAAGGAAGATGGAGACGCCGTGCTGCGTCGTCTGCGCGAGAAGGCGGCGCGCGACGAGCCCTTCACGTCAACCGACCGCATCGACCTGATCCTCGCGCCGTTGATGCGCCAGAAACGCGTCGCTGAGGAGGTAGCGCGCGAGGCGGCGCACCTGACGATTCATCTACCGTATGAACAACGGGAGATGACGGTAGGCGCGCTGATCGGTTTGTCGTATCCTACATGTTAACAAGGATGTAGTAGCGGCGATCCTGGAGGAACTGGGCATGACCACTATGCTGGAAGCGTTGGCGGAAGAGATCGAGAACCGGCTTACGCCGCAGATCGAGGCCCGAGTTGAGGCCCGGCTTGGGCCGCAGATTGAGGCCCGGCTTGGGCCGCAGATTGAGGCCCGAGTTGAGGCTAGGCTCGTGCCTGAAATCGAGGTCAGGAGTGAACGGAAAGCGCTGCGGACTTTCCTGAAAACGCGCTTCGGAGTCATTCCGAAGGCCGTACAGCGGCGTATCGACGCGGCGGATTCGGCGCGGTTGGACGCGCTGCTTGAGCGCGCGGCCACCATTACGCGTATCGACGAGCTCTAACCACACTTACTCGCTTAAACGACGGCTATTCGCTCAAACCGGCCGCCTCGCGGGCGGCCTGCTTCTCGGCGCGCGTGTAGTGCGGATCATTCAGGCGCTCCGAGCCGTCGGGGTTGGCGCCGCGGTCCTTGTTCCAGCTGACCGTGAACGCGCTCCGTAGCGCTTTGGCCGCGACGAAGGGGCGGACATTCAGGCGCACGCCATCATTCAGGTCGGGGCGCCAGCCGATCGGCTGCGCGTGCAGGGGTTTCCAGCGCACGTAGATGTCGTAGGGCGGCTCCCCGTCGCGAATAGCCTCCAGTTTTTTCCGCAACGCGAGCGCGGCGACGAGCCGTCCCTCGGCATCCGCCGCCTCGTCCGGCTTGACCTCGGCGCTCAGCGCGGCCCGCTGCACGGCGATCCAGGCGCCCAGGTAGGTGTAGATAAGGCGGTCCAGGCAGGCTGCGTCGAGCTTGTGATAGTTGACCAGCGCGGAGAAGCCGTCGTTGCGCCCATCCCAGACCTGCCAGATGAAGGGGCGGTTGTGGAACAACCGGCAATGCCGCGCGAAGAAGCCATCGCGCAGCCACGCCTGGAGTCCCTTGCCGCCGAAGCCGGCGGCGGAGAGCAAGCGCTCGGCCTGCGCCGTCGACCACTCATCGCCGTAGGCGGCGGCCAGCAGCGCGCGCAGCCGCTCGGCGGCTGGCGGCTCGCCCGCGACGGGCGGCAGGCACACGATGCCGTCCGCGTCGGCGAACGCGTCCAGGTCGTCGCGCCCTTGGCGCGGCCAGTGGTAGCCGAGCAGGCGCGCCACCGCGACCTGCAGCGGCTCGGTCGCCCCGACGGGGCGCCCCTCGAACAGCCACTGCGTCGGGTCGTCCGAGTGCGGCTCCGGCAGCGGCCCCGCCGCGTCGGCTACCGCTTGCCACTGCTCCAGGTCGAAAGGGACTTTGACGAGTGAAGCATTTGTGACCTTGAGTGCGGTGTCGATACGCCGGACTGCTTTACTGAACTCCGGCGATTTACAGAATGCCCAGATTGCAGCAAGATGTAAAGGATTCTTGGGGATAATTGCTCCTGCATTACTGTCAAAGGCGTCACCACAATATAGCGTCGCGGCGAGAGCGCCCATTTGGCTCACGGCTAATCCACGTTTGCCCCAAGCAGCCATTCCCTGGCGACGCGCTATGTTGTCGCCACGTTGTCGCCAATCTACTATGTATTCACGGCCACTGTACAACGTAGTATTTTCGACCGTGCTCTCATATAGGCGCCATGTCGTCGGTATTCGATCAAATTCCCAGAAACATCGACGAAATCTAGCATCATCGCCCGTCTTTATGCCTTGATAACAAGTGGCGTATGTAGATAAAAGAGCAGTCCATGCCGATTCGTGCAACGAGATACGCGCATCTGGGTTGTGTAGTTGATCGGTTTGCGTAGACGCCTGGAGAGGTAGCTGACGTAGTCCGGACGCTTTGCCAGACGCCGTCGTTGTATTGCTAACGTCTATTCCGGTTAATGCTTGCTCCCTACTTGGTGATCGGTTAGTCAGGATCACTAATGCAGCTTTAACAACCTCACCACTAATCGTCTCGAAAGCGCTGGGGCCAAGGCGACTGATATGCTTCCATCTTTGCTCTTTTAACAAACGTGTCCGCATTTTGCTGTATGCCCCAAGGAATAGCCAGTTCTGCGGTGTGACAAGGGCGTAAGAGCCACCAGGAACTGTGAAAGCACGACAGCGGTCTATAAAGGCGGTAGCAAGATCGGCCTTTGTATCGAAGTAGTGTTGATCGCAATAGCCTCTTAGCGCCTCGTCCTGCTTACTACGTGTCAAGTAGGGTACGTTCGTCGCCACCAGCGTATACGTCCGGGCCAGCAATGCCGCCGCCTTCGCGGCGCCCTCGGCCGCGGCGCCGAAAACCTCGGCGGTGGGGTCGTCGATGTCGCGCGTCTTGGCGAGGGCGCGCTGGAGCAGCGGCTCGACCTCGGCGTAGTCGGCGTTGAACAGGCGCAGCTGCAGCGGTACGTCGGCGGGGTTGATCAGGCTGCCCAGCGTCGGCGCGTCGCGGAACAGGGTGTACAGGTGTTCCAGCATCGCCTTGAGCCTTTCGTCCTCGCCGGCGAGCCGCGTCCAGTCCTCGACGCGCCCACCTACGCCGATGCCCGAGCAGGCTATATTGAGCGGGGGCAGCCGCCGGTAGCCGCCGGCCTTCCACGCGGCCAGGGCCAACGCGAAGGCCGCGATCTGCGTGCAGCGCGGGTCCAACTCCAGCCCGTGCAGGTTGTCGCGCAGCACGGCGTCGGCGGCCGCGGCCTCACTCAACCCCTCCTCTTCCATGCGCATGCGCCGCAGCATCTCGAACGCCGCCACCAGGAAGTGCCCCGAGCCGCAGCAGGGGTCCATCACCGTCACCTCGGCGGCGCGTCCCGGCCAGCCGGAAAAGACCCCGGCGGCGGGCATCCCGTCGTCCCGGTAACGCAGGTAGTCGTACCCTTTGAGCAGCGGGCTGTCCGGGCGCCGCGCCGCCCACCAGGCGCCGAGCGCGTTTTCGAGCAGGAAGCGCACCATGTAGTGCTCGGTGAAGAGTTGCGTCACCGGCGCCAGTTCGGCCGCCCCGATCTTGCGCCCGCTTTGGTTGACCCGTTTTTTCTGCTCACTCTGCCAGAATTGATAGACCCAGCCGAGGGCGTCGTCGGCCGTGAAGACCGCGGCGGGCAGCGCGCCCAGGATGCGCTCCAGCCGGTCGCGCCCTTCCGGGGCGAAGCGGACGGCCACGGCGGGATCGTCGGCGCGGAAGATGCCGGGAAGCATGGCGCCGGCGTAGCGCGCGGCCAGCGCCCACGCGTCCTCGGCGCCCTCATCGGGGGCGAGTTCGGCGCACTCCTCCAGCGTCACGGGGATGCCGAGCGCCGGGTGTATCAGCAGGCCATTCTCGGCCAAGAAGCGCGCGAAGAGCATGCGGTGCCACTGCGCGTAGGCGACTTCCTCGACCAGCGGCGCCATGCCCGTGGATACATCGTTATGGCCGCTGAGCTGGCGCGCCCGCGCGCGCAGGCTGTTGCGCAGACGCCGGTCGGCGAACGACAGCGCGTGGAACGTTCGCTGATCGACGGTGAGGGTGTCGAGGGCGGCGCGGGCCGCGTCTTCGGCCTCGCGGCGCGCCTTGGTGACGGCGCCTTCGAGCGTCTTGCGCAGGGGAGTGGGCAATGAGGGCATCCGGATGTCTCCTTACAGTCCGCGAGTGTCGCGCGCGTAGGGCATGATCATGATAAGGTAAGCTCAAGGAGTCGTCGATTAAACACTAGCAAGAGGATATAGGGTATGAGCGCGACAGCAACCGATACACAACAAATACTAACAGAGCGGGACGTGATCAGTTGCGACCCAGACGTGGTGAGCGGAACCCCCGTTTTTCGGGGCACGCGCGTCCCCGCCACCGTCCTTTTCGACTATCTGATGCATGGCAAGTCCCTGAGCGAGTTCTACGATGAGTTTCCAACAGTCACTCGGGATCACGTCCTGGGCGTCCTGACGTCCGCCCGGGAGCATGTGAGCCAGCCTATCTTCCCCTCGCGCGAGCGCGCGCCGCGTGGGGAGTAGCTGGCTGTGCGTGTCCTGCTGGACGAGATGGTGTCCAGGAAACTAGCAGTTTGTCGGAGAGAAGAGGGCTCTCCGTCTCGTGGGTGCTGATAGACTTAACAGTATGAGTCGAACATTCAAAACTGTGGACTATGAGGCGGCGCGCGACCTGACGGTGCGCTTGGGCGA
>JAABUX010005652.1_pt1 | contig 15264 bp, 13 predicted proteins | sample 5561851 | NCBI WGS metagenome assembly JAABUX01 (sample SAMN10711883, study PRJNA513361) | rock metagenome | isolation source: Antarctica rocks | place: Antarctica: Victoria Land, Richard Nunatak red sandstone | collected 2016-01-03 | reverse complement strand
AGTTGCCAGTTGCCAGTTGCCAGTTGCCAGTTGCCAGTTGCCAGTTGCCAGTTGCCAGTTGCCAGTTGCCAGTTAGAGGGTATCTCTTCGTGCCCATGACGACTAAGACAACGCTAAGCATGTGCTCAGAAATCTGGCACGGTTTTGTTAGGCGTGATTCGCCCGAGAAACTGTGCCGAACTTATGGTCAGATGCTTAGCCCGCAGCCATATGGGATGGGTGATGAAGGACAAGGATACGGCGCCTCAGCAGGATGTACGGATGGGGGCGATGCGCCTGGTCGAGGATAGTAGCGGCGATGGCCCGCCGCGCTATGCCTTCGACCTACTGACGCCGGGTCGAGGGTTGGGCGCGGACGTCGGGGTGCGACACGCCGTCTTCACGCGGCGGGGCGGCGTCAGCGCGACGCCGTTCGACTCGCTCAACGTCAGCGCGTCGGTCGGCGACGACCCCGCGGCCGTGGACCGCAACCGCGGCCTCGTGCTGGCCGCACTGGACCGCCCGCGCCCAGGCCTGGTCATGGCCGGTCTGGTCCACGGCACGATCGTGGCGCGCGTCACGGCGGAGAGCCTGCGCCAGGGACAGGGCCAGCCCCTGCCCAATCCTGAATATGACCATCCTGCCCTTGAGGCTAGCCTCGCCGGCGCTGAAAGTGGTGGCCCCGACCAGGGTGGCCAGCGAGGGGATGATGGAGACGGTACAGCACGCGAACGCGCCACTTCTGCAACCGACCGCAGTCGGCCTGTGGCATGCCATGCGACCGCAGTCGCAGGCCCTTCAGGCCCTTCACCGACAGATAGGGCCAGTGGCTACGTGGCGCCAGACGTCGACGCGCTGGTCACCGACGACCCGGACGTCACCCTGCTGGTCACGGCGGCCGATTGCGCGCAGGTCTTCGTGGTCGATCCGCACCGTCCCGCCGTGGGGCTGGCGCACGCCGGCTGGCGCGGCACGGCGGCGGGAGTGCTGACGGCGACGGTCGAGGCCATGCGCCGCCACTTCGGCAGCGACCCGGCCGACCTGCGCGCCGCCGTTGGCCCGTGCCTGGGTCCTTGCTGCGCCCAATTCTCCGATCCGCACCGCGAGTTGCCCGCCTGGTGCGCGCCGTTCATCCACGGCGACCACGTCGACCTGTGGGCCATGAACAGGCAACAATTGCTCGGGGCCGGGCTGCGTCCCGAGCACATCGCCGTGGCTGAGGTCTGCACCGTTTGCAACCGCGACCTGTTCTTCTCGCACCGCGGCGACCATGGACGCACCGGCCGCTTCGCCGCCGTCATCGCCCTGGAGCGGTAGCCAGAGAGCCGTTTGGGGTATCCTTGTGGTATCGGACACCGGCAAGCAAAGAGGCCGGCATAGGGAGCGGGGTGGCTATATGAGCATCGCGGTCTATCCTCGCTTGGGCGACGTTCTCGACGCGAAGAACGTGACCGTGCCCGAGTTGAAACGCCGCATTGAGGAACGGTTCGACCTATCAGTAGACCTTGAGACCCTCTACTCGCTATCGCTAGACGACGAGCCGATCCGGCACGTCGATATCCGGGTGACCAAAGCCGTGGCCGCCGTGCTGGACGTTCCCCTGGATGACCTGTTTGGCATGTCGAATGGCGCCGACCCGTTCGAGGAAGAGGAGCCCATTCTCGACGCGCGGGATAGCTGGCGCATGACAGACCTCTTCGACCGGCAGGGACGAACGCGCCTATCGAAAGCGGAGCGGAAGGAACTCGCCGAACTCGTGTCCAAATATCAACGCATCTTGCACGAGAGAAGGATTCGCGAGATCGCCACGATGCGAGGCATATCGGTAGAGCAAGCTAATCACGAAAGTCAGCAGCGAGTGAAAGAGGTGCTAGAGTGGTGGAGCGACGTTAATGCTACTCCCGAACGGCGGGCTGCAGTGATCGAGGAGGCCCTGCAGCGCAGAGAGAGAGAAAGGCGGGGTGACTAACCGTCCAAGGCTGCAGGCCCTGCTGTCGGACTTGCAGGGTCAAAGCCGCAACGACCCTCACAATGACGCTGTCCGCCGCGTCTTGCGGCTACGCGCCGGCAATGTATGTGAATACTGCTTGCGTCGAACAACGAACCCTTCCCACGTCGACCACATCATCGGAACGTGTTTTCAATTTTTCAATTTCAATGGGGGAGGGCTTGACGGCCCCCTGGTGACGCGTTATGAAGAGATCGTCACTAAACGTTATCCCCCAGCTTGGTCACGCGAGTGGCTCATGTAGCGCGGCGGCTTCTATGAGGCAGCGCGATAGTCGGTTGGCATTTGCGATGCTATGAAAGAGGGTGGAAGGAGGAACCGCCTCTACACGGCCAATGATGTGCGCAGCTACGCGCGCTGCCCGCGCCAATGGTGGTACGAGGCGCGCAGCGAGGAGTTGGCCGCGCTCTCGCCGGACGAGGTGCGTCGCCGGCTCGACCAGTTGCGGCGGCGCCACGGCGCGGGCGCGGACGGCCTGCCCGCCTACCGCCTGCTGAGCGACCTTGCCGCGCGTGAACAGAGCCTGACCCACGGCCGCGAGACACATCGCGCCCATGCTGCCCGCGCCCTGTCCCCCGCCGGATCGCGCGGACGCGGCAGCGGCTGCCTGCCCCTGGCGGGACTCGTACTGCTGGCCATCGCCACGACGCTGTTACTCCTGACCCCGCTGTAGCGTTATACATAATGGAGGGCCTTGCCGTTGCTCCTCCGCCTACCCTAACCCGCGACCGCGGTCGCATGGCAGCGTACGACGACCGCGGTCGGACGTGGGACGTACCAACCAGCATCGCCAGCATTCCCAACAACCGTATGCGCCGCCCCGACACCGCAGTGTCCGTGTGCTGCCATGCGACTAGAGAGTAGCAACGGCGTCTGATTCGGTGATGGAACCCTGACACCGCAGTGTCCGTGTGCTGTCGTGCGACCGCGGTCGCAGGCCGCGCCCCCAACGCCCGGTGGAACCCTAGGTGAGGGGATGCCCTTTTCCGCCGTCTGCTCTACAATGGTGCCAGACGAACGTGACCGCTGATAGCTAACCGCTGGCCGCTTTTGCTAGAAGGGAACACGGACCACATGGACCACATGACGGTTCGAGGCCGAGGACAAGGACGGGGACAGGTCGCCGCGGTCGCGGGGGCGCTGGGATTGGCCCTCGCCATCGCGCTGCCGGGCCTGGGGGCCGCGACGCTCCCGACCGGCGCCGCGACATACTCCCATTACACTCGCATCGCCGCGCCGCGCGCCCACGTTGCCGCGCCACGTCTGCTACAGCATGTGATACAGCATGGCGATGCGTCCGGTGGGCGCGCGCCCGTGCGCGGCAGTAGCCCTCCCGGTCCGAACATCACGATGAGCGCCCAGGCCGGCTACGGGTTTGCCGGCGGCTACAACTACCGCTTGAACGGGCCGTCGGTCGCGCGCCAGGGCGCGGTCTGGGTCCCCATCCACATCATCCTGCGCAACGATGGCCCCGACCTGACCGGCCGCCTGGTCATCGCGGATACTCCGCAGGGCGGGAACAACGGCCCCAGCGTGTCCTATCGCACCGACCTGACGCTCGACGTGACCCTGCCCGGCGGCTCACGCAAGGCGTTCACTATGTATGTCCGCGCGGCCGACCTCGGCTCACAACTCAACGTCGACCTGCTCGACGCCAACGGCCACGGGGTGACCTCGACCACGCTGAATACGGTCTCGCAGCAGAACGCGCAGCAGAGCAGTAACCTCTCGGTAGGGGTGCTCTCCGACGACACCGCGGCGTTGCGCGCCGCGCTGCGCTCGCTCAAGTTCGGCGATACCGGTCTCTCGGTGGCCCAATTCGACGACACCGCTCCCCTCGACACACTGCCGGCGGCGCTCGACAACGTCGACCTGATTGTACTCGACAACTATGCCTCCGAGGCGCTGGGCGCGGCGCGGGTCGCGGCGCTGCACTCCTGGGTACAGGGGGGCGGGACGCTGCTGGTGGTCGGCGGCTCACAGGCGCGCAAGACGATGGGCCGCCTGTCTCCCGATCTGCTCGCCGCGACCCTGACTGGGACGGCGGTGGAGAACGGGCTCCCCGAGCTGGCCGCTATCGCCGGCAGTGGGGCCGACGCGCGCGGCTCCACCCTGGTGAGCGTGGCCACGCCGCGACCGGGCGCGACTGTGCTCGTCGCGCATCAGGGCGTCCCACTGGTGGTCGATGCGCCGTTGGGGCGCGGACACCTCATGTACAGCGCGGTCGAGCCAACCCTTGCTCCGGTCAGCGCGTGGTCGAGCGGCCAGCAGAGCCAGTTCTGGGAGCGCGTCCTCGCGCCCGGGCTGGTCGGCCCGCGCGACGCCCTGATCGAAGATGGCGCCCCCCCCCCGCCCAATGCGTCCAACAATAATAATTCGTCTCCCGGCAGCTTGACGAGCGACCTCTCGACGCCCCCGGGCCAGAGCTTGCCCGCGCTGCAGATCTACGTGTTCCTGATCGTGCTCTACGTCCTGGTGCTGGGGCCGGGCAACTACATCATTCTGCGCTGGCGGCGCCGCCTGGAGTGGAGCTGGGTCACGGTGCCCCTGGCGGCCGTGATCTTCGGCCTGATTTCGTTCGGGCTGGCCTACGCCCGCAACGGCGGCGATGTCGTCGCCAACGTCGATACGGTCGTCTTCCTGAACGGTCCCGACGCCACCAAGACGGTCGACTCCTATCTCGGCGTGTCCTCGCCATTCCAGGGCGACTACGACCTCACGATTCCCGGCGCGGGGCAGGCGCTGGCCTGGGGGCTGGGCGGCGACAACGGGCCCAGCGGAGGCTCCGGCGGGAATCCGCTGGGCATGAGCGTCGACGAGGGACCGCGGTTCGCGGCGCGCCTGCTGGGGATGGGCACGTGGACGGAGCGCAACGTGGCCATCGAGCAGCAACTGACGCTGCCCGGCACGGTGACGGGACAGTTACTGCTGCGGGGCGGCTCGGTCAGCGGGCAACTCACCAATACCACGAGTTTGACGCTACACGACGTAGTGGTGGTTGGCAATGGCGGGACCAGCGCGGTGATCCCGCGCATCAATCCCGGCGGGACCGTGCGCGTCCGCTCGTTCGCGTTGTCCGGCAACGGGACCGTCTCGGGGAGCAATGGCTCGTACGGTAGCAGTACGCCCGGTCCGCTGCTCAACAACCTGTACGCGGCGTCCGTCCCTGGCGGCGCGGGCGGGACGGGGCTGTTGGCCGCTCCCGCTCCCGCGGTTGCAAGTCCGGCAACGCTCGCCAGCAGCGACCGCTACGGCAAAATCCTGGGCGCCGTGTTCCCGACGGGCTTCGTGGCCACGCCCTCGGCGCCGCTGGCCCTGATCGGCTGGAGCACGGACGGAGTCGGCGGGTTCGCGGTCAACGGCTCGGCGCCGCGCCGCACCAACCTCGATCTGGTGGTGGCGCCGCTGGGGCTGAGTATCGCGCCCGGCGCCTACACGCTGCAGCCGGGCGATATCCCCGTTGGATCGCTGACCACGTCGACCGGGCTCGGCAACAACGCGGCCTCCGGCCTCAACCTGAGCTCGTCCGACCACCTTGATGTGCAGTTCATCATGCCCCACGCGGCCGCCGGCCGCCGTCTCACCGTCGAGACGCTCACCGTGCAGAGCTACCTCAACTTCAGCAACGGCTCGGCGTCGCTCGGCGCGGACAGCTTCAAGCTGTGGAACTGGCGCCGCGGCCGGTGGGAGGGGATCGACCTGAGCAGCGGTCCGCGCACCATCGGCCCCGACCAGGGGCAGGACCATCGGGACCCCACGGCCTATGTCTCGCCCGAGGGGCGCGTGCTACTGCACCTCGACCCCCCCGGGCAAACCAGTATCGGCAATGTCGATCAGAGCTTGCTGATCGGCGTGACAGGGAAGGCGTTATGACCGTCGCGGACACACAGCAACAGGCGGGGATGGGGAAGACAGGGACCGGGACCGTGCCGGGAACGCCCCACGGCGTCCAGGAGCCAGCCACGGACACGGAGTGGATGCTGCAGGCGGAGGGGCTGACCAAGGTCTACGGGCGCACGCAGGCGCTCGCCGGCCTCTCCCTGCACGTGCCACGCGGCAGCATCTACGGGTTCGTGGGGCCGAACGGCGCGGGCAAGACGACGACGATGCGTATTCTGGCCACTCTCCTGGCTCCAGACCGCGGCGGAGCCTGGGTCGACGGGCGATCGCTCACTACCGACCTGCGCAACGTGCGCTCCAAGATTGGCTATATGCCCGACTTCTTCGGCGTCTACGACAACCTCACCGTGCGCGAATACCTCGACTTCTACGCCGCGGCCTACAGTGTGCCCGCGGCGGAGAGCCGCCGCACTAACCCCGAGTTGCTCGAGTTGGTCGACCTGGCGCACAAGCGCGACGATTTTGTCGAGGGACTGTCCCGCGGCATGAAGCAGCGCCTGGGCCTGGCGCGCTGCCTGGTGCATAACCCGCGGGTGCTACTGCTCGACGAGCCGGCCTCGGGCATGGACCCGCGCGCGCGCTACGAGATGCGCGAGATCGTGCGTGAACTGCAGCGCATGGGCAAGACGGTGCTGGTCAGCTCGCACATCCTGCTCGAACTAGCCGAGATGTGCACGCACATCGGCATCGTGCAGGGCGGCCGCCTGCTGCGCGAGGGGCCGGTCAACGCCATCCTGGGCTCGCTGCGCGGCGCGCGCGGCGTGCGCATCGGCGTCCAGGGCGATGAGGCCGCGCGGGCACAGGCGGCCGAGGCGCTGGCCCGGCAGCCTGGCGTCAGCGAGGTGGCTGCGGTGGGCGACGATCTGGAGGCGACGTTCACCGGCGACGACGTGGCCACCGCGGCCCTCTTGCGCGCGTTGGTCGAGGCCGGCGTTCCCGTGCTGAGCTTTGCGCCGGCCGCTAACTCGCTGGAGGAAATCTTCATGCAACTGACCGAGGAGGGCAGCCATGATTAGGGTCAACGCCGTGCTGGGCAAAGAGTTGACCACGCGCATGCGCGGCTGGCGGGCCGCCGCCGTGGTGACCGCCTACCTGGCGCTACTGGCGATCGTCTCGCTGATCGTTCTGTCGACGGTGGGCACGCCGACCAGCTACTCCGATTCCGCGAAGTTAGGGCAGACCTTGTTCGCCGCGCTGGCCATCGTGCAACTGATCCTGATCGTCCTCGTGACGCCAGCGTCGACGGCGGACGCCATCAGCGGCGAACGCCAGCGGCAGACGCTGGAGTTGTTGCTGGTGACGCGGCTGTCCTCGCTCTCGGTCGTCCTGGGCAAGCTGGTGGCCGGGCTGGCCTTCGATGTCCTGCTGATCCTGTGCTCGCTGCCCCTGTTCAGCCTCGTCTTCCTCTTCGGCGGGGTCGGCCTGGAGCAGGTCGTGGCCATGTTCATCGTCTTCCTGGGTACCACGCTGGTGCTGGGCTCGATGTCGATCTTTATCTCCACGGTGACGCGGCGCAGCGGGCTGGCCGTCATCGCCAGCCTGGTCTGGACGCTGATCCTGACCGTGGGTCTGGGCGTGCTGACGCTCTACGTGTTCGCCAACGCGCAGGGCATCAACGCGCAAAACGTGGGCTCCTATAACGGGGGGAATCTGACCGTGCCGCTGATCGGCTACGCCGACCCCCTCACGGGGTTCGTCGCGGTCCTGGCAGGATATACCCACACCGATGGTCTCACGCAGGCCAGCGTGGGGAGCATCGGTCCGCTGAGCCTGTGGGGGGGATCGGTCGTGGCGGACGCGCTGCTATCGGTCGTCTTTGTGCTGGGCAGCGTCTATCTGCTGCGCCCGCGCTACCGGCGGCTCACGCCCGCGTCGCCACGTCCGCCGCGTGGCGCGCAAGACCGCGTTCCGGCCGTGGAGACCGGCACAGCCAGGGAGGTATGATCGATGAGCAAGCCGCTTAACCCACCGTCCGCCACGAACACCTCCGCCCACGCGGATCTCGCGTCACCCGAGCTTACTCGCTTTGCGCGGCAGGTGATCCGGCGCGTGACCTGGCGCCACGCGCTGACCTGGCTGGTCCGTGGCTGCGCCGCCGGGCTGCTGGCCGCCGCCGTGGTCCTCCTGATCGCCCGTCTGGCGTCATGGGACGGGACGGCATGGTGGTGGGCGCTGGCCGCGCTGCTGGGGTTGACAGGCGTTGGCGCCGCGGCCGCCTGGCTGACCAAGCCGGCTGCTCCCGCCGCGATCCGCAGCGCCGACCGCACCCTGCGGCTGCACGAACGGTTGGTGACGGCGTGGGAGTACGGCGACCGCCAGACGCCCATCCTGCATCTTCAACGCGCCGACCTCGCGGAGCGCGTGGCCGGCCTCGACCTCAAGCGGCGGCTGCCGCTCCAGTTGGCCCGCCGCGAGGCCGCGCTGCCGTCCGCCGGCGTGCTGGCGCTGATCCTGGCCCTGGCCCTGCCGACCCCGCGCGCGCGGACCCAACCCACCGTTAACCCGGCGACGCCCGCGCGCATCACCCACGCCGCGACCCGCATCAACGCGGCCAGGCAGGCCGCGGCCAGCGTCCCATTGTCGACCCTGGCCGCGCTGCCCAAAGTGGCCCGGTTGCGCCAGGCACGGATCGCGCGCATCCTGGCCCGCCTGCAGCACGACCTCGCCGCCACGCACACGCAGGCCCAGGCGCTACGGACCATCGCGCAGGCCCAGACCGCGCTCAACCGGCTAGCCAACCCTCAGGCGGCGGCTCAGCACGCCGCCCTGGCCGCGCTCTCCGCCGCGCTGCTGCACGCCGCGGCGACCCAGCCCCTGGCCTCGGCGCTACAGCGCGGCGATCCGCGGTCGATCGCGGCGGCGATGCAAAAGCTGGCCGCGAGCGTGTCCCATGGATCGCCGGCTCAGCGCGCCGGCCTGGCCAGGCAGTTGCAGCAGGCCGCGCACGCCGCCGCGTCCGACGCCACCCTGAGCAGCGCCCTCCAGAACGCGGCCACCTCGCTGGCGCAGGACGATACGCCAGGGGCCCAGGCAGCGTTGCGCGCGGCCGGGACGCAATCGGCCGCCGACGCGGCAAGCACGGCGCAGCAGAGCGCGCTCGATCAGGCTACGAGCAGCCTCGACAGCGCCCGCAACGACGTGTCCGGCCTCCAGGACGGCTCGACCGTGGGCAGCAACGGCCAGGGCGGTCAAAGCGGCAAAGGCGGTCAGGGCCAGGGTGGCAAAGGAAGCGGGCAAGGCAACGGTAACGGCAAAGGATCCGGGCAGGGCAGCGGGTCGGGCCAGGGTCAAGGCCAGGGCAGCGGGTCGGGCCAGGGTCAAGGCCAGGGCAGTGGGACTGGCAATGGCGCCGGACAAGGGCAAGACCAGGGCCAGGGTTCCGGCTCTGGCAGTGGGAGCGGCTCCGGTTCCGGCTCTGGCAGTGGGAGCGGCGGCACTGGAGGCACGGGTAGGGGCGGCGGACGCGGGACCAACGGGAGCAGCGGACAGAACGGCGGCACGGGCAGCCGCGTCTACGTGCCCGCGCCGCAAGGCAGGAACGGCCCTACCTCGACCACCAGGGGTTCGCAAGCCGCCCCGGCGCCGGGGAGCGTCCAGCCCTGGCGCGCGGTGCTCCCGCAGTACCAGCGCGGCGCCAACAACGCAATCGCCAACGGTTCCCTTCCGCCCAGCCAGCGCGCCCTGGTCAAGCGCTACTTCGATAGGCTGAGCCACTGACGAGTTGCCAGTTGCCAGTTGCCAGTTACCAGACGGACGAGACACGTACTCCATCCTCGTGAGATGACCGCAAACATGCCGGCGGTCGTTTCACTGGCAACTGGCAACTGGCAACTGGCAACTGGCAACTGGCAACTGGCAACTGGCAACTGGCAACTGGCAACTGGCAACTTCGTAAGGAGGCACGATGCAGCACGGCGACGGAGGGATCGACGAGGCCGCGGTTCGCGAGTTTACGGCGGCGGGCCGGCGGTTGGAGGAGACGATCGGGCAGATCGTGGTGGGACAGCACGATGTGGTGCGGCAGGTGCTGATCGCCGTGCTGGCGGGGGGGCATGTGCTGCTGGAGGGCGTGCCGGGCCTGGGCAAAACGCTGCTGGTGCGCACGCTGGGCCAGGCGCTCAACCTGCACTTCTCGCGCGTCCAGTTCACCCCCGACCTGATGCCGGCCGACATCACGGGCACTAACATCATCAATGAGGATGAGAGCGGCCGCCGCGCCTTCAGCTTCCAGGCCGGCCCGCTCTTCGCCAACGTGGTGCTGGCCGACGAGATCAACCGCGCCACGCCCAAGACGCAGTCCGCGTTGCTGGAGGCGATGCAGGAGCGCACCGTCACCGTGGGCGGCGAGACGCGCGTGTTGCCGCGCCCGTTCTTCGTGCTGGCCACGCAGAACCCGCTGGAGATGGAAGGGACCTATCCGCTGCCCGAGGCGCAGTTGGACCGCTTCCTGTTCAAGACGCTGGTGCCCTTCCCCGGACCGGAGGAGTTGATCGGCATCATCGGGCGCACCATCCGCCCGCCCGACGACGTGGCGCCGGTCGTGACGGGCGACGAGTTGCTGGCCATGGTCGGCGTGGCGCGCGCCGTGCCGGTGGCGTCGGCCGTGCGCGACTACGCGGTGCGTCTGCTGCTGGCGACGCACCCTGAGCGCGAGGACGCCCCGACCGAGGTTAAACGCTACGTGCGCGCCGGGGCCAGCCCACGCGGGCTGCAGGCGCTGATCACGGCGGGCCAGGTGCGCGCGCTGCTGGAAGGCCGCTACAACGTGGCCATCGACGACGTGCGGGCCCTGGCCCCGCCCGTCCTGCGCCACCGCGTGCTGCTCAACTTCGAGGGCCAGGCCGAGGGCCTGATCACGGACGCCATCGTCGGCCGCCTGCTCGATGTGGTGGGCAAGCAGTAGCCGGCTCTAGTCACCGGTTGCCAGAAGGGACAAGTTGGCTATGCATCGTGCATACTGACCACTACTGTACGGGTCGCTTGCGGTCACGCCTCGCCCTTTTAGCAGCTCGCTGTGCCTGGCTAAGCTGATACATGACGGCGGCAAGGCTGGCCGTGTGTGGTTGAGTTCTTGCTAGCGCATCCACGCGACGCTGCGCTTCGTCATAACACGCGTCATCTGCTCGATCACCGATAACCAGGACAGTCGCAATAGTATTGTTAGGGTCAGTGGTGAAAATAATGCGCCAATCCCGGTTTCCCACGACGATCTTGCGCCAACCGGCAAGCCCGCGCCGCAGTGGCTGGCCGGCGTCTCTCCCAACCTCTTCAAGCCTGATAAGTTTCGCTAAGAGACGTGGAAAGACATCCGTCTCGACGTATTGAGCAAGGTCATCGACGGCATCAGCAATGATCTCGACACGGACCGGCATCTACTCGAGATCGCGCAGACCATCGCGCGTGTAGCCAAACTTCTCGAGGACCTCATCGAGAGAGTATCGCTCCGGTCCAGTCGTCAGCATCCGAGCAACGGCAAGAGAAGCGTCGATTAGATCCTCCTCAAGCTCCTCAAGTTGATCAAGCCGCTTGATACTCACCACGGCAGCAATTGGTTTGTTGTTGCGCAGAAGCACAGGCTCGTGCCCTTTCTCCGCTTCCCGTATGAGACCGGAGACACCGAGCTTGCTAGCTTCCGAGATCGACATTAGATCGGACGTGTCGATGAGAGCCATGTTGCACCTCTCTTTCTATATAGCATCCTACATACAGTTTCGCGTGTATGCAAACGCGTTACCTTTCGGCCCTCGAATAAGAACTGTCAAAGAACGTTCGACCGGCTATAACTCCTCAAATTCATGCGCCGCATACGACGCAGCCGAAGGCGGGCGCGATCTCCATTTTTCTTTGATCGGGGTCGGTCACCGTGTAGAGTAGGTGTGACGTGCCGTTCAGTCCCATGCTGTAGAGCTGCGCGCGGATCGGCGGACCCGATGGCGACGAGTTGCCCGACGCCGGGTTGAGGACCTGCAGGCTGACGAAGGCCAGCCCCGACGAGTCGGTCAGCCAGACCGATTGGGCCAGGGTACAGCACTGGAGCGGGGCAGGGTTGAGGAGACGCCCCCCCGTGCCGTCGGCGTTGGTCAGCCAGAAGCCGCTTTGCCCGTGCACACCGGCTCCTTGGAACCAGCGGTTGATCAGCAGGGAACGGCCATCGGGCGAGGTCGGGGTGATCTTATAGGCGCTGGAGCCGTCGGAGGCGCCGTTCATCGGTACGATCCACACATTGTGCGAGGGTGGGACGCCTACGGCGCGGAGCGCGGCCTGGGGGACCGAGAGATAGGCAATCAGGCGGCCGTGCGGCGAGAGAGCCGGACTGCTGTTGTGGCCGTAGGCGGTCAGGCGGCGGGGCGGGGCGCTGCCGTCGGCCTGCGCGGCGTAGATGTCGCCGCGCAGGGCTACCGCGACGAGCGGACCCTGGCTGGCCGCAACAACCCCAACCCGATAGGACGGGGCGGTGCGCGCCACCGGAGCTAGCGACCGCGCCGCGACGGCCGATGTAACACCCGCTGTGGCGAGCATGGCGCATACAATGGCCCCGCTCAAAGTGGAGGCAGCCGGGACGCGCAAACAAGCCACTTTATCTCTCGCTTTCCATCATCTGTTATCCGTCCAGCGATACAAACATCGAGGCAGCAACGAATCGTCGTTCTCTCGTCCCTATGCTACCACAATGCTACACCAACGTTCCGCCCGTACGCCCCTCGCTGCCCCTTGTCCCCCGCGCGCGGTCCACCCGCGGGTTGGTTGGCATGATCTTGTCGTAGCCAAATGCTCTACCAATACGTCATACTACGGGTAGCAGCCCTCATCACCGCGCTACCACTCGTGATCGACAAGGATGAGCGCCCAATCGCAAGGCTCAAGGGTATGTGCAGCCCGTCATGTTTGACAACGCTACCCGTTTCATCTTATAGTCGTATCATCAGTTGGGCGGAGTAGTCCTGCAACCGAGCAGGCTAGGAGGCTGGCAAGAGCGGGCCTAGTGCCATAGGGTGGTGTCACACATGGAAGCCCAAGACCGTTCGCAGGTGAAGCGATTGGCCGAGTTGTTGACCAAGCTTGACCGAGAGTTCCGAGAAGATTTCAAGCGCAGCAATGGAATCCCCTGTAACCTGACCCTGGCGCAGTACCAGGTCATCTCGATGATTGTCGAAAAAGGGGTGCAATCTCAGAAGGATATCGCGCTGGACCTTGGGGTGACCGGGCCGACCGTGGTGCGCATCATCGACGCCCTCGAAGAGAAGGAGTTGGTGCGCCGCGCCCGGCATGATAAGGACCGCCGCATCGTGCTCGTGTCGCTGACCGACAAGGGAGTCGTCACGCAGCAGGAGTGCTCGACGCTCCATGAACGGCGCCTCGCGACGATGATCGAGCGCCTGCCGTCGAGCGCGGCCGACACCCTGCTCGCTGGTCTCTCGACGCTGCTCCAAACTAGCCATTAGCCATTAGTAATTAGCTGTTAGCCTGCTGTCGTCGGCTAGCAGTTCTATCCACATCCGCGGCAGCTACTGCTAATAGCTAACGGCTAATTACTAATGGCTAACGGCTCATCGCTGCTATCCGCCGCGCGGTCAGCAGGCGGGGTTCGGTGCGCGGCCCCTCGACGGTGCGTCGGGTGTGGATGGTGTAGTAGGGACCGCCCTCGCCCGACGAATCCCACGCCTGGTAGCCGCGCAGCCAGACCTCGGCGCGCGGCTCCGGCGGGTCGAGCCGCACGCTGCCGCTGCTATGGCGCACGCGCGCGTCGTCGACGCCGAGCAGGGCGCAGAACAGGTCCTGCAGCGGCTTGATCGGCCCGTCGGCGTCGCGCTCCAGCGGGGTCGCCAGGTACGAGATGACGCGCAGGTCAAGCCAGAGGTCGCGGAACAGGTCCTCCAACTCCACGGGGTCCACGCCGGCGCCCAGCAGAGCGCGCTCGGCCAGCAGCTTGTAGGCGGCAGCGTTCTTGGTGAGGCGCAGCGAGGCCACGGCGCGTCCGCGCGCGCGCAAGGTGTAAGGTTCCCACCAGTCATTGATGCCGGGCGGCGTCGGCAATGTCACCCGCACCTCGGCAGCAGGGCGCTCAGCCATGCGGCGCGCGATGACCTCCGCCTCCGGTGGCAGCGGTTGCGCCGCGCGCCAGTCCTCCAACACTCCCATGGTCGATAGTTGTCAGTTGCCAGTTGCCAGTTGTCAGTTGTCAGTTGCCAGTTGTCAGGAAGAACCATTACGATCGGCAAGCGGTAACTCATCTGTCTAACTACTGGTAACTGGTAACTGGCAGCTTGCTACACCAGGTCCGGCTCGGTCTGCATCAGGTACCCGCCCGCCGCGACGGCCGCGCCGCAGACCAGGGCGATGTAGAGACCGATCGACGGGCCGGCGCTCACCCCGGGTACGTTCCCGATATCCTTGTTCGTCGTTAGCAGATAGAGCAATGCACCGATCAGCGCTACGCCGCCTGCGCCCATCACGAGCCTCGCATCGGTGATGGTAGGCGGCAAGGACGGAATGATGCCCCGCACCGACCGTCCGAATAGTGGCAGCAATACCACGACTGCCGCGACGATGAAGCCGAGGATGGCCAGGTAGCCCCAACTGGCCCAACCATTAGCCGAGGAACTGACACTTTGCCCTAAGTAGCTTGCAGAAGCGCTATACCAGGGCAAGAAGCTGACGATGAGCCCGACGACGGCAGCGGCGACGGCTATCTGGCGACCACGCGTCAGGTTGCTCCACATCTGCTTGGCCTGCTCGACTTGCTGGTTAGACTGGCCCGGTTGATTCATACCCATGGGTTTCTATCCTCCCTACGTACCTGCTCATGTCTCTTGAGACCGACTCTTGCGCCTGATGCGGACCGTGGACAGCGAATCGCCTACCGTGAAGTGTCGCCCCCCTTCCTTACGGGCTGCATTGCCCGTTCCACCGAGAACTCGAGCATCCGGGCGCCGTGACGTTTTCACTCTGCCATGATTACATATCGCCACACCGCGCGACAGTCCCGCTTATACGCTATGCCAGGACGCGGCGTTTGTCAACAGGCCGCCGGTACGCCACCGCGTTGCGACACGTCGCTCACTACTATAAACGTAGGCCTCTACTCTTTTTAGCGCACAACGTGCGGGTACGCACATACTATCACATTGGCGGGGGTGACGACGATGACCATGCAAACCAATGAGGCCGCTACGCCCAACTCACTCTCGCGCATTCTTGTTGCCGGGGAGACCGGCGGCGCCGGACGGCAGTTCGTCCGCTACGCGCGAGGGGCAGCGGCTCGTGAAAAGTCGGTGACGAGCGTCTCCACTGAGCAGCGGACAATTCGCAGGCGCGCAAAAGGTGTGGGACAACGGGGAGCGCGGGCAGCTTGCCCGCTGAGTCCGAGCGGGCAAGCT
>JAABUX010005651.1_pt1 | contig 15266 bp, 22 predicted proteins | sample 5561851 | NCBI WGS metagenome assembly JAABUX01 (sample SAMN10711883, study PRJNA513361) | rock metagenome | isolation source: Antarctica rocks | place: Antarctica: Victoria Land, Richard Nunatak red sandstone | collected 2016-01-03 | reverse complement strand
GCTGCTGGCTGCCATGGGCGACGCGCCGCGGTCGCCCTTGATGTAGAAGTCAAAGCTGCCCTCCTGGCCAACGAGAAGCAAGGGGTTAGAATTGGGGTCAGGCTGACTAGCAGGGGCCACGCAGGTGGAAGGGTACTCACAAGCGACCTAAAGTGCGCTCTGGTTGCCTGGCGCTCAAACCTGAGTCATGATCCAGCTCAGGGAATCGCCGCAATGCGCTGTGACTAACATCATGTGACAGCCCTCGCCTCACAGTCGACAGCTGCACCGCTCACCCGACTCTGACATGTGCCATGTCCACGTCTGCTGCAAGGTGTATGTGGGTTAGGGTCAGGGCTAGGGAACAGCTGGAAGCGGGAGGCCGTGCAGCGCAGGCGCCGCGCGCACCATGACAGTGTCAGAGATGTGGCGGATGCGCGGGACGCGCGAGGCCTCGTACGCGCGCAGCGCGGCCTCAGTCGCGCCGTGCTCGCCGATCGCGGCGGCGAGCGCGTGCGCGTCCTCCAGCGCCATGCCGGTACCCTGCATGGCATTGGCACTGATTGAGTCATGGATGGATACCAATACCGAAGCTATCCTCCCGCGCCAGCCGAGGACCACACACCACTGGCAGACTCGGCCGTGGGGCAAGCCTTGCCGTTGATGATAGTCTGGAGGCGCAGGAGGCGCAGGCGGCCCGGCAGCAATGCAGCTGCGCCCTTATGGGCAGGGCCGTGAGGGGCTGCGGCTGCCCAGCACCTGGCCCAGGTTTGGCGGCATGACATGCGCAGCATCGCCCAGCAGCGTCACGGCGCCGCGGCCCCACTCGCGCACGGGCCGCGCGAAGATGCCGTGCTCCAGCAGCGTGGCCGGGTCGGCAGCCTTCACCAAGTCGACGACGTGCGCGGGAAAGCCGCTGAAGCCCTCCAGAAACCTGGCCACACCAGCCACTGCGTCACACTTGGATGCACACGGATGTGTTGACAGTCCATGTGTGCCTGTCCGCAGCCCTTGCCAACGCCGCTGCTGGCATGTGGCTGATGCTCCCCGGAACGGCTGTACAAGCAGCCCCAGGACAGACAGGCAGACCACAAAAACAAAGTGCCTATTTTGTATTACAACACTTGCACGAGCGCACTGCGGCCTTGGTACACTATCTGCCACTGTGCGCACCGAGCGATGCGGCCCTGCGCATCGTGGGAGCCCGCCTCCACGCCGTAGTACTGGCGGCGCCCAAACTCCGACAGGCGCTCCTCCGGCCACGGGCGCAGGCCCGACAGCGACATGAATCCATCCATGCTGCGACCCAGCACAGCCTCCCAGCTCAACAGAGAAGTGGCATGCTAAATTAATATGTTCTCAACATTCGCATCCTGGTTGCATGCAGGTCTGGATGCCTCTATGCTTGTTTCAACGATTCCAAGATCACATTGCCCTGCAGCAGCACCTTTGAGCATAGTGCGCCGCCCTTGACTGGAAAGGGAGCGTTCCCTCAACGGCGCAAACACAATTGACGGGACATGCGCACGCGCCTGCGCGTGAACAGGATGGCCCTGTCGCCTGCGCGCAGCAGCCACGCCGGTTGCTGGTGCGCTCCCGGGGTGGCCGCCGGCAGTCCCGCAAGCCTGCCACACAGCCTACAGCGTGGCGCATGACAGCCACGGCAACCATGTCCTGTCCAAGCCTGTCCAAGTCTGATAGAGCTCCCAGGTCCGCCAGCGCTGGGCAGCGCCCACCTTCCCACGTGACGGCCGTGCCCAGCTCGAACCAGTCGGGCGGCTTGGGGATGACGGTGCGCCAGACGGACACGCCCGTGTACCGCAGCGGGGCCTCCGGGAACAGGTGCTCCCACACCGCCGAGGCGTTGCCGTCGGCGCCGACCAGCAGGCGCGCCGCCACTGGAGCGCCGGCCTGCCACAGCAACGGCCTCGCGGTCGCTTGTTTGTGTGCAGTGGGCAAACAGGTGCGCTTTAGAGCTTCGGCAGCTGCTATCAGCAAATACGCTTGCTTTACCGGTAACCTGTTAATACAAAGCCCAGGCTCACCGCGGCCACTGCCTGCCACGCATACCTCCAAGTCGACCCGCACGCCGCCCTCCTCGTTCTGGCTTGCCGACACGAAGCGGCGGCCAAGCTCCACGGTGCTCGGCGCCACGCAGTCGAGCAGCACGCGCTGCAGGTCGAACCAGCGTATGGCGATGAGCGGGCGCCCCGGGCCCGCCGCTGGCCTGCACAGCAACAGGCCTGCCTCGCCGCGAAGCTGTTTTTGCGGCTTGAGCTCGCTCACTCTCTCAGCGCGTGGCTCATAACTGGCTGCTGAACACTTGCGGTTGAAAATGCGCTGGTCAAGCTGAAGCCAGCTGTTCCAGTGCGCCAGGCTCACATCCTGGCCTCGCTGAGGAGGTCGCCAGAGGTCGCGTCATATCGCCGGAAGGCAACAAGGCGCACTGCCGCGTCGCGCACGCGCTCGTACACGCCGTCGGCCAGGCTCTCCAGCGCCTCGGTCGCATTGTTCGGCAGCGTCTGGGATGCAGGGGCGCTTGTCAGCCTTGCTATGTATCAAGATGTGAACAAACCATTGTACACTCTGCCACAACCATCACACACTCTGCCACAGCAACGTATCATCCTCAGTGCTCCTGCGAGTTACGTCGTCACTTTACTAAACACTAACAAGTCACTTCGTGGCTGTGCATACACGCAGTTCTTACACTTTGCGCAATGCTGCTCGAGGTAACAGAGCACAGAAGTGGGCGCACTATGCATGCTCCTATCGGGTGCAACTCCTTTGCTTTTTCATAGACCTGCAGACACGGCAGTGCTTGCTCAGACGTGCAGGCAACAACCTGTCGCTCACGGTCCGCACTGCCAAGAATTCAGCGCCGCTCACCTTGACTTTCAAATCAGGCGCAACTGTTTGCAGGCCAAGTGCGAGTGCCAGGCCCCCTGGCCCAGCTCCAACGATTGCCACATCCACGTGTTCAGCATGCCCTGCAGAAGCTACTCAGTTTGAGCTCACGTGGGCTTTTGCCAGAGCGCAGAGCATGCGCAGCAAGTCATTAATAAATTCAATGAAGTTTTCAACTTGCTGATGTGATGAGCAGAGCATGAAGCCACAAGAAAAGCGGAATTTATGGATGGTTGCCGCACCGTTTGACATCCTTCCTGGTCTCTTTGTGCTTTCTCTTCTCCGGGCAGCTCGCGTCCGAAAGCTCTTTGCAGCGTGGCAGGAAACCCTGCTGCTCTCGGTCATATTGTGTGGCTCAGCTCCTTCTCCCATTGCTTCGAACTGCACTTTACCACTTTCAGCGCTGACAAGCGCTTGTGATCCTTGACTTGGGCTGCTGTAGCGACAGCTCACCCTGCGAGCGCTCGGCCTGTTTTCCTGAAGCGCTTAAAAGTGTTTGCGCTGGCACTGCGTTGCGCAAGGTCACGTAGCAGCTTGCGGCACAGCTGAGCTTGTTGCAGCACGCAAAAAAAGAAGTTACCTTGTGTATTATAATGCATACAAGCACGAGCGCGCTGACTTGTGCCGGTCCGGCTTCTGTCCGCCAGCCCAGCGCGCATGCGCTCGCGAGCCCAGACGCGGTGCCCGCGCGGGTGCTGACAGCCAAGCTGAGCAGGACCGGCACTTGGCGGCGCGAGACGTCTCTCCAGCGGAGGACTGGAACGCACGTATGCTGTCAGGTGTGCAGTCCTGTTCAGCCTCGCAGAACACTGACAGGGTGTGCTTTTGTAAGTTATGACATGTGATGCCCTTGTGGTTAGCTTGTGTCGATTGTAACACGGCTTTTTGCACCCGGGAGCAGGCGCACCAGGGACGCGCTGGCGGAAAGCAAGCGCTGGCAGCAACCAGCCTGCGCGCTGCTGAGCCTGTCCTGGCCACCAGGGAGCAGAGCACCAAAGAGAGCAGCAGCGCCCACCAGCACACAGCGAGCCCTGAGCAGGAGACGGTGCGGAGCCCAAACACGTGTGTGTGTGGCAGCGCCTCATGTATCTTTATTGACGCCTGGCAATCGCGGCCATGTATGGTGACTGGCCCAGAAAGGCTGTGCTGGTGTGCCGCAGCAGGCAAGCGCTTGCACTGACTTGCGGTTCACAGAGTAGACTTGAGCCTTGCCACTTCATGCTAAGTCAGTCACACAGCGAGGAGCTTGACCTGCGGCGCCGCTTCTGCCTTAGTGTCAGACGCTCTTTGAGGTTTGTATCTGCAACTGAATCTGTGCAGCCTCACATGAGAAGGTTCACAATGCTCACGTGCCTGCGTGTCTGCAGTATTCGTGGACGCGGCAATGGTACCCATTGGCAGCAGTGGATGACCTGGACGCCGCGCGGCCGCACGCGGCTCAGCTCCTGGGGCGCCGTCTGGTGCTCTGGCGCGACGGCGGCGGCGACTGGCGTGCCTTTGAGGACCTGTGCCCGCACAGGTGCGCCAGCTGTTGTCAAGCGCATGCACCCTGGTACCTCCTGTCAGTTCTGCTTGTTCCTCACATCATCACACCCAGTGGTTTACACAGCCAGTGACTTGGTGGGACAGTGTGCAGGTAGTGCTTACGTGCAAGCCTTGTACGTGCGTACCTAGCACTGCAAGCTGGCAGCAGCATGCTGCTGCCAGCATTGCGTGGTAGCCACTCAGCGGACACATTTGACCACTGTTATGTGCTTGCGCAGGAAGGTGCCGCTCTCAGAGGGCAGCGTCGAGGCTGATGGCTCGCTGATGTGCGGCTACCACGGCTGGCGCTGGAACGGCGACGGCAAGGCCATTGCTATTCTGCAGGTGCCGTCATATAGCACCCTTAAATATTAGTGTCAATTTCGAGTAACCTTAGTTGTTTCATGGGACGCCCTTCCTGTTTCCTTATCAGCGTTTATCTTACATGCTTACTGACCGGTATGTGCTTTGCAGCAAGCTCCCCACTGTTGTGTGCACTGTGTCAGAGGCAGAGTGCAGCCCTTATCGAATGGCTCTCATCTGATGTAAATTATGTCATTGGTGCTGTGGGAGCCTGCATCATTCAGACATTTTTGCCACGGGCAATACCTTCAGGAATGCACAGGTCAGGGTATGTCATTGCATGCGAGGCAGAGTCTGCATCGACTGTTTATTATCTTTCGGACAGGTTGGGTCCTTAGACGCCAAAGCGGAGGCAACGGCATGCTCCAGCCGGAGGTCCTGCGCGACGACCTTCCCCACCCAGGTGCGCTGGGGTTTTTGCTGCACAGCCCGTCTGGCCCTTCACTTTTGCACATGTGTGCTTGTCTGGTGGACTGCGTTGCATGGACTTGGGTAGAAAGCTTTGCCACTCAGTTCTCTGGTGTACACAGGTGCAAGCTGTTGCAATGCTGGCAACGCGGGTGTAGGCTTTGCTGATCTGTGTTGTTTGATTCAATTGCATGTAATCCCACGACGAGTGTGCATAGAACGCAGTGAGCTCTCTGCATGCCAGCAACCCTGGGTGGGATATTTTCAGTGATCTAGGTCTCGGCTGGGTCTGACTCGCATGCTGACGCGGGGCGGCAGGTAAAGCAGGGGCTCATCTGGGTGTGGGCTGAGTCGGGGCCGGTGGCGTTCATCGAGAGCGCGGCGGCGCCGCCGGTTGTGGACCCGCTGCGCGAGCAGGCGGAGAGCTGGAGCGGCGGCTTCACCAACTATGTCCGCGACGTGCCCGGGTGTGTCACCAAGCAACGAGTAGCTTGATGTGACAGAACGCCTGTCACTGTCACTGTGTGTGCGCCGCTGCATGTGTTGCCCAGGCTATCGTCGTGGTATCACGTACTCCACTAAAAAATACACATATCCGTAGTTGATGTAAAAGGCCTGGCAAGACTGCAGCATGTGCTGCGTTGTTTATTTGTCATATGTATGGCGCTCTATTATTAGGACAATTCAGGTTGGGGTGAAGCTGCCAAAAAAGCACAGGCCAAGTGCTACCAAATGTGTGATGCAGCATGACGTGTGGTGTGTCCGTGCGCGTCGCTAGGGACTTCACGTGCTACATCGAGAACATGACGGACCAGAGCCATGTTGCGTGGGCGCACCATGGCGCCGCAGGCAACAGGCGCGCTCTGAACCTGCCGCTAAGCTAACAAGCGCGTTTGCGCTGTTTTCTACAATTCGTCGCATGTCTGCGAGGCCTCGACGCGTGCACGATACCAACTGATGAGGCAGCAGGCAGGCTCAGTGCGAATGTGTGTGTGAAGAGCTTGCAGATGTGCACGGGCGTGCACAAAGTGTCTGGCCGCTGAGGACGTCTGATGCTGACCCTTGTGACGGCAGTCAGCGGTTGGGTTAGCAGACCTGCTGGCTGAAAACATCTTAGGGCGGGGCTCATGCAGTCGCGGCGAGCGGTCCGGCTACTTCAAGGTCACGCGCATGGAGCAGCATGCCGAGCCCGCGCGCGGCTTCAATTTCTCCTTCGACTGGAGCGGCAACTCCAAGTCGATCTCGAAGGACACCAAGTACACATACGCGCCGCCGACCTACAACGGGTGCACGCGCGGCCGCCCTGCGCTCTGCATCTCGAAGCTCAAAGCTTGCAGGGATGCGTCTGCAGAGACTGCAAATTCGCAATGCGCTGAGCAGTACATGGCCACTCGTCTGGCATATTCCCTGCTATGCTACAAACCCCCATGAATAGTGCACGCCTGCATGGCACTGTTAGGTGGATGCCGGGCGGTCTGTGCATAGGCGCCGCGGGGGCCGGCAGGCGCATGTTGGCATTGCGGACGTTGTGGTGGCCCGCATGCTCGTGGCGTTGAGCGGGTGGCAGTGCAGGAGGCAGTGCCTGGCCCAGCGCGACGCGGTGTCGTCCATGGTTGCCACACACATAATGTATGCCACACACATAATGTATGACAAGTACATCAAACCGACGGGCGCACCACGGGCCAGGTTCCGGGTTGGCCAGCGCAAGTCGACGCTGTGGATCTACGCCGTGCCGACGAGCGCCACATCCACGCGCCTCATCATCAACAGCGGCACGGACGGGCAGCCCAGCCTGCCCTGGCACAAGCGTCTCGTGCGCTCGCTGCAGCCGCGGTGTGGCCCCACCACTGCCAGCCGCCAGCCATGTCGAGTACCCAGGCAGTTACGTCAGGGTTGGGAGCAGCTCCGAACCGGCGCACCCAGAGCAGAAGTGCGCTTAAGCGCAGCGGCTTGGGCACGCCGAGATGCATTGGCGGGGTATGGGCTTGCATGCAGTGATGACCTGGCATGCTGAGGACCATGGTTGCGTGCCCAAGGTGGACTGCTGCACGTGTCCTGGTCTTCATGTCGGGAGGTGCCAGGCTGAGTGCGCTGGTGCTGCGCAGGTGGGTGCCACACCTGGTGCTTAACGCTGTCAATGACGGTGCGGCTGCTTCATCATGCGTTTGCTGCCATTGCTGTCGCTGCTGATAATCACAGATGCAACAAATGCCTCATGGACTTTGCCAGAACAGCAAGGGGCCTGACTGACTCTTGAGAGAACAGCACGTACTGAACGACTAGCGGCTTAAAACAGCATTGTCTGTTTTCTGGCACCAGCATAGTTATAATGCCCTAGTATCAGATCTGACTGTCATATGGCAGCGCCATCCCTATTTCCCTACTAGTGTGGCGCCCCATGCCAGGCGACATCATCTTCATGCACGAGCAGAGCCGCCACAACCGCGAGGTGCAGCCGCGCGACTGGAGCCACCACTACTTCACACCTGGCGACAGCGACAAGTGCGCTTCTAGCTTGCCTTCCCGTGATGATGTGGCCCGTGGCTGTATCACATGACATCTTGCCTTACAGAGCTGTTGCTTAGGATAATCTCCTTTGGTTTTGCAGTGCTTTATTGCTTTTTGCGTGTGCCTGCATTTAAGCAGCTCGTTGCTGGCGTGGCGAGCGTGGGAGGTACTGGCAATCAGCATGCTACTGCTCTGACAAGCTCGACACGTGCGCTCATGGCACTTGGCTGCCTGTCTGCGCAGGGGAGTGATGGCATTCCGCAAGTGGCTGTCCACTGCCGGCGGCGGCGGGCCGCAGTACCTGGGCGAGCAGGCCAATGAGACCTGGCACGACAGCATGGGCCGGCTGCGCCGGCGCGAGCTGCTGGACCGCTTCTCGCAGCATACGCAGAACTGCGCGTCCTGCCGCCAGGCGCGCGACCTTGCGCTCAACTCACTGAAATTGGAGACTGCAGTGCAGGGCCATCCCTACAGCGGATGGAATTTGTCCTTTGATGCATGCAGCTATTCAGGCTTACCACAAAACATGTTGTTTTGCTGGAAAGATATTTCTGGTTTGCATGCCAACATTTGCAATCATTCTGCATTGCACATCTGCGTTAATAGCCACTGCTGACAAGTATGTTCTGGCTCGTGCACTTGTGCAGTAGGGCATGCAGTGCTGCTAGCTTACCCTTGTACCACAATCAATGCCCCGCATGATGCCCCGCCCTGGCCGCGGTTGACGTGATGCCCGCATGGCTGCAGGCCCTGCAGCAGACGGAGGCTGCGCAGAAGGCTGCGGTGGTGCTGGGCGGCGCGGCGGCGCTCGCAGCGGCTGTGGCTCTGGGCCGCGGCGTGCCGCTGGTCTCATGGGAGCTGGCGGCGTGCGCGGGCGCGGGCGCGGGCGCGCTGTGGGCGCGCGCCAAGCTGCAGCGCCTGCACGCCTCACTGACTTTCACAGACTGGGTCATTGCGGAGAAGCATGCGCATGCGGTGCCGTCCACGCCCACGACTGTGTGAGTGTGAAAAAGGTGAAACGGCTGAGCCAATGCTGACAAGCATGCGCATGCTTTGCCGGCCGCGCCCTGGCATGTTACGTAACAGGGCGCATGCATGGAACCCAGTCACTACGTAGGTGAGATTTAAGACTGTTGCAGCAAGGATGATATCCGCATCGCCACACTAGACGACCAGTGTACCATTGTGGTGCGGTGTCTTCACTTCGTCGAGCTTGACTTCATTTTTTTGTAGCCAGGCTGGCCCTCTTGCGGCTCCATGACAACAAAGGTGTGTCCTATCAGGCCATGCTGCAGAATAGCTTGCTGCTGAGGTATCTATCATGAGGTGAGCAGAGAATATGGGGTCCTTGTATTCTTTTAGTTTCCTGGCTAGCGCTTTCTAGTATTTCCCTGTGTGGACTATGATCAGTGGTGTGTACTCTTGAATTACGGACGTGCTGCTTGCATGTGCATGCTGCAGCTCATGTATGTAACATAGTGCGTCACAATTTAGCATTTGCATCGACAACATGCACTGTAGCTAGGCATTGTGCCGCCAATAAGTGTGCCTGCAGAGACTTGCAGTGCTATCGCCGGCTCGCGCCTCGCCCAGAGCTGTCGTCATATGCTTGCTTGGCGTGCTCTAACCTTTCGCCGCTGTCCTCGCTGCCTAAGCCAAAGTGCTGGGAAACTCTGTCCTGCGGCGCCTGCGGCAGCTGCAGCCCCACGCTTGCTGCAGAGCGCCTAATTGTGTCCCGCTGCCGAGCGTCGTGATCGATGCCAATGTTGTAGGACAGCAACAGCTCCTGCGTGTCACACGCGTTGGCCTAGCGCAAGCCGAACATACCAATGGCAAGGCGCAGAGCGGCAACAAAGGCGTTACCAGGTGCTCATGCGTGTGCTGCGCAAGATGTATGTAGTCGGTTGCGAGCTGCAGGCGGTCTTCACGCTCTGCAGCGCTCAGGGCCGTGCTGCGAAACTCCTGCGCCACGTGCTCTAGCCAAGGCTGTGCGCCTGCAGCGCCGCCCAGGTGCCGCCGCGCCAGGCGTGCCAGAGCGCGGTACGCAGCACGGCCTTGGCTTGACTCCATACGTGCCCAGCCAAGCCTGCGACCTTGTAAACAGCCTGCAAGGAGTGAACACTAATGCGCAAGCACTTCGTGCAGCGTTGAAAACCAGCAGCAACAGTAGCCTGGAGCGCTGCAGGTTGATCTTATTGAGAGGGCAGCCTGCAGCACACAGCAGCAGGGCCTGGGCAGAAGCCCTACCAGCCTTGGAAACAGACAGTTGCAGACAGTTTCGGCCAGCAGGAAGGCCATTGTCAGGTCTCAAATTGTTGGCTACTTCTAAGCCACACAGCACGTTGATACAGCTGCTTAGTATACTTTGAGGCAGAGCAGTGCAGCAACACATAATCAGGGCACGCAGGCGTGTGTACTGCGGGCCGCTGCTGCGTGCGGAGTGTGTCTGGCGCGCGTGTGCGCTTCTCGCCCATACTGCTCAGCACACCTAGCGACCGGGTCATGGTGATTGGGCTGGATGAAGGCCCGGAGGCATCACACTCGCAGAGTGGGGACCTGCCGCCCGTGCCAGCAGGCCTGGCAGGCGCGCGGTGCCCTCATACACGCTGCGCAGCATACCAGTCGCCAACGCACTTAATAGTGGTGGGCACAAGTTAGCCCCCTGTGAGTGGATACTGTGGCACTGCAGGGACCAGTGCTGCGCACAAGGACCACTACAGCCTGACCGTCAGCAACGCAGCCGGGTACTTGTGCCACATCCACCTTGAGGCGCGATACGACTGTTCGCCGGAGACGCTCTTTGCGGTGCTCTCAAACCCAGGCACGCTGGCTCGGCCCCGTCTGGCAGGCTGCTGTGCGGCGGTCGCAAGCGATGCAGGCAGTTCCGGTGTGGCGCACGCTGACGCATCACTTTCCCTGTGCCGCAGACAACACGCACGTGTTCAGGGACATCAAGCGCGTGTCCAGCCGCAAGGTGCTGGAGCTGGACCCATCCGGCAGGAAGGTGATTGAGGTGCGCGGCGCGGCGCCTGCCTGTTGGCGCGCCGAAAGGCTGGGCAGCCGCGCGTGCGGGGGCTGCGGCGCGCCGGCAAGCGAGAGCTCGGCCGCCGGGCGCAGATGGAGCAGGTGGGGGAGAGCCGGATCCTGTGGCGCCGCCAGGAGTTTGCCACGCTGCTGAATGTGGTGGAGGACAGCCGCGACCCCGAGCACCTCACGACCAGCTTTGAGCTTGTGCAGTCGGTATGCCGGCGGCGTCTGCGCCTTTGCCCGCATAAATCAATTGCCACGAGTCTGTTTGCGTTGGCAAACACATCCTGTGTCTTGAGAGGCCCACCCTTTCCAAGATTGTATCCGCTCCCAGTGATATGAGTTGACGGCTGGCATGGTGTGCTGCGGCGCCTTGGAAAGCGCCGCCTTGGAAAGGCAGGCCGACGGCGCCGGGCGCGCCGCGCAGGACATCCTGGCAAAGTTCAATGGCAAGTGGACGCTGACGCCGCTGCGCGAGGAGGGCGGCGCGGTCACTGGCTGCGCCGCCGTGCTGGACCAGGACCTGCTGCCCAAAGGTGGCGCCCCCGCTCGGGCGCGTGCCTGCACTGTGTCAAGTTGAGTGCAGCGCGGCACGTGTTGGGCCGTGAGCCTGCCTGTGCGCGCATGGGGTGTAAGCGCTATGCAGGTTAACCAGAGGTGTTTTATTTCAAGTGGCGTCAGCGAATCAGATTGGGATGTTTCTGGCGGCAGCACGTCAAGCAATGCAGCAAGACATATAGCCACACCAAGCAAGCGAGGCAACAGTTGACCAGTGCAGTCCCGGCCGTGCGCGGCAGGCATCCCGTCCTTTCTAAAGCACGTGCCCGTTCTGGGCGACGTCCTGCGCGGCATCTCTGTACGCGCCGTTAAGCGCCTGTGCGAGGCGCGCCGCGCCCCGGCCGGCTGTCCCCGCCCGCGCCCAGCTTAAGGGCCGTCCAGGAGCACCACGCCGCGGCTGCACGCCGCCATGCCAGCCGCGCCCAGCACTTGCGTTTGGTGCTGAGTGCTTGTCACTCATGCTGGAGGCCGAACGCCCGCTCTGCAGACATGGCCTGGTGCCGCGGTGTCTCGTCCATGAGGCCAGGGCGCGCAGTGAGGCACTGGGGCAGTTGTGCAGGGTAGGGTTAAGTATGGCCACCCTACCCTGTGGCTGCTGCGCAGGACGTGGACCGCGTGCTGGAGCAGCTGCGCGAGGGGCGGCCGTGGGGCGAGGTTTTTGGCAACAAGGAGCGCACACAGGGGCATGCGCTGGACCTGAGCGACGAGAGCGGGGACGACGACGACGGCGCGGCGGATGCGGAGCGCGCGGGCGCCGGCGCGCCGGGGGCCGCGGCGCCGTCAGGTGAGCGGCGCTCTGTGAGTGCTGGCGGGGTCCGCTGCGCGCCAGCGGCTTGGCACGCCGGGCAGCATTGCTTGCGGTGTGCGATGTGAGGGACACGGCAACAGACTGCGGCATCGCCGTGCGGGGACATGCGCCGGGTGCAGGGAGACAGCGCAGGGACAGTGCGACCTGCACCCTATTCGGCATCCTGCGGCCTGGAGAGGCAGCTGAGAGGCGCTGCGCATGGCGCCATGCAGGGACCGGCGCAATGGAGGGACGGCCGCAGGAGGCGCGGGCTGCAGGGAGCGAGCGCAGCACAGGAGTGCCTCAGGCAGCGTGAGCCCTGAGCAGCGGCGGCGCAGCGCGCGCAATGCATCCCTGGCACGGCGCGCGGGTGTCCTGGTCAGCGCCCAGGGTGAGAAGCCCTCCCTCGGCTGCTGATTTGCGCTGCAGGCATGCGGCATGCATGCGCGGCTGCCATCTGGCGAGCTTGGCAGGGCTGTGCTGGCGGCAAGGCGCGCTGTCGAGCTGCCATGCGCGTGTGTAGTTTAAAGTAGGATAGGGAGCATGTACGGCAGTCCCCTGGCCATTTCGCGCCAGGAGTAGACGCCGTGTGATGCATTTGCGTGCATTGTCTGGCAGTCTTTCGTGACCGCTTGCCAGTTTTCTGTGTTCGAGCCTGGATGATTTTGGCAGCTATATCATTCTGTGCAGTTCTATCATCACGGAGTTGTGACACCTCCCTTCTTAAGGAGTAAACCTAATGTGGGTGGTACCCACAATCGCTGGCATAGTTTTTGCATCTAAGTGAGGACCCTGCGCTGCAGCACTGGGATGCACAGCTTTTCTCGTGCAACGCTGCTGCACACTATGCACTCTTAAGGAGTTGGACCTAGCACCTATGCAGCCTGTCATACTTCTGTGACACCAAAGCGCTGCATCAGTGCACCTGTGTGCAAGTGTGCAGACATACATAGAGCCCATGTGTAGTTTGCACATGACTCGATTGATGGTGCAGACCTCCACATAGTCTCAAACAACCCACCAAGGCTTGGCTGCCTTATCCAAGCCGCGGCCACGCAGCGAACGCGCGTCGCCAGAGTTCTCAGCTGCACCCTGGCCCCCGCTCGGGTCGGCCACGGCGCTGCCGGCATGCGCTTGCTCACACTTTGTGGCAATACCGGAGCCGTAGGCCTGAGTCGCTGCTCGAGCAGGGCTGCCCGGCCATACAGGGTTGCCAGGCACAGCCTGAGCCGCGCCGCTCAGACTGCCTCCCTGCCCTGCACCAGCGCCGCGCCGCCGCGGCGTCTGCAGCGCCGCTCCCGAGCCAGCCGCGCTGCGCGCACCCTCCCGCGTCACGGGGGGTTGCGCAGGCCCTGGCGCGCGTGCTCCGCTCGCGCCCGGCGTGCCAGCGCCCGCACAGGCCGCCGCGGGCGTGCCGGCCGGCGGCCCGGCGCGAGCTGCGGAGCCGGCGGGCTCGAGGTGGTGTGCGCGCGCGGCGTCGGGGCCGCGGTCGCTCGCGCCGCCGGCGCCCGGCCCGGCCCCGCCGGTGCGCGGCCGCTTGTACGGCGCCGCGGGCAGCGCGGCGCGGGCGGCGCCGCGGGCGGGCCGCGCGGACGGGGCCCCTGCAGGGCGCGGCGGCGCGGCGTTGGTCGCCGAGGCGGCCTCGGCCGGCGCAGGCCGCGGCCGCTTGCGCGCGTCGCGCGTGTTGTGTGGCGAGGTCGCCCACCCACCATCCTGAGCTCCCCGCTCGCCGTCGGGGGGACCGGGCGCCCCTCCCGCTTCCGGGCACGGTGCGCCTGCCAGGGCAGGAGCGCCGACGCCTTCGCCCTGCGCGCTGCGGGACGCGCCGCCGGCGCGCGGCAGCGAGCTCGCACCCGCGTCGCCCGGCGCGGCCGCCGCCAGCAGCGCGCCGACGGCCGCCCAGGCGCTGTGCGCTGCGCCGGGCGTCGCCGCGCTGCCGGGCGGCTCGCCTGACGGGCCCGCATGGCTGCAGGGCCCCCTGCCGGCGCCCGGGGTCGGCTCCGCGCCGTCCTGCGGGCTGCGCCGCGCGCACCCGCCGCGCGGCCAGCGCTGCGCGCCCCGCGCGCCGTCCGCGGCCGGGCCCAGGGCTTGTCCAGGGCCCACGCCAGGGTACAGGCCGCAGCAGACCGCGGGCTCGCCCGGCGCATCCTGTTCAGCCATTGGCGCTCCCGCGCGCGCCGGCGCGCAGCGATCGGCGATGCTCGCGGTTGTCGTTGCAGACCGCGCGTCAGGCGACGCCCAGGCGCCCCTGCTGCCAGGGTTGCCGCAGCCCAGCTGCCCTGGCATGCCGTCATGGCCCGTCTCATGCGCACCATCGCCCTCTCGGCTGCCCGTGGCGGCCGCAGCGTGCCCGGTTGCGGCATCCCAGCCGCTGGCTCCGCCCGCGCTGCGCTCGTCCGCGCCTCGGACCCCCGAGCAGCCGGCCTCGCCTCCCGCAAAAAGCGCCGCCAGGGCCGGACGCGAGGCGGCGGGGCGCGTGGCGGCAGGGCTGTCTGGTGCGACTGCCGCGCCGGCATTCGCCAGAGCCGCAGCCGCAGCGCGCCCTGCCGCCTGACCGGCAGCGCCCGCGGCAGCGCACTGGTGCTCCAGCGAGGAGCCGGCGGCACGCCGCCCGCCATGCGCACCCCCCGAGGCCTCTGCCCGGGGCGGCGCCGCCGCGCCGCGCGCCGCCGCAGCCGGCTGCTCGGCCGCGGCGCCGGGCGCGCGCCGCGCGCCGCCGGCGGCCGCCACGCTCCGCCGCGGCGGGGCAGGGCTGCCCGCCGCGGCGCGCTGGCCCTGCGCGGCAAGCAGCTCGCCCAGCGGCGAGACCGCGGCGAAGAAGGCGTGGCTGAGCGCCGCGGCCGGCGTCAGCCGCCTGCGCGCGCAGCACCGCACCGGGTTGAGCTCACTGCACCATGCAGTGGAGCAGAGGAAAGCGTATAGGGACCAGCCGTATCGCCTGTATGGCTTCAGGCACAGGCACGGTCTGCATGCTCGCGAGCTTGCCGCCCAGCACCTCAGTGCTCGTGCGCCAGTTGTGTCGCAGCCAGTGCAAACCGACGTCCCCCCTCACAGCCTGCCCCCCGTCCCGGGTTGTGTGCGAGACCCCTGGGGGCCGCGCCGGGCGGGGTCGTAGGCGAGCAGGCGCAGGATGAGGTCCGCCGCGGCGCGGTCCAGCCGCGCCAGCTCCGTGCCTAGAGGCGGCAGCGCCTCCGCCCACGAC
>JAABUX010005650.1_pt1 | contig 15268 bp, 13 predicted proteins | sample 5561851 | NCBI WGS metagenome assembly JAABUX01 (sample SAMN10711883, study PRJNA513361) | rock metagenome | isolation source: Antarctica rocks | place: Antarctica: Victoria Land, Richard Nunatak red sandstone | collected 2016-01-03 | reverse complement strand
AGCGGCGTTACGACGAGCTCGTTCGGGCCGGCCCGCAGCGGCACGCCGTAGTACGTATACGTCGTCGACTGCGCTTTGCGGTCCACGACGCGCTTTCCGATCTTTGCAAACGGCACGACCGCGCCGTTGACGCGAATCTCGGCCCCGGCGCCCAACCCCGTTGCGACCTCAACGCTCGTCGCCGCCGATTCGGCTGCGCTGCCGGGCAGCGGTGCGATCAACGTCGCTTCCAAAGGTCCGAGCGCAGAAAACTCGAGGTGTGAAAGGTCGCCGTACGCTTGCGTCCCCGCAACTGCGGGTACGTTCGACGACGGCGACGCCGTGGTTGCCGCGGTTGCGTTCGAGGACGACGGCGCCGGCGACGTGCGGCTCGGGTCGCTATCCGGCGGACCCGCACGAACCGGCTGCGCTGCACCGGCCGATGAGCTCGGAGCCGGCGGCGCATCGGCCGCGGCACTGCAGGGAAAGCCGACGAACTGCGCGCCGAGCGCAAACGCACCAAGTAAAGACAGCAGCCGATGCATACGACGCCGACGCATCAACGCAGCGGCTCGAGCGCGAAGTTGACGTCTTGAATCGTCGTGCCGTCGAAGAGCCCGTGCACCAGACGCCGCACACCGCGTTCGCTGTCGTAGCTGCGCTCGCCGTACGCGTGCACCGTCGGCGGCAAGGTTGTCGTGTCGAGCCGCAACACGTGCATGCCCGGACGTACGCACGGAAACGAAAAGCGTCCGAACGTATCGCTTGCGACCGACTCGCCGCTCTCGAGGTAAACGCGTACGCCTTCGACTCCTAAGTCGCCGCGCTCGAAATAGCCGCTGCCGTGCAGGTCGGCGTAGACGCGTCCGGTGATCGGCGCGCACGACGAGAACACACCCGCGATCACCCGAACGTCGGCGCTCGCACTCGCGTTTGCCGTCACGCCCGGCGACCCCGGAACCGCCGCAGCGATCGTCGCGTGATTCGTAAGGACCGTACCTTCGGAAATACCCGGCGACAAGACCGATGCGAAGACGATCTCGTGCTGCGTGCGGTCGAGCGCCGGAACGGTCCACGTCAACTTGCCGCCCAAAACGACCGGCTCGCTGCGCGCGCCGTCGACGCGCCCGGTTCCGGCTGCATAACCTATCCCGACGGGCAAGGTGTCGACGATCGAGCTTGCACCGAGCGTCGTCGCGGTCGCATTGGAATACTGCAACGTCCACACCAAACGGTCGCCGCCCGACGCGATCGGGCGATCGACGCTTTTGACCAGCGTCACCCCGCGCGTCGAAAAGAGCGGGACGTTCCCGAAGAGTCCGAAGACGTCGCGCAGGGAAACGGGACCACCGGCAAGCGCAAAGCCGCCCGCGACCGCGAGCGGTTGGCCGTCGAGCGCTTTCGCCGTCACATCGTGCAGCAGACCGCCGGCCTCGGGCGCGAGCGTCAGCGCGATCTTTCGATTCGCATAGCCGGGTGCGGAGATGAGCAGATCGTACGTGACCGAGCCTGCTGCGGAGCCAAGTTGATTCGGCGGAAGCGCAAAGGCGTACGCGCCGCCGCTCGTGGTGACGAACGGATCGGCGTTGCTCGGATTGACGCCGATCCCCGGACTTCCAAACGCAAGCGGCTTGCCGGTACGCGGATCGACGAGCGCAAGCGTCGCACCCGAGACCGGCGTTCCGGCGCTCGAATAACCGTCGTAGACAACGTTGCTCACACCGACCGAAAGGGCGGCCGGCAAAGACATTGATGCGGCCGGCGCATTGTCGGCGGCAAGCGAAGCGACGTTCACGTAACTGCTGCCGAGCGGGGCGCCGCTCGGCACCGTGACGTTGAAGTTGACGCTGTGCACGACGCCCGGCGGGAGCGTCCCAAGCGGGAGCTTCAATACTTGACCATTCAGCATGGCGCTCACCCGCGCCCCGTCGAACGTAACGCTCGCCGGGTCGACGATCAGCCCCGCTGGAGTCGGATCCGAAAACACGACGTTTTTGAGCGGCACCGCGCTGAAGTCTTCGAACGCGACCGCATACGTCACCGAGCCGCCGCCCGCCGCCGCCAGGAACCGAGCGCCGTTGACGGTCTTGTTCACGGGCGTGCCGGGGCCGGCGACCCCGCTGAATGAGGCGCCCGGCACGACGATGATGCACGCGCTACCGGTATCGGACTGCGCACCGTTCGAGGTCGCGCTCGCCGTCGACCGCGCGGTAAGCGCTACGGTTACATGCGTTCCGACGGGGACGCCGGTCAAATCGATAACGACGTGCACGGCAAGGTTTTGGCCCGGCTGCAGCAAGGGCGACGTCGTCACGGCGACGGTCACCGCCTGCGGTCCGCTCGGCGCGATGAACGCGATGCTGGTGATCCTGCCGGCGCTCGCATGTGCGGCCGCGATCTCGTAGGCATCGGCCGTGTTCCCGGTGTTTGCGATCGCGAACCCCTTGGTGGCCGGAACGCCGCTTGCAGCACCGTCGGCTGCGGGATCGCAGGCAATTTCTTTGGGCTCGACACTGAGGGCGCCAACGGCGCTAACGGTTGCCGTCACGGTGTTTGATACGGTCGTGTAGTTTTGACCGGACGCACTCGAATAGGTGGCGCTCGCCGTGTTTTCGATGTGCGTTCCGCTCGCCGTGGCGGCATCGCTGCGCGCCGACGCGCCGAGCGCCGCGATCGCGGCGATGCCGACGAACGTCAAGCCGCGTGATGTTTTCGGGCATAGCGTCGCGGCTCGTCCGGTTTCCCCGCGCAGCGCCGGGGGTCGTCCGGTTCCCCGACGCAGTGCGGGGAACCGGAGTTTCCGGCCGTTCATCGGCAGGCACAACCGTCGTTATTTGACGGTGACGTTGAACGCGATCGTGCCTTGCGTGCCCGGGCCCATCACGAAGGTCGCGCCGCCCACTTGGGCCACGAAGCTTGTTGAGCCGCCCGTGCCGCCGGTGAAGACGGTGTTGGCCGTCGTGTCGGTCGGCGCCGCGTTGAGACCGTTCGTGTAGGTGCCCCAGTTGTTGGGCGCAACCGTCCCGTTTTCAGTGATCTTGAACGTCCCCGCCGCCGTGGTCCCGCCGATCACGACCGACCCCGTGCCGAGCGAGGCGCCGCTCGGAGCGATGTCGCGGTAATCGATTGCGTAAGCGATTACGCCCGAGGGACAGACTGTGCCCGCGGGGGGCGCGGGCGTCGCGCCCGCCGGGCAGCCGGAACTCGTGATCGTTTGCGACTTCGTGAGCACGACGTAACCGCCGAGCGTCACTTCGTTGTGGGTCGTGTTGGTGTCGGTCGCCGTCGTGTTGTTGGTCGCAAGGACGGTCGCGTCCGAAGGCGTGAAACACTGCACCGCCGCCGGAGCCGTGTAAACCACGACGTAGTTGTAGCTTTGGCCCGCGTTCACGGTGACCGACGAAACGGTCGCCGTTGCCGCTGCCGCACCAGAGAGCGAGGTGCCCGTCGCTGCGCCCGCTGCGTTCGCGGCGAAGATCTGCGCGGTCCAGCCGGCGGGGCCGGTCGGTGCCGTCGCCACGAGTTTGTACGTCGTGTCGATGTTGCTGCTGTTTTGGATCGTGCCGGGCACATTGATCGGACCGGTGGCAGCCGCCGTAAGGCTACCCGACGGTGCGCCAACCGTACTACTCGTGTTTGTGCACGTTCCCGACGGATAACCGAGCGCAGTGAAGTCGTTCTGGTTATTGACCGCGACGGTGCCGTTGTAGCTACCCGTCGCACCCGGGGCGTTGAAGGGGCCATTCAGTACCCCGACTCCGGAGGCGAGCGCCTGATTGGAGGTCTGGTTCGACGCGCCGCTCGGCGGCGCAGCCGGCGTCGTGTTGTTGATGCCTTGGCCCGGCGTCGTGATCGCGGTCGCCGATGCCGAGTCGGACGTGCCGGCCGGGATACCTGGTCCGATGATCTGCTCCGGCGACTGACCGCCGCCGATCACGCTGTCCGCGAGATTCTTGACCGAACCCGTGTTGCCTGAGCCGTTACCCGTCGGTTGCGCGATCGTAAAGCCGATCGTCACCTGCGGCGCCGGCACGTTGCCGACCGTCGACCCCGGGTCTGCATTGAGCTCGGAGCCGCCGGCTCCGCCGGAGATGAAGACGCCGATGTAGGCCGCGTTCGCGCCGGGCGTGCCGCCGGGCGCCAGCGTCCAGCCGGTCGTGCCCGTCGTATCGGTTGTGTAGTAAACCTGTGCGGCACCGCCGACGTAGCCGTTGGCGGCGTTGGTCGTGACGGTGACCGGCCCACTGATCGCGAGCGGCGTGCCCGCCGGGAACTGCGGGATCTTGTCGCTATTGAGAATGCCGGGCACGGCCGTGCCGAGCAGCGCTTTCACGGAGAGCAGATCGTGCGCGGGCAAATTGCCGCCGTTGTTGGCGTTGATCGTGTAGGTGATCGCGCCCGTGGTCACACTTTGCGTCGAGGTCTTCTGCAAGTCCAGGCGTGCATCGGCGACGACGTTGTCGGTGACGGTGCCGGTGGCCGGCGCCGAGGTGACTGCTTGCAGCGTGCCCGCGGCGGCTTGCGTCGCGCTTGCCGTCAGGGTCGTCGTGACGGTTCCCGGGGTCGTCGCACCGGCCGGTACGGTATACCAGACCGCAATCGAAATCGTGCCCCGCTCGCGGTCGCCGGAGCAGCCGCGAGGGCGGCGTTGAGCGACGTGATGCCCGCCGTCGTGTTGGGATACGTAACGCCGTTGAAATTGAAGCTCGTGATCGTCGCGCCCGAACCGCCCGTGATCGTCGCCGGGGTCGCGGGAACGGAGAAGTTGGCCGCGCCGTTGCCGGTGTTCGTTAAAGTGTAAACATCCGACGCCATGCCGCCCGGCGCCACGTTGCGCGGGCCCGGAGGCGTGATCGTCAGCGACGGCGCGTTCTGGACGGTCGTGGTGACGGTGTTGGAGTTGGTATTATAGGTGTTGCCGCTCGCGTCTTGATACGTCGCGATTGCCTGATTTTGAATCGGCGTGCCGGCCGCCGTGCCGGCGGCTTGCGCCGCTTGGCCGTGAACCAGGGCGCCGCCGACGGCGACGAGCGCACAAAACGCGAAGCGCGCATGTGCGCGCTTGAAGTCGTTGGTTGCGTGCATCACGACACTACTTGATCTTCACGTCGTAATGGTACGTTGCTGAAGTTCTCGGGGCGAGCGCTCTCGCACAAACCCAACGCAGCGCGGTATAACTCCCGGGGCTCGCTACCTTTTCCACCGAGCCGCTCGGCGTTTGCACGCGCACGAGCGGTTTCTCGGCCCACGTCTTGCCGTTGTCCGTCGAAAACTCGACCCGCGTCTGGGCACCGCCGGACGCGCTACCCGCCTTGTACGCCGTACCGGCGGGGATGCGGCCGATCGGCACGAGCCGCTGCGCCGGATCGGCGCCGGCGTTGGCGACGCGGATGTCGTACCGCACGAGTTCTCCCGGCCGCAGCGCGGCATGTTCGACGGGCGTCAATGTTTCGGCACCGCGCGCATCGTGTCCGACGACCGCGCCGTGCAGCGCAAGCGAGACGAGCGGACGCGCATCCGCTGCAGTCCCGAACATGGAAAAGACGGTCGCACAAACAAAAGCGATCGTAAGACGTTGCAAGGAAGATCCTCCGGCACAATAGGAGGAGCAGTGCGACGCGCATGCCGCGCGCTTTACTGCGCACGTCACTCTCGGTAAACGTCGGGCACAAAAGCGGCAAACTTTAGAGACACCGACGTTGCTTCAAAAACGGCGCTACCGCGTCGCTAGACCCCGCTTAGGCGCAAGTGTGATCTAGCGCAACGTAGCGTCCATGCCGAGCGTCGCACCGAGAGCGCTCGGCGATTACGCTATAGCGCTACGAGCACCGCGGTCGGCGAAGCGCGTTACTGAGCGAGGAAAAAATCGAGCATCACTTCGCTCGTATTAGGGCCGGCGGGATACGTGTACGAGCCGCGCGGACTGCCCCCGCTCCAAGCGTGACCCGTGTCACGAACCGTCCACGATTCGATCCGTATGCCGCCGGCATCGCGCAGGCGGGCTACGTGAGCATCGGTGCCGTGCGCGGACGTTTCAACCTGCGCCACATCGAGCCCAAGCAACGTCGCGAATTGATGGACGAGCGCCGTCGCATTGGTGGGCGACACCGTGGAATCGTTCGTTCCCGTCCACACCATGACGCGCATTCGCCCGAAGTCGCCGGACACAGAGCGCACGGCAGCGGGGTTGTCCGGCGCGTGCTGCAGCGGAGCGGGTTGCTCGGTAACGGCGGCGCCCCCGGCTGCACCCGGAAGCCGCAGGTTGCCCAGCGGAAGAGAAGACTTGGCCGCAAGCTGCGCGACGAGCGGATGCAGGGCCGGTGTAGGAACGCCCCCGTTGACCGGAAGCACGGTCGACCGCGCTCGCGTGCCCGTTGTCGTCTGTTTGCCCGCCATCGCTGCAAAGGCGCTCGGGATGTCGTGACTCGCGTGCAGCGCCACGCCCGCCACGATGCCGACGCCGGCAAAGATATCCGGCGCTTGTTCTGCGAGAATCGCCGCCATCGATCCACCGGCCGAAAGACCGGTGACGTAGATGCGGCTTCGATCGATTGCGTGCTGCTGCGCGACGAAATCAATGAGTCGCAGGATCGCGGCCGGCTCGCCGCCGGTGCGCGTCTGATGTTCGGGAAGAAACCAGTTCCAGCAGCCCGACGTGTTCGCCGTTTTTGTTTGCTCGGGGTACACGACGATGGCCCCAAATCGCTCTGCGACTTCGTTCAAGCGCGTTCCGGCGGCGAAGTCGGCAGTAGTCTGCCCGCAGCCGTGAAGCGCGACGATCAGAGGTGCGAGACCGACAAGCCCTTTCGGGACAAATACCTCATGCGGCATAACGCCTTTCGGCCGCCGCTCATCTCCGGTGGCAAAAGCCTTCGGCACGGGCCGCGGCGCTGCGATGGAGCGAATGAATCTCAAAGCTTGATCGTTTCCGTCAATGCCGCGCCCGGCCAAGAATTATCTTGCGGCGCGAACGCGGCGCTTTGCAACGCCGGCACGACGTTTGACCGCGCAAGCGGGCGTCTTTTTGTGCGTTACCTTCAGCGAAGCGACCATCGTCGGAGCGGCCGGTCGCGACGACTTTCGGTCCTCGTGTACGTCGGACGCTGCGGCTTCGCGCGGTGCAATCACCGCCGCGGCATCGCGCTGCGGCATCGCCGCGGCGACTTCGCGCCGCGGACCCGCTGCGACAGTGTCGGGCTCCGCGATCACAGCCGCGGCACCGGTGCGCGCGGCGACGACAGGGAGCGGGTACGGCTGCCATACGAGCGTGGTCAGGAGTTTCGCGTATTGCCGCATCGCCTGGTTGGCGGCCACGCATGCATCCACATACAGCGACACGAGCGCCGTTCCGGCTGCCACGCTATCGCGCGCTTCGGCATCGAAGTTCTTCATCGGCCATATCCTTTAGAGAGTCCCGACATGCGCATCGGCCACGCCGGCTTGGGTTAACATAGACCATTTGCACATAGATAGCAACCGCTTCTAGCGGGCTCGGGATTTCGGCCGGGTCAGGTGGGCTGGCTTACTCGCCTCCGGGCTTGCCGTTTCCTCCGGGAGCGATCTTCTTCGACACCGTCTTTGCTTGTGTGAACAACAAGAGGTAATCGTAGCCGCCGGCCTTCGAGTCGGTCCCCGACATATTGAAACCGCCGAAGGGATGGCCGCCGACGAGCGCGCCCGTACACTTACGGTTGAAGTACAAATTGCCGACGTCGAAAGCATCGCGTGCGCGTTCGAGTTTCGCATCGTCGCGCGAGTAGACGGAACCGGTCAGTCCGAACTCCGTGTTGTTCGCAATCGCGAGCGCGTCGTCGTAATCACGGGCGCGGATGAGCGCAAGCACCGGCCCGAAAATTTCTTGTTGCGAGATGGTGGCTCCGGGCGCCACGTCGCCGATCACGGTCGGTTCGACGACGTAACCGTTGCCCGGCGCGCGCTTGCCGCCTGCGAGCAACGTACCGCCTTCGCTGACACCTCGCTCGACGTAGCCGAGAATCGACTTCATCGCAGCCTCGTTGATGACGGGTCCGAAATTAACGCCGTGCTGCGCGACATCGCCGATCTTGAGCTGCGGGACGCGCTCGACGATTTTCGCCGCGAGCGCATCGTACACGCTCGCGTCGATAATCGCGCGCGAACAGGCCGAACACTTTTGCCCCTGAAAGCCGAATGCCGAAGCGACGATACCGTCGGCGGCGGCGTCGAGATCGGCATCGGCGGCCACGACGATCGAGTCCTTGCCGCCCATCTCGGCGACGACGCGTTTGATCCATCGCTGACCCGGTTGCGGCTTGGCGGCCAACTCGTTGATGTGCAGACCGACTTCCTTCGAACCGGTGAACGCGATGAAACGAGTTTTCGGATTCGCGACGATCGGATCACCGATCTCGCGACCGGAGCCCGGCACGAAGTTGACGACGCCGGGGGGTAAACCGACTTCGTGCAGCAGATCGACGAAGGCCGCCGCGATAACCGGCGAGTCGCTCGAAGGTTTGAGCACCACCGTGTTGCCGGCGACGATCGCGGCCGTCGTCATGCCCGCCATGATCGCAAACGCAAAGTTCCACGGCGGAATCACGATCCCGACGCCGAGCGGAATGTACGTGAGGCGATTATCCTCGCCGGGCACGGGAGTCAGCGGCGGAGCTTGTGCGTACCGAATCGCTTCACGACCGTAAAATTCGAGAAAATCGATCGCTTCGGCCGTGTCGGCGTCGGCCTCGATCCAGCTCTTACCAACTTCCAGCACGAGCAGCGCGTTGAAGTCGTCGCGGCGCCGTCGCACGAGCTCGGCCGCTTTGAAAAGATAGTCGGCACGCTCCGCCGGTGCGACCCGCCTCCAGCTTTCAAAAGCGCGCGCTGCCGTTTCAACCGCTTCAGACGCTTGCGCCAAGCTCGCCGACCCGACCCGTCCGACGATTTCCTCCGGACGGTACGGATTGTGCGAGGCGATCGTCACCTCGGTTTGGAGACGCTTGCCGCCGACGATGACGGGATGCGTGGCCGGTCCAACGGCGCGACGACGCGCGATGGCGGCTTCGAGCGACGCAGCCTCCGCTGCATCGGCGAACGTGCGGATCGACTCGTTCTTGAAAGGTGAGATTCGTTCTGCGGTGTGCACGCCGCGGTCTTCCTCCGCCGCCCGCAGATCTACTGCGGCCGCGAAAAAGTCCTTGCCCGAAAAAGTCCTTGCAAGCAAGGCCTTTTTCGAAGAATATAGTGAGATGATTTACGATATCGCGGTGGTCGGCGGCGGCATCGTGGGCTTGGCCACCACGCGGGAACTGAAACTCCGCTTTCCGGCGTTGAAGATCGCCGGCGTCGAGAAAGAAGACGCCTTCAACCAGCACCAAACCGGCCGCAACAGCGGGGTGATTCACTCCGGCATCTACTACAAGCCCGGCTCCTTCAAAGCGAAACTCTGCGTTGAGGGCCGCAAGCTTGCCTGGGCCTACTGCGACCAAAAGGGCATCGATTATAAAGCGGTCGGCAAGCTGATCGTCGCGACCGACGAAAGCGAACTCGGGCGCTTGCAAGACTTGTGGGAGCGCGGACAGCAGAACGGGGTTGAAGGTCTCGAGACGCTCGACGCGGCCGGGATCGCAGAACGCGAACCGCATTGCAAGGGTATCAAGGCCATCTTCTCGCCGGTGACCGGAATCGTCGATTGGGGGCTCGTCTCCCGTACGTATGCCGACGACGCGAAAGCGGCCGGCGCGGACTTCTATCTCGGTTACGAAGTCACGAACATAACGCGACGCGGCGGCGTCACGGTCCTGACGACGCCGCGCGGCGAGATCCAAGCGAAGTACGTGATCACATGCGGCGGTCTCTATTCCGACAAACTCGCGAAGATGACCGGCGGCGCGCGCGATCCGAAGATCGTTCCGTTCCGTGGCGACTACTTGATCCTAAAACCCGAAAAAGCGCACCTCGTCAAAGGCAACATCTATCCCGTCCCGGATCCCGAGTTTCCGTTTTTGGGCGTCCACTTCACGCCTCGCATGAACGGCGAGATATGGCTCGGGCCCAATGCCGTGCTCGCATTCGCACGCGAAGGCTACTCGTTTTTCGACATCAACCCGCCCGAGTTATGGGACGCGCTGACGTATCCCGGTTTTTTCAAACTCGCAACGAAGTATTGGCAGATCGGCTTCGGCGAAATGTATCGCGATCTCGTGCGCAGCGCCTACGTGAAGGCACTGCAGCGTTACATCCCGGAGTTGCAGCCCGAAGATTGTCTTACTGGGCCGGCGGGCGTGCGCGCGCAAGCGATGGCTGCGGACGGCTCACTCGTCGACGACTTCGTCTTCGAGGGAGCGGAAGGCATCGTTCACGTGCGCAACGCCCCCTCGCCCGCCGCGACCTCGTCGCTTGCGATTGGAAAGTACGTCGTCGCCGACGCAGAAAAACGGTTCGATTTGGGACGCGCTACCGTTACTGCGTAAGTCGTTCTGTGCCGTGGTCCTATGGCGGTTACGTCGCGCCGAGCTGCTAAAGAATCGTCGCTGCCCCAGCGCTCGACCATCTTACCGTTTACGTACCCACTAAGGTCCGGCTCAGCCCGAGTGGACGCTCGTCTCCCAGAGCTTGGGGCACAGGAGCGTATCGGTTTTCTCGGTCGCAAGCCCGTCTAGGTTGTCTTCGGTCACGGGAAAATCAACGGTGTCCGGCCATCCCGAACGATGCGTCGGGAATTGCATCGGCACGCGCACGTAGTGATGGAGCCCCGTCGGCGTTCGCAGGCGCAACGCTACCACGACGCTGCTTCGCGCGTCGAGCACCGGATCGGAAAACATCGACACATAATACGCGTCCGGATCATTTTCGACGCCGATGTGCGACGTCAGCGGCGTTCCGACCGGCCCATTGCATGTGACGCTCTTGTCGAAGAGCACGAACGTCGGCTTAGCGTACAGAAACGAAGGCGGAGCGGCCCCCTCAAAGAGTGCGTTGGGCAAGGGCTGCGGCGCCGCGCCGTCACGCAACGTCTCGCTGATCGTGCGGTTGCGATCCTGCAGAATCTCGACATAGTCCGAGCCCGTACACTTGTACTTCGGCACGTCGAAGCGCAACCGGTAGATGCCCCGCGGGAGGTCGAACTCGACGATGGCTTCCTGATCGTCTCCGCGCTCGAAACGGAAGGTTTGATCGAGCTGCGTATCAGGCTCCGCGCCGCGGACGGGATACGTCGCTTTCACGTGCATAGCGATCATCGCGTCGGGCGACAAGCGACTGACCGCACTACACAACCCGACATGTAAGAGCACGTGCGAGAGTCCGAGCATGGCACTCGTGTGTTCGCTTCCGGCATCGGCCCTTCATTTAGCGCGTCAGCTCCACTACATTGCACGCTAACTTGGCAAGGTTACCGGCGCGCCGTGCGAAGGTCACGAGATGACTGAACCCTTCGTCGATCTCGCGTGGCTCCAAATGCATCGCAGCGACGCAAACGTGCGGCTCGTCGATACGCGAAGCAAACCACACGGCGTGCCCGATCTCGTTGCCCCGACCGGCGCAGAACAGTACGCCGCCGGTCACATCCCGGGCGCCGTACATCTCGACTACGCGGAACACCTCAAGGATCCGGCCACGCCGTATGCGTTGCGCGTAGCTCCGCCGGAACGCTTCGCCGACGTGCTCGGCGCACACGGGATCGGCGACGACACGACCGTGCTCGCGTACGACGACGGCGACGTGCCGTACGCGGCACGCCTCGTTTGGATGTTACGCTACTACGGTCACGACGACGTACGCATCCTCGCCGGCGGCTTCAAGGCGTATGTTACGGCGGGCCTTCCCACGACGTCCGACGTGCCGACCTTTCCGCCGCGACGTTTGACGCCGCAGGTCCGTCCGCACTTGCGCGCGTCGCGCGACGACGTACTTGCGGTTGCCGAAGGCCGCAGCGGCGTGCAGCTTCTGGAAACTCAGCGCAATAAAACGTATGCGCTACGCAACGACGACATCAAAGGCACCGTACGGCTCTCCGGCAACGAACTGCTCGACGATGCCGCGGGCGGTCGAATCGTACCGCGCGCGCGCCTTGATGCCCTTATCGCCGAGCGCAATCTCGATCCGGGTAAGCGAACCATCGTGACGTGCGGGAGCGGCGTTTCGGCGTCCGGTGCCTATCTCGCGCTGCTCGAAGCCGGGTTTACCGATCTCGCGGTCTACGACGGGTCATGGATGGAGTGGTCACACGACAATCTCCCTACGATGCCCAAACGGGCGGCGAGCGCGTAGGTCATGCCTCTGCGGTAAGCGAGGTGACGGCACGCGTGCGAAAGCGCTGCGCCATGGTTTTGGCTGACGCCGCGGGGGCGGCTTTGATTGCGATGCCAGACGCTCGAGCAGCATGCGGGCGAGCGTTTTTGAACGGCCGAGATCGAACGTATCTTCGCGGCGCACCGAGGCTTCGATGACCGTCGCGCCGCGACGCACGTACAGTGCGGCTCCGGTTGCCGCGGCGGCGTCGCCGAGATCGTCGATCGATTCGGCTCCCGCGGTTCGTGCGGCGTAGTAAGCATCGGCCGTTTGCGCCTTGGCAAGCGCGTTGTACGCCGCGCACGCGAAGGCGTTTGGGGCACTGGGACGCACGCCGCCGCAGCGGCGCACTAAGAGCGTGAAGTACGGGCGGCGCCGGGCGACTTCAACGGCCGTCACGACGGCGTACGAAACGTTTCCATCGGTACTGAGCGAGCGCGACGTGAACGAGCAGATGCCGCCTTTGCGCGATGTCGCGTCGGCGTCCTCGACATCGGTCCCAAGTAACGTGCCGGCTCGCTTGGCGTCGACGAGGGTGCAGTCGGATGCCTGCGCGGCGGCGGATGGCTGCGCAGCCGGGGATGCGGTGGCGTCGTTTTGTTCGGCGAAGGCGCGGATCGGAAACAACGTCGCAAGCGAGAGCGCGCAGAGCGCATAGACGACGCGAGTGCGCGTCATCGCGACGACCACGGCGTCGCGGCGGCGAGTTCTGCCACAAAGCCGCGCGCTCGCGCGACGGCCTGCATGCCCTCCGTTCCCGCGTACGCATCGATGAGGGCGCTGCCGACGATCGCGCCGTCGGCGATCGCGCACGCGCGGCGGACGTGCTCGGCCGTCGAGATGCCGAAACCGACCGCAAGCGGAACGGGACTCGTCGCGCGTAACGATGCGGCGCGCTCGGCGAGCCACTCGAAGTCCGGTTCCCGTCGCGCACCCGTTACGCCGTGGCGCGACACGAGGTACGTAAAGCCCGTGCTACGCGAGGCGATCGCCCGGGCGCGTGCCGGCGGCGTCGATGGTGCCACGAGCAGTGGCAGCGCGAGCCCGCGTCTCTCGAACGCAACGCGCAATGCGTCCATCTCCTCGAGCGGAACGTCGGGGACGATCGCGCCGCACATATCGGCCGCGACGAGCGCATCGGCAAACCGCTCGAAGCCGTATTGCGCGACCGGGTTGACGTACGTGAACGCAAGGATCGGCGGCGCGCCGCCGCGCCGAGCTCGAGCGGCGCACGCGAGCGTTGCTTCGAGCGTCGTGCCGGCTTCCAGCGCGCGCTGCGCGGCAGACGCAATCGTCGGTCCATCCGCAAGCGGGTCGCCGTATGGGACGCCGAGTTCGATCAGGTCGGCGCCCGCCGCGCCGGTCGCAGCCAGGAGCGTTTCGGTCGTCGCTAGATCCGGATCGCCCGCGCAAAGATACGGGATAAGCGCGCCTCGCTGCGCCGTTCTCGTACGTGCGAACACGGCCGCGACGGCAGCGGCGCCCCCCTCCCTGACGCCGGTCTGCGAGGCACCGGTGTGCGGGGCGCCGGTCACCGCGACGCACGTGTTTCCGCGCCGTCGCGCTCGCGTTCACCGATTTGGCGCACGTCCTTGTCGCCCCGGCCGCTCAGATTAACGAGAACGCATCCTTCTGCGCCGCGTTCGCGCGCAAGCGATTGCGCAAAGGCGAGCGCGTGCGCGGACTCGAGCGCCGGCACGATACCCTCACGCTCCGCGCAACGGTGAAACGCAGCGAGCGCCTCGTCGTCGGTGACGGCGACGTATTGCGCGCGACCGCATTCCTTGAGGTATGCGTGTTCCGGCCCGACACCGGGATAGTCGAGGCCGGCCGAAATGGAGTGCGTGTTCCGCACTTGGCCTTCGGGCGTCTGCAGCAGATACGAGCGCGAGCCGTGTAAGATGCCGACGCTGCCGGCGCCGAGCGACGCGGCGGTATCGACGGCGCACAGTCCGTGGCCCGCGGCTTCGACGCCCCACAACCGCACATCCCCATCGGAAGCGAACCCCGCGAAGATGCCCATCGCGTTACTGCCGCCGCCGACGCACGCGACCACGTCGCTCGGAAGACGCCCGTACCGTTCGAGCATCTGCGCGCGTGCCTCGACTCCGATCACTTTTTGAAATTCGCGCACCATGTAGGGGTACGGGTGCGCCCCGACCACGCTACCGATCACGTAGAACGTCTCGTCGGCGCACCCGGCCCACTCGCGAAACGCTTCGTTCGTTGCGTCCTTGAGCGTTTGTGTGCCGCCCGTAACGCAATGAACCGCCGCACCCAGTAGCTTCATGACGTGCACGTTGAGCGACTGACGTTCGATGTCGAGGGCGCCCATGAAAACTTCGACCGGAATGCCGAGTTTCGCCCCGATGGTCGCCGTCGCCACGCCGTGCTGTCCGGCGCCCGTCTCCGCGATGATCCGCTTCTTTCCCATGCGCTGCGCCAAGAGTCCCTGACCGACGGTATTGTTGATCTTATGGGCGCCCGTGTGATTGAGGTCCTCGCGTTTGAAAACGACGGTTGCGGCAGCCTCGACTCCGGTAAAACGGGTCGCTTCCATAAGCGGCGACGGACGGCCCACGAAATCGCGCAACATCGCATGGTAATCGTCCCAGAACGATCGGTCTGCAAAAGCGGCCTTCATTCCGGCTTCCAACTCGACGAGCGCCGCAACCAGCACTTCGGGAACGAACCTGCCGCCGAACGCCCCGAAGTAGCCGCGAGCATCGGGCGCGATCATGGGAACCAAAACCTCACCGCGCACACTTCGCTGCGTTGCACACATCTTCTTCGGTAAGGGCGCACATCGGCCGGCGAAGGCGGCTGCTGTGCCCTTTCGCGAAGCGCGACGGAAAGGTTGGCTGCGAGACGCTCGAAGAGCGAGCCATGCCCAACCTTTTCGTCGATCTTAATTTCCGGCAGGAGCGCCGCAACCGCACGTGACGGCGACCGTGCCGGAACCGACCGATGACCTGGCGGCGTATGCGCCGTTCGTCGCGCGGCTCGAAGCCGGCGAGGCGCT